>Ga0181606_10003020_pt1 | contig 14311 bp, 9 predicted proteins | sample 041ome_10_FD_132994 | JGI IMG/M metagenome (GOLD analysis project Ga0181606, IMG submission 132994) | Coastal salt marsh microbial communities from the Groves Creek Marsh, Skidaway Island, Georgia - 041412US metaG (megahit assembly) | ecosystem: Environmental > Aquatic > Marine > Intertidal zone... | reverse complement strand
CTGCCCCTCGATCTTCATCGGCTTGTAGAGATTGCCGGTGACGAAGAAGCCGGGCAGACTCTCGAAATAGACCTTCGAGACGGTGTAGCCGCCGCCGGGAGCGATCGGGTCGGGCACCTCAATCGTCCCGTGGATCACCGCGTTGAGCGGGTTCTTGGTCGGTGGCGGCCAGAGCCCTTCGGCCACGAGCACCCGACGACGGACCTGCTCAGCCCGCGTCTCCCAGGCCTCCCGCGACTGAGGCGGTGAAAACGGAAAATAGCCGTTGAGATCCTTCAGCGGCTCCAGCCGGGCATCAGCAGCGGAGGCATCACGGCCCGCGAGGGCGCCTGTAACGAAAGCCACAGCCACGCAGGCCAGCACGCACGCACGCACACAGCGAAGAAAGATGAGGTGTTTCATACAAAAACGATATCGCTGCGAACCCGAGTTCCGCAACTGGCAGCCGCCGTTGACTCAGGGCAGACGAGCCTTCTGAACGGGCGATTTGAAGGGGCGTCTTTGCCCCCCACCATTCCCTCGCGGTAGGTTCTGTGCTTCACGAGGGGGAGTGATGACCACGCCGGCGATTCGGACGAGCGAGCGATGCTGCGAGGTGGCCTGGTTTGCGGCGCTATGCAGCGACGACTACGAGTTTCTCGGCATGCCGGATGGGCGGCTGCGGTCGAGCTATGCCCACTGCGGTGAGATCACGAAGCGGGCCGATGCCGCGGGCTACCAAAACATCCTGCTGCCGTCGGGCTGGATCGCCGGCCAAGACGCCCTCGCCTTTGCCGGGCTTGTGGGTCCGCAGACGCAGCAGATGAACCTGCTGGTGGCCCTGCGAATGGGAGAGGTCTGGCCGCCGATGCTCGCGAGAGCGGTCAGCACCGTGGACCATGCCCTCGAAGGCCGGCTCTGCCTGAACATCATCTCGTCGAACATGCCGGGGATTAGCGAGTCCAACGAGGTTCGCTACAAGCGGGCGAGCGAGATCATCCAGATCCTGCAGGGACTCTGGGCTGCTGACGGGCCGTTTGCCTGGGAGGGCGAGTTTTACAACTTCACGCTGCCGACGGCCGAGCCTGCGAAGTGTTATCAGCAAAACGGTGGCCCGCTGCTCTACTTCGGCGGCATCTCACCGGCCGCACAAGATCTCTGCGCAAAACACTGCGACGTGTTTTTGATGTGGCCGGAAACTGAAGACCGCGTGGCCGAGACGATCGCCACGATGTCGCAGAAGGCGGCGGATTATGGCCGACAGATCGACTTCGGCTTTCGCAGCCATGTGATTGTGCGGGAGACCGAAGCGGAGGCGCAGGCCGCCGCGGATCGGCTGATCTCACGGCTCGACCGGACTCGCGGCGAAGAGATCAAACGGCGAAGCCAGGATGCGGCGAGCGCCGGCGTGCTGCGGCAGGATGCCCTCCGCGAGGCGGCCGGAGACCTCTGGCTGGAGGATCATCTCTGGAGCGGCGTGGGCCTGGCCCGCAGCGGCTGCGGCAGTGCGATCGTGGGCGACCCCGATCAGGTGCTCGCCAAACTCAACCGCTACATCGACATGGGCATGCGGGCGTTCATCCTCAGCGGCTATCCGCATCTCGAAGAGTGCGATCTGTTTGCCGAGCATGTCTTGCCGCGGCTGCCGACCGCGAAGCTCAACCAGCTGCAGTCGCGGCGAGTTGACAATCCTGTCACACCGCTGACGACCGCACCACGCACCTAACGACACCACCGCTCCGCACCACGTTTCTCAGGATGATCCATGGCCACACCCGTTCGTTTCGCCCTTGCCGGCTTTGGTGCCTGGGGACAGTTTCATGCCGCGTCGATTACGGGCAACCCAGATGCCGAGCTGGTGGCGATCACCGCCCCGTCGGACGCCTCCCGCGCAGCTGCCGCTGAGGCCTATCCCAACGCCCGTATCTTTGCCGATGGGCTGGAGATGATTGCGGCCACCGACTGCGACGTGGTCGACATCGTGACCCCCAACCACACCCACCGCACGCTGGCCGAAGCCGCTCTCAAAGCGGGCCGCTTTGTGTTGCTTGAGAAGCCGATGGCGACCAGCCTCGACGACTGTCTGGCGATTCATACAGCAGCCGAGGCTGCCGGTGGCCGGCTGGCGATCGGCCATGAACTGCGGCTCTCCTCGCAGTGGGGTGAGATCCGCCGGATCATTGAGCGGGGTACGATCGGCCGGCCACAGTATGTGCTCGTGGAGCTCTCACGGAAGCCGTATCGCCCGGGGGCTGGCGGCTGGCGGTTTGACCAGACTCGGGTGGGGAGCTGGGTGCTCGAAGAACCAATCCACTTTTTTGACCTCGCTCGCTGGTACTTGAGCGACAGCGGCGATCCGGTGGAACTCGTCGCATACGCCAACTCGCGTGACCCGGCTCGGCCCGCCCTCTACGACAACTTCTCCGCGATGTTTCGCTGCGGTGATGGGGCCTATGCAGTGGTCTCGCAGACCCTCGCCGCCTTTGAACATCATCAGACCGTGAAGGTCAGCGGCACCAAGGGCGCTCTCTGGGCTGGCTGGAGCGGAGCCCTCGACCGCACCACAGAGCCGAGCTTCTTCCTCAAAGTGTTTGATGGGGAGACGCTGCGAGATGATCCTGTGCCGCGGGCGAGTGGCGAGGTCTTTGAACTCCGCGAGGAGATCGCCGCCTGTGTGCGGTGTGTCAAAGAGGGGGCCGCACCGGTGGCCAGTGCTCGCGACGGGCTCTGGTCGGCAGGGCTCTGTCTTCTGGCAGAAGAATCCATTCGGCAGGGGCGGCCGTTGCCGGTGGCCGACCTGCTCTCCGGTGAATCTGGCACCGGTCCTACAACAGGAGCCTCAGCATGACCGCGAACACAGAGCCCAACGACGGCCCCTGGTATGCCGGTGTCACCCGCTACCAGTGGCTCGTGCTCACGGTCGCCTCGCTCGGCTGGGTGTTCGATGCCTTTGAAGGCCAGATCTACAACATCACCCGTAACGACATGCTGCCCGACCTGCTCGGTGTGGCTGCCGATGACCCACTGGTGAAACTCTGGGGCGAGCGGTTTCTCGGCGTGTTTCTCATCGGTGGCACCCTCGGCGGCTGGGTGTTTAGTTCGCTCGCAGATCGCTGGGGTCGCAACCCGGTGATGGCCCTCACGATCCTCTTCTACTCGCTCTTCTCCGGCCTCACCGCGTTTGCTGGAGAGATCTGGCAGGTGGGTGTGCTGCGGTTCTTCGTGGCCATGGGCGTGGGGGGCGAATGGGCTGTGGGGGCGGCGCTGGTCTCGGAGGTGTTTCCCAAGCGGGCCCGTGAACGTGCAGGCGGGATCTTTCATGCCACGAGCGTGGCGGGCCTCTGGATGGCCGCGGCCGCTGGACTCGCCGTGGGGAGCCAGTGGCGTTACGCCTATCTGCTCGGCGTGGTGCCGGCGATCCTCGTGCTCTGGGTCCGGATGTCGATCCGTGAGCCGGAGTCATGGCAGCAGGCCAAGCAGGCGAAGTCAGAACAGCTGGGAAGTTACCGAGAGCTTCTCGGGCATCCAACCTGGCGGCCGCGAGCGGTGTTTGGCGCGCTGTTGGCGATGGTGGGGCTGGCCACCTTCTGGGGCGTGGTGGTAGCCGGCCAAGACATCGCTCGCGATCTGCTGGAGCGGGCGGGTGATCCGGAGGCCTCCACGAAAGCCAAGATCGCGTTTGGTTTCATCCAGACGGCAGGCGCTGGGGCTGGCATGCTCGCCTTCGGTCCACTCGCAGCCCGACTTGGCTGTCGAGTCACGTTTGCGATCATGCATGTAGTGGCCGCGATCATGACGCCGCTCGTCTGCTGGCTGCCATCGAGCGTTGGCGGCTATCCACTCCTGCTGGTGTTGCTGCCGATCTTCGGCTTCTTCGCACAGGGGATTCACGCAGGCTACGCGGTCTACTTTCCCACGCTGTTTCCCACCCATCTGCGGGCAACCGGCTCTGGCTTCTGCTTCAATACCGGCAGGATCCTAGCGGCGCCGGTGCTGATCTGGCTCTCTGCCTGGATGAAGGCCACGCTCGATCTCAGGCTCGCGATCACCTGGCTGGGCGGCATGTTTCTGATCGGGCTTGTGTTTCTCCTGCTTCTGCCGGAAACACAGGGCCAGGATCTGCCGGAGTAGCCCGGCCTCCTATTTCTCTTTTTTCACCAATGGAGCCTCACTGCTGATGTCTGACACCACTCTCCCTGTTCCCGTGCCGGCGGCCTTTGGCAATGCTGAGCAGCAACTGCCTGCGGTCGGCCTTGGACTCTGGAAGATCGATCCTGCTGCGGTGGGTGGACTGATTGAGCAAGCAGTGGCGGCAGGCTATCGGCATCTCGACAGCGCGTGTGACTACGGCAACGAGGCGGAAGCAGGTGAAGGCATTGAGCGGGCCTTGGCCGCTGGGCACTGCAGCCGAGAGGACCTGTGGGTGACCTCCAAACTCTGGAACACCTACCACTCCCCTGAGCATGTCCGTCCCGCCCTCGAACGCACCCTGCGTGATCTCCGCCTGGACTACCTCGACTGTTATCTGATTCATTTCCCGATCGCCCTGTCGTATGTGCCATTTGAGACCCGCTATCCGCCGGGCTGGTTCTTCGACCCCGATGCCCAGCAGCCTGCGATGCAGCTGGCTCGCGTGCCACTGGCTGACACCTGGGGAGCGATGGAGACGCTGGTCGACGCAGGACTGGTACGGCGGATCGGCGTGTGCAATGTCGGCACCGCACAGCTTCGCGACCTGCAGGCCTCCGCCCGGATTGAACCAGCAGTGCTGCAGGTGGAGATGCACCCTCTGCTCGCGCAGGAGAAGCTGCTGCGGTTCTGCCGTGAGTCGAGAATCGCCGTGACAGCCTTTTCGCCGCTCGGCGCACCGTCGTATGTGCCACTGGGAATGGCGAATGAGGCCGACAGTCTGCTGACACATCCAATCGTCACCGAGATCGCGGCTGCGATCGAGCGAACGCCTGCGCAGGTGCTGCTGCGGTGGGGCGTGCAGCGTGGCACGGCGGTGATTCCCAAGACCTCACGCCCGGAGCGGCTTGCGGAGAACATTGCGGTGTTCGACTTCGTGCTCACCGAGGAGCAGACGAATGCGATCGATAGCCTCGATGTCGGGCAGCGGTTTAACGATCCAGGTGTGTTTGGTGAGCGGTTCTTCAACACCTTTGTGCCGATCTATGAGTGAGCGGCTCGCCACCGAAGCACGTACTCAGGAGAGATCATGAACCGAGCCTCACGTCGCCGCTTTCTGCAGGCTTCATCTGGTGTGATTGCCAGCGGACTCACTCGTCGTGTCTGGTCACGGGCGGTTGCCGCGAACGACCGGATCCGGGTGGGTTTTGTCGGGCTCGGCGAGCGCGGCATGCATCTGCTCGGTGAGTTTCTCGCGGAGCCGGATGTGCAGGTGGTGGCTGTCTGCGACCTGGAAGAACTGCACTACCGCGAGCGTGACTGGGGGAAGGGGAGGGCCTTGGGGCGGATGCCGGCGGTCGACCGCATTCGTGAGGCGTCATCTGCTGTGCCCAGCCTTGTGACCGCCGACTACCGTGATGTCTGCGGTCATGACGGCATCGATGCGGTTGTGGTGGCCACTCCGGATCACTGGCATGCGATGTGTACGCTTGAGGCGATTCGGGCGGGCAAGGATGTCTACTGTGAGAAGCCGGTCACGCATCGCTTCGCCGAGGGGCAGGCGGTCGTGCGGGCGGTGGCAGATCACGATGCGGTGTTTCAGACAGGTTCCCAGCAGCGGTCCTGGCCCGAGTTTCGGCGAGCGGTGGAACTCGTGCGAAACCGTGTGCTGGGAACCGTGACGCAGATCGAGGTAGGGCTTCCTGCTGGCTACGAACAGGCGATGGGGCCCACGGAGGTGCTGGAGCCTGCAGATCCTGCGGCCTACGACATGTGGTGTGGGCCCTCCGCCAAGCTGCCCTACATGCGGGCGCGGCACCATCGCTGGTGGCGGGGGCATTCAGCGTTTGGCGGAGGCGTGCTGATGGACTGGATTGGCCATCACAATGACATCGCCCACTGGTCACTCGATCTCGATGCCGCCGGCCCAACCCGGGTGACTGCAGAGGGCTGGACGCCTGCTGCGACGGACGTCTACGACACCCCGCATCACTACACCATCCGCTGTGCCTACCCCGGAGGTGTGTCGACGACGATCTCCGACAGCAATCAGCTCGGCACGAAATGGATCGGTGAGGAAGGCTGGGTGCATGTCACGCGTGGCAAGCTCACTGCGTCTGATGACCGCTGGCTCGCTGAGGGCTTTCAGGCGGGCAGCTTCGAGCTGGGGCCGTCATCCGGGCATGTGCGGAACTTTCTGGACTGCGTGAAGACGCGGCAGACCTGTGTGGCACCGGCTGAAGTGGGGCATCGGTCCATCACGCCGGGACACCTCGGTGCGGTCTCACATGCTCTTGGCCGTTCATTGGCATGGGACGCAGTGGCAGAGCGGGTTGTGGACGATAACGAGGCCCAAACGCTCCTCGAGCACAACCCGTATCGTGCGCCGTGGACGCTGCCCTGAGGCTGTGGTGTCAGGTTCGGGGCCGGGTGTGGGTGCGTGCGGGTGAGTTGGACGACTCCCATGTCGCTTCATCGGGGAGCGACCGCCTGCGGTGCGAGCTGCCGGAAGGTCTCCAGGCGTGCGGCCTGGGTTGGATCATCAGCGAGATTGGTCCACTCATACGGATCTGTGGTCAGGTTGTAGAGCTCTTCATCGCCACCGCGATAGTGGATGTAGCGATACTCGCGGGTGCTGATTGCATAGCTCTCCGGACCGGAGAGCTGCGTCAGGGCAGGGTGATCCCAGGCGATCTGTGGATTCTCCAGAAGCGGTGTAAGACTGCGTCCATCGATGCCCGGCTTCGGGGGTAGGCTGCAGAGATCGGTCAGCGTGGCGAAGAGATCAACCAGGCTCACCGTCTGATGGCAGACACTGCCAGGCTTCGTGCCTTCCGGAAGGCTCGTGGCGATGCCTGCTGGTACGCGAATCATCAGTGGCACTCGGTCGCAGACCCGCCAGGGAGTGAACTTCTGCCAGTGTTCCTTCTCGCCTAGGTGCCAGCCGTGATCGCTCCAGAGGACCACGATCGTGTTGTCTCGATGGGGACTCTTCTCAAGGGCATCGAGGACCCGGCCCACCATCGCATCGCTGAAGTAAATCGACGCGAGGTAGCCCTGAATGCCCTGCTTCCACTGCTGTTGCTCTTGGATGTGGGCGAAATAACGATTGCGAGCTATCCGCTTGCCGGCAGCCGGCAGGTCGTCGACGTCGTCAGTCTTATAGCCCGGGCCTGGCTGGATGGTCTCAAGGGGGAACGGCTCAAAGTACTTTTTCGGCACAAACCACGGCTCGTGCGGACGATAGATGCCGCAGGCCAGAAAGAACGGTGTGGTGTGCGGTCGCTGCAGCTGCTCGCCAATCCATTGGCTTACCAGCCAGTCACCACCAAACTCCTCATCACTGACATCGAGGGCCGCCCAGTCGGTTTCGACGTATTGCCATGGTCCACCGACCGGCAGGCTTACTGGACGCTGCTTGGGATAGAACGTCCGCGGGAAGGGATTGTCATTCTCTTTGGCTGGAAAGTAGTCGTCCCATGACGGCGGGTCGATCACGTAGTGAAGAATTTTTCCAGAGCCGGCTGACCAGTAGCCATGGTTCGAAAAGTAGCGAGGCAGGAGTTCGGCGTCAGGCATCACCTCGCGAAGCTTCTGCCGGTTGTCGTAGAGCCCCGAACGACTCGGCAGATGGCCGCTGAGCACAGCGGCTCGAGAGGGGCCGCAGGCAGGGGCGGCAGTGTAGGCATTGGTGAAGAGCAGGCTGCTGCTGGCGAGGTTGTCGAGATGGGGCGTTTTGGTCTGGGGGTGTCCGCCAAGACAGCCGATCCAGTCGTTGAGATCGTCGACCGCAATGAACAGCACGTTGGGCTTTTGTGTGGTGCTGGCAACAGCGGTGGACAGTGAGAGAACGGCGAGAAGCAGCACGAAGACCGCAAGGAAGCGCATCTCTTTTCTCCGAAGGACTGCAGCAAAGGCAGCCGCCAGGTGAGCGGCTGCCGACAGGCGGGTATGCTCAGGTGTGTTGTACGGTACCGAAAAGGAACGTTGGGGATGGTGCCGCAGAAACTCCACCGGGAGAGAATCTTCATGCTCAACGGCACGCTTCGTCTTTGCCTTCTCGGACTCTTCGGTCTTGCCGGGGCTTTATTAGCTCCCGGGCAGTGGCTTGCATCTGCGGCTGCAGCTGACCACCCCAACGTCGTGATGATCATCTCTGATGATCAGGCCTGGACGGATTATGGCTTCATGGGGCATCCGCAGATCCGCACCCCGCATCTCGACCGGCTGGCATCGCAGAGCGTGGTCTTTGAGAGAGGGTATGTGCCGACGGCGCTCTGTCGTCCATCGCTGATGTCGATGATCACTGGTCGTTATGCCCATCAGCATGGTGTGACTGGCAATGATCCCTCGCCAAAGTATGCGAAGCCGGATTCACAGGAATACAAGGATCAGCGGGCAGCGTTGATCGCAAAGATTGACGCCTGCCAGACGGTGCCACAGCTGCTGGCTGCAGAGGGCTATGTGTCGCATCAGAGTGGCAAGTGGTGGGAAGGCAACTTCCGCCGTGGAGGGTTTACCGCTGGCATGACCCGCGGCTTTCCACAGCCCGGTGGCCGACATGGAGATGATGGACTCAAGATCGGCCGCGAAGGGATGCAGCCGGTTACTGACTTCATTGATCAGGCAGTTGAAGACGAGAAACCGTTCTTTCTCTGGTATGCCCCGTTTCTGCCACACACGCCGCACAACCCACCAGAGCGTCTGCTTGCGCACTACCGTTCGCTCGGGCTGCCGCTGACCGTTGCCCGCTACTACGCGATGTGTGAATGGTTTGACGAGACATGCGGGACTCTTGTCGATCACCTCGACGAGCGTGGTATTCGAGAGAACACCCTGGTTGTCTACGTCACCGACAACGGCTGGATACAGAGCCCTGACAAGAACGGCTACGCGCCGCGGTCGAAGCAGACGCCTTATGAAGGGGGCGTGCGGACGCCGATCATGTTCTCCTGGCCAGGCCGACTGAAGCCCGCCAGCCGACCAGAGCTTGTCAGCAGCATCGATCTCGTGCCGACCATGCTCGCAGCGGCTGGCGTTGCGATCCCCGATGATCTCCCAGGACTGAACCTGCTGCCCGCCTTAGAGACGGGAGATGCGATTTCCCGCGAGACTCTCTTTGGCGAGGGTTTTGCCCACGACATCGCCGACATCAACGATCCAGAGGCATCCCTGCTCTATCGCTGGTGTATCCATGGCCGATGGAAGCTACTGCTGACATACGATGGTGAGGTGAATCGGTATGCATCGAGTCATCCGCGTGAAGAGAGGCGGCCTCAGCTATTCGACCTTCTCGCTGACCCGCATGAAGAGCAGAACGTGGCCGGAGAGCACCCAGATCTGGTGGCCAAGCTCGCGGCAGAAATTGACGGCTGGTATCCAGTGGCCACCCGGCAGACGCTGACCAGTTTCTCCAAGTGAGGCGGCGGATGGCTGGCGAAGGTGGAGCAGATCGCGACGTGGCCCGCTGGAGCATCGCTCATCGTGTATGGGCGTTTGTCATCGGGGCAGCCTGCCTTGGCTGCATCTGTGTTATCAACGAAAGTTGGCTGGCGAGGGCGGCTGCCGAAGGCGGTGACGCACAGCATGAGGACGTGCAGGACGACGAAGCACAGGACGACGAAGCACAGGACGACGAAGCACAGGTCGACGAAGCTCAGGTCGACGAAGCACAGTGGGCATATCAGCCGGTCGAGCCACCTGTCATAGCGGTCGACGATTCTCGCACGCCGATTGATCAGCTGATCGAGCAGGCGATGGCCGCAGGCCTTGAGCCGGCCGCAGCGGCAGACCGGGAGACCCTGCTGCGGCGTGCCAGCTTTGACCTCACAGGTCTGCCGCCGACGCCGCAGGAGTGTGCAGCCTTTGTCGACGATCCACGACCACTGGCGGAGGCCTTTGCTGCGGTGGTTGAGCGGCTGCTGAGTTCACCACACTACGGGGAGCGGATGGCTCAGCACTGGCTCGATGTCGTGCGATACGCCGATTCCTCAGGTCTGGCGAATGACTTCCACCGGGGTGGCGCCTGGCGGTATCGCGACTATGTCGTGCGGTCGTTCAACAACGACACACCCTACGACCAGTTTGTGATTGAGCAGATTGCTGGTGATGAACTCGATCCCAGCAACCCAGAACGGATCGTTGCCACAGGCTTTCTGCGGATGGGGCCGTGGGAGCTGACAGGGATGGAGGTCGCTCGCGTTGCCCGGCAGCGGTTTCTCGATGATGTGACCAACAGTGTCGGAGAGACGTTTCTCGCCCACTCGCTGCAGTGTGCCCGCTGCCACGATCACATGTTCGATCCCGTGCCAACGAGTGACTACTACAGCATCCAGGCAGTGTTTGCCACGACCCAGCTTGCAGAGCGGGCAGCCGCCTGGCTACCGGAGGAGCAGACCTCAGGCTTTGACAGACAGGCGTATCTGGCCGAGCGTCGTCAGCGGTATCAGGCGACCTTGCGGGAACTCGATGCGGTGCTCTTGGAGAATGCGACTGCCTGGTATGCCACCAACGGACTGTCGGATCAGCGGTGGCAAGAGATCGTGGCCGAGTGCTCGGCGAGGGATGCCGGAGATGTTTTTCCTGCCGCTCGGAGAAGGATCGCCAAAGAAGCCAGTGAGGATGCGTATCCACCCAAGCTCGTTGGCTTTACGACCGAGCAGTTTGGGCGTGAGCGGGTGGCCCGCAAAGGGTTGCAGCGATTGGTCTTTGAAGAAGAGACCTACGAGCCCTACGCGCTTGCGGTCTACGACGGCCCCACCCCACGCACGAAGTCGATCACGGCCCCTGTGCGACCACCTCAGAAGCTGTCGGATGATGCCGAGGCAGACGACACCCATGTGCTCGTGGGGGGCGATCCTTTTGCTCCGGGGGAGCTGGTGCAGCCAGGCGTGTTGTCCATACTCAACGGGCTGCTGGAAGAGCCGATAACCGAGCAGGTCCGCGGCCGTAGGCTGGGCCTTGCCCGCTGGATTGCCGACGCCCGCAACCCGCTGACAACGCGGACGATCGTCAATCGGGTCTGGATGTGGCACTTCGGCACCCCGCTGGCGGCCAACCCCAACAACTTTGGCGACACCGGCGGCCGACCGACCCATCCGCAGCTCCTGGAGTATCTCGCCGATCGACTGGTGGAAACTGGCTGGTCACTGAAGGCCTTGCACCGGGAGATTATGGCGACCTCCGCCTACCAGCGAGCAGCAGAACATCCACAGCCCGAGAGACTTCGGGAATGCGATCCGAGTCTGACGGCCTATGCCGTCTTTCCGCCACGGCGGCTCTCTGCAGAAGAACTGCGGGACGCGATGCTCGCTGTGAGCGGTGAGCTCAACACGGAGGTGGGAGGCGTCCCCTGTTATCCCGAGATCAATCGGGAGGTGGCTCTCCAGCCCCGGCAGGTGATGGGTGCGTTTGCGGCAGCCTGGACACCAGACCCCCTGCCACATCAGCGGCACCGCCGCACGCTCTACGCCTGTCGATTGCGTGGTCTCACCGATCCGATGGTCGAGGTCTTTAACGCTCCCCCCGCCGACTTCTCCTGCGAACGTCGGGAGGCTTCCAATGTTACGCCGCAGGTGTTCGCCATGCTCAACAGCAGAAGGATGACCCAGCGTGCGGTGGCCACTGCTGTTCGGTGTCTTCAGGAAACAGACAGCGACGAGGCGGCCGTGGCACGCTGCCTCGCACTCGCGTATGGCCGCACCCCGCGTGACCGTGAGACACAAAGACTGCTGCAGGCCTGGGAGGAGATTGAGCAGTCACTGCCGGAGGAGACGCCGCGTTGGGAGGCATGGCCCACGCAGGTGGAACGGGAAGCGGTCGAAGAGAACACCGGTGACACCTTTCGCTTTACGGAAACCCTTCCCGCTGCTGAAGACTTTGTGCCAGACCTCCAGCCGGCGGATGTCGACCGCCATACCCGTGCCTTCGCAGATATCTGCCTGGCGATCTTCAACAGCAACGAGTTTGTGTACCTCTACTAAGAGGGCCGCAGACTGCCAGCGAGCCAGCATGCGAGAGGACTGAGCCATGAAAAACTTCCAGTGGAGTGCGGGACAGCCGCTGCGTCGTCGCGACGCCGTCTATGGCCTTGCTGCGTCGCTTGGAAGCGTGGCCTTCACCGCTGTGATGGCGAGTGACCTGGCGAAGGAAACGCCTGCAGCCGAGGGGCCATTGCAGCCCAAGCCACAGCAGCTGCCGGCCAAGGCCCAGCGGTGCATCTTCTTGATGATGGAGGGTGGGCCCTCACACATCGACACCTTCGATCCGAAGCCAAAGCTGGCCGATCTGCACCTGGAAGCATTTGTGCGGAATGGACAGGACAAGTCGGCGATGGAGAGTGGCGAGCGGTATTACGTGCAGAGTCCGTTTCGTTTTCGCAGGGCGGGGGAGTCGGGAGTGGCGATGGCGGAAAACTGGGAGCATCTCGCGGGCGTGGCTGATGAGCTCTGCTTTTACCGCGGCTGCCAGGTGGAGAGCGTGAATCACCCCACGGCGATGTACCAGATGAACTGCGGGAATCGCTTTGGTGGCGATCCTGCGATTGGAGCCTGGACGACCTACGGGCTGGGCACGTTGAACCAAGACCTGCCCGGCTTTGTGGTGCTGCCGGCAGCCTCCTTTCCACAAGGGGGAGCTGCGAACTGGGGCAACGGCTTCTTGCCAGCACATCACCAGGGGACGCCGCTGCGTCCTAACGGTTCGCCAATCCTCGATCTCCAGCCACCGCCCGGAGTGTCGAGGCATCGTCAACGGCAGACGCTTGACCTGATCGAAGCTCTCAACCAGGAGCATGCCACGCGGCACCCGGGACATGATGAACTCGCTGCCCGGATGGCGAACTATGAGCTTGCCTTCCGCATGCAGATGGAAGTGCCACAGGTCCTTGATTTGGCCAGCGAAGATGCGGCGACGCTTGACCGTTACGGTGTCGGGAGTGAGCCGACCGATGGCTTTGGACGCAAATGCTTGCTCGCCCGCAAACTGATTGAAGAAGGAGTGCGGTTTGTGCAGCTCTACCACGGCTCCTGGGATAGCCACGACTATATTGAGCGAGCTCACGGCCAACTGGTGCGGGCCGTTGATCAGCCGATTGCCGCGTTGATCGCCGACCTGCGGCAGCGGGGCCTGTTGGAGTCAACGCTGGTTGTCTGGTGTGGCGAGTTTGGGCGTTCGCCAGACAATGGCATCCGTGGGGGCACTGCCTATGGCCGCGATCACAATGCCAAGGCGATGACGATCTGGATGGCGGGCGGTGGCGTGAAGGCAGGGCATACGATCGGGGCGACCGACGAGACCGGGAGCGAGGCAGTGGAATGCGTGCATCATGTTCGCGATCTGCATGTCACGCTTCTGAGACTGCTTGGGCTCGATGACAGCCGGCTGACCTACTACCACGCTGGAAGGTTTAAGCAGCTCAGTCAGTTCGGTGGTGAGGTGATCGAGGAGCTGTTGGCATGAACAGGCCGGGTTTCAATAGAGAGAAAGCGATGCAGATGCGGCAGCGGACGATGGCGGTGCTGATGATCGTTTGTGCGGGAGTGCTGGTCGGCAGAGCTGCGGCCGCTGATGCCCAGATCGCACCACCAAACATCGTGATCCTGCTGGCGGATGACCTCGGCTGGGGGGATGTGGGCTATCACGGGAGTCGGATTGCCACGCCACATCTCGATCGACTCGCTGCCAAGGGGGTGCGACTGGAGCAGTTCTATGCACAGCCGGTCTGTTCGCCAACACGTGCCGCCTTGATGACGGGACGGTATCCGATGCGGCTTGGGCTGCAGTGTGGAGTGGTGCGTCCTTGGGCGACGCACGGCCTGCCGCAGGATGAGCAGACGCTGCCAGACATGCTGCGAGAGATTGGGTATCGCACGGCGATCGTCGGCAAGTGGCATCTCGGCCATGCGGAGCCGGGCTATCTGCCGACCAGCCGTGGCTTTGATCAGCAGTATGGCCATTACAACGGCGCTCTCGACTACTTCACCCATGACCGTGATGGCGGCCACGACTGGCACAAGAATGATCGACGCAATGACGACGAGGGGTACACAACCGACCTCATCGGTCGCGAGGCGGTGCGTGTGCTTCGCGAGCACCCAGCCAACCGGCCACTGTTTCTCTATGTGCCCTTCAACGCTCCTCACACACCACTGCAGGCGAAGGAAGAGGACCGGGCGAGGTATGCCGACTGGAAAGATCAACGGCG
>Ga0181606_10003017_pt1 | contig 14318 bp, 14 predicted proteins | sample 041ome_10_FD_132994 | JGI IMG/M metagenome (GOLD analysis project Ga0181606, IMG submission 132994) | Coastal salt marsh microbial communities from the Groves Creek Marsh, Skidaway Island, Georgia - 041412US metaG (megahit assembly) | ecosystem: Environmental > Aquatic > Marine > Intertidal... | reverse complement strand
CAACTAACTCTAGGGTCATAAAAAGGTCCCAGATGACTTAAATTAAACAACAGTCGATAAAGAAAAGAGCTAGATGATTTAATTTCAGTGCCACAACCTGCAATTAACTTTTGGTCTTGAAATGCATTTCGAACATTTGTTAAATAATTTTTGGATAACTCAATATCATCCTCCAAAAAGACAACTACATCATGTTTTGCAGAAGATAATGAATAATGTTTAGCCTGAACTAAACCATTAATAAAAGGAGAATAGTGGTAATAGATATTTTTTTTAGCTTCAATAATGGGATTGGAGAATGGCTCATCTGACTGATCAACAATAATCAGCGAATCAGTTGGTTCCATTTGCGGAATTATTGATAATAGAGCAACTAAAAGATCGGACGGTCTATTTTTGGTTGGAATAACTATTGAAAGGTATATTGACACGGTTATATTTATTTTAATAATAGCTTATTTAAGGATATTTAATCAGAGCCTATACTACTTAGGGCCGAGTAAGTAAGAACTAAAGCATGGCTGATTTTGAAAAATAACCAACATTATTTGAATACTATACTAGAGGAACATGTTAAACGTTAGCATAAGTTTTTCCTTATAAGCACTTTGATCAACAATAATCAATTCGTCAGGCAATTTAGTTTGCGTATATATGGAACTACTGCATTAGCTAGATCCATAGGGCGATCTCGCGTAGGAATAACAGAGGTAATCATTTGTCCAGTTTAAGTATTTCCTTCCAACGAGGAAGAGCATCATCCAAGTAAAAATAATTTTTTTTAGTTAAATCACTAATATTAATAGTTGGTCCTTTTAATCCACTCACCAATTCTGTAACGTTTGTGATGTATGTAACACCTGGCAACCCGCGCAGTGGACTGAAATTTAGCCCGCTTTCCTCCATGATTTGAATAACCGGTATGCCTTGGCAATAAGCATCAACCGCTGCTGAAGTAGTATTACTTGCAAACACCAGGTCACATTCAGCCAACGCATCTGCTATGGGGCCGTTATTTATATGTATTTCCATTTTCGAATAAACGCTCAAATTCATGTTGTAGGCAGGGTGAGGTTTAAATATATATATGTTGTTGCTTGGAGATACTTTTTCGGCTGCATCTAATAAAGATAGCATCCGTAATGTCGGATTTTTACGAAAGTCAGCACATATCAATACCTTCTTTGGCCTTAACGCCGCCACTTCCTTGTGATTACCAAATGAAGGTCTCAACAAGTGAAAATACCTTAACGCCTCAACCTCCCTGATTCTTTCGTCTTGAAAACCATTTGATAGAAGGTTTTCTTTTGCAACAGGCCCGTTAACAGCTACTAAATCTGGAAATGGTAAATGACAAGTTTCACTCCCTAGAAAACTACGTTTATCAAAATAATACCTAAGATCCCAGAATCTAATATTACTGTGTGGAGCGCCAATTAAGATTCCATGCCCTGAAGATTTCCAAGCATAAATCAATGCCATTTCCCAAGGCTGGTTCTCCTGAATATAAACACCAATTTTCTGGCATGGAAAGTTACTAATTGCACTCTCAGTTAATGAGAGTGTAATGCAATTTTTAATAGCTTCCTTGCCACATAAAGATTCACGCCATTCATCCACATGCAATGGCCACAGAAACCCCTCTGGGCCTTGTGATTGAATTTTTGAAAGAGCCTTCAAATAATGAATTTTTTTCCTTATGCTCCAATAGTCAAGCCAAGCCCTGTATAAAGTTGCGAAAGTAAGGAATTGTTCATTCAACCTATGAATCTGCAATCCATTCGATGACGAAGAGAATCGTTGAGCTAAAGTAATAGCCTCATTTGGAGAAGATAGACTGGAGTGGCGAAAATAATGATGCAGCCAATTAGATTTCACTTTCCACTCAGACAATTTCTCAACTAACTTCCCCCAGTAATTCGAGAGAAATTTACCGTTTGATCGCGAAGAATTATCCAGATGCACAAGAATATCAACAAACGCTATCTCTCCTGTAAAACTATTTCTCATCGTTTTTTTTTGTAATAGTATTGGTGACATCCTAAGGAAGTACCAAAAAAAGTAAACAATAGCTTGTGGCAGCGGGGAAAACAGGCCATTTACGAATGCAAAATTATGCTTCTTTTCAATTTCCTTTAATAAGCGCCACTCATATTGAATCCCATGCGCTTGACATAACAAAGAAATACAATCTGATAGTCGCGGATTACTTGATATGAGGGTTATAGAGTTTATCTTATGCTTTATGACAAGATCATTTAGTGCCAAGGCCTTAATTGCATCATTAACAAGGGAAGTCGGAGACATGTTAGCCTTTTGAGCGAGGGAACTCATCCACCAATAACTAAGACCTGGACGTATCTCTAGATGATCAATCAATCGCCGACCATCGATTTGTCGCTCCCCAAGTTCATAAATCCAACCAAGGTAGCGAGCCCTCAAGGCTTCAGCATTTTTTTCAATTAATTCTGGAATAGATATACTGTTAGTTGATTCTGATGTAACGAATCCGCGCCAAAGTACATTTGTAAATTTGCCAACTGGAGGCGAGCCCTCTGAATCCCAGATTAGTACACGATCAACTTGCTCGGAAATCACAAAAAACTATGCCTACTCGCCATGGGTTTACTACGAAAACGACGCGCCTCGGCAGTTTCCTTATAAAAAATAGTTCCCCAGTATTTAGGAGATGGTGATTCGGTATAGTATTTAGAAAAAGCTGATGCAATGGGACGCGGATTAACAAATAGAATTTGACAATTTGGACACAGCTCATATTTGAAACCATATTTCTCAAAAGCAAAATCACCACTACTGTCGCATGCTAGACAATTAATAGCCGTTCTATCAGAGCCCTTGAAGTACACCTCAGTATTTCGCTCTGCCAAGCTCAAAAATTTATCAAATATACGCTTTGGTTGTACGTTGCTTTCTTTCATGTTCTCACCAACAAACTAGACTTAACAAATATCAACCATTCAGAAGCTGATTTTACTCACCACCTGACACGGAGATCACTTGTCCTGTAGTGAAAGTGTTCTCCTCCGAGATAAGCCAAACAAGCAATCTGCTTATTTCGTCTGGTTCAGCCATTCGCCTCATTGGCACTAAGGCAGCTCGTGCAAGGACTGATTCCTGTCCGATAGCACGTAACGTTTCTGTATTCGTAACACCGATGCGAACGACATTTGTCAGAACACCGCTCTCAGACCATCGTATTGCAGCTTTTGGAATTAACTCGCTCGCATACTTGGTTAGTGAGTAGCAAAAAGTATTATCCCCCCCACCAAACTTAACCCCAATACTGCTACCTATGACAATTCTACCCCAACCACGAAGAGCCATAGATTCCCCAAGGTATTGAGTAAGCAAAACAATTGGAACAACGTTAACAACAAAGTGATCGATTAAATTTCTAGCTGTAATTTCTCCGTAGTAAACATCTTGACGCATGGCAGCTAAACTTACGAATGAATCAACCTTGTCAAGATTCTCTTGGTATTGCTCTATAAATTCAGTAGTAGATGATGGGTCAGAGAAATCTAGATAAATGACCTGTATTTTTTCCTTAAACTCAACTTTAAGAGGATCGAGACGGCTTGACCCATGATGACAAACCGCAATTACTCGCGCTCCAGCAACCAACAGAGATTTACATAAGCTAGCTCCAATATCAGAGTTAGCACCAGTAACTAAAGTGGTGGTAGGTTTTTTCATATCATGCCTATTTATGAAAATTCCTTATCCACCATTGTGCCTGACCCAGCTGCCACTCATAATCCAAATCAAGACCAGCCTGATTGGTAATGGGTAAGATTTTTTGCCCCATCCATCTCTGCGGCAAGAGGCCCTCTTCTAATTGCTCAAGATTTTCAGGCCGAATAATACTCATCGCAACGTCTGCAAACCAAACATCACCCTGACTATCACGATCACAGTTTATTTCTTTATCTGTTACGTGATACTCAAATGGTATGAATGGATCAAGATATCCTTGTGCATTGATGCGGCGAGCTCTTGTAGGGCTGTACATATTATATTTACTTACAGTGACAGCCGAATCAGCATCTGGATCACTTCGCAAAGCGCAGACCCCCTCTTCAATAAGAGCTGGCGTTACTGTTGGAGCATTACAGAACAGCAGAACTAAAAATTCAGGCTTTTCGCCAATACGCTTAATAATTTCTTTATAACCATGCCTATAAGCGTCATCACCAAGTGCTTCGGCTGTTGCAAGGTATGCTGGACGATCAATAAACTCAAAGCCGATACTTTCGCCCAAGTCTTTCAACAATGGATCATCTGTAGAGATAAAATGCCGATCAATCATATTACAATGTTTTGCAGCATTCATTGGATACCATGCCAAAGGATGACCATCAACCTCTAGAAGATTCTTTCCAGGAAACCCTACACTACCTTTGCGCCCAAGTATTAAAGAACAAATCATTTTTCAATCTCTATCAAATAACAACACAACGAGCACAAGGCTCAATGGATTGACGTTCTTTTGATAAGTGTCTCTGGCGTAGAGAGCTATACGAATCTCCGTTCCAAATATCTCTGAGAGAACGAGTAGGAAATTGATCATTGGAGAGTGTAGTTAAGTAATCTACATCACAAGGACAAACTTGACCATCCCACCACACAAACAAACGCCTCCATAGATCAGAACAAGGTTTCACAATCCCCTTTTTTTCAGAATCGTACACATTTTCCCAAGGGTTATAATCCACAAAAGCAACTTGATCTACAAAACGATTCCAGAAGTCCATCATATCGTCCATATTTTGATGATCGCTGTAACTAACGCCTGAAACTCTCGTAATTAGACGAGAGCCGGGATAGTGACGATTTTTAATTTCATTAAATCGTTCTACATTACGAACAACCTTCTCCAAATTCCCGCCTACACGCAGCTTGCTGTAAAGCGGCTCTGCAGCAGCGTCCGCCGAAAAAACCAAGGTTTGTAAATCAGAGCTCAGAATAGCGTGACAGAGATTCTCATCTAACATCGATGCGTTTGTATTGATCTTACTAGCGAGAAACTTTCCACTCATGTACGAAAGCATTTCAGGGAGCGCCTTGTTCACCGTGGGCTCCCCCCGAGAAGCAAGTGTTACTGCTTCAACATTTCCATCAAGCTCATCAACAATTTCTCTAAACAACCCAATATCCATAACACCCATGTGACCATTTTTTTTATTGGATAAACGAGCATCAACTTGATAACAAAATACGCAACGGTAATTACAGATCGAAGCTGGCTCAATTTGCACTAAAGGGGGGTATTCTCTAACCTCTTTTTTGCTTGGATACACTTCATATGCATAACGATAACGTAGGTAACGAGGCAATTCTTCATCTGAGAGCCGCGATATCTCCTCAATTACATGCTCTCTAAGAAAAAAACGGCCAGAGGCGATTTCACTTTCTCCGAGGTCATTCTTTAGATCATTGATGGCTAAATACAATGGATCTGAATCATTAGACGTTAGTGCACCGAGGTCTAATGCATGAATCCGCTTCATCATTTCCAAGCGCTTATGACTTCCGGCACGAAAGTCTAAAATACTACTACTCTTGTCATAAAGTGTGTTCTGCGTCATACAAAATCTCTTACTCGTCTCATTTTGCTAAGACACTGAAAGAAGTACCAACAAACTCTTCTTGAAGTGAGCGATTTAAGTCTGTTCGGCGAAGTATAAACGGAACTTGATTAGCTTTGGCAGCCAGAAGGTCCGTCTCTGCATCTCCGATCATCAAAGTATATTGGGGTGAGACTTTTCGTTCTTCTAGGACCAATCGAATAGCATCTTTTTTCTTTGTTGGAGCGCCAAATACTTGCCGGAAAAATTGATTAATTTCCAAGGTAGAAAGAATTTTCTCTATCTCAAGCTGAGGCGTCGCAGTAACAAGTACAAAATATTTCTCTGGATAGTTATTAGATAAGTATTCATAGACGCCAGGCACCCAACTTGATTCGACGACTGATTGGAAAACAGCCTCTGAAAAGAGATTACAAAAATTACTAACTAGCTCATCAGTAATAACTTCACCGGCCCATGATAGATAGAGCGGTATTTTATCAAAACGTGACACTCCCCCATTGGCTTCGTGGTGACGTTTTACCTTTTGGGCGATTTTCGTACCATATGGAAGAAATAATTTTTCGAATGCTAATGTTTTGACACCCACAGAATCCTTAATGACACCATCGAAGTCCCAAAAAATTATTCGCGAAAATTCAAGTTTTGTATGCAACTGAAATATATTTTTATCCAGATTTGACTCCAAACCTAAGCCGCCCCAAAACGATTCAGGACTTGTGAACATTTCTCAGTATCTCTTTTAACTCAACAGCGTTACAGGACTCATTGACCTAAATACTGGCTAAACGAACATCTTCAATCAACTGTATCAAGCCTTGGCCCAAATCAACGTGCATTGGCGACACATACTTGCGTCCAAGCTTTGGCTGGTAGGCATAGGGCGTACGAACATAATGGCCCGGTTGTTCGCCTGGAATGAATTTAACTGCGTCTCGCAGACCTAAAATTTCTGCCAGCATCTCAAGCATATCAAGCACACGCATAGGCTCTTGACCCGTCAACACAACACTTTGATTACGGAAATCATCGTCAAGTGCGGCAACGCTAGCTAACGCAGCATCCTCAACATGAATATATTCTCTTAAGCTATCTGGACTTCCTTGATATTCAAGAAGGCCTGTTTCAATTGCTTTTTTAACAATACGATACATCCCATTTGAACTATCAGCTCTAGGACCATAAAGAGATCCATAACGCAGAATGGTGTACTCTAGCCCATATGCCTTCTCGTACTCTTCAACATAATGTTCAGAAGATTGTTTGCTGCATCGATAGAACCCACCATCTCGACTATAAACGTAAACCGTACTTGCATAAATAAAGCGCTTCACCTCGTATTGTCTACAGGCTTCCATCACATGTGCATTACCCAGCACATTAATTCGGACGGTATCTAGCGGATTGTTCAAGCCAGCATTCAAATCAGCCAAAGCAGCAAAATTATATACGACTTCAGTACCTTGAATAGCCTCATTGACTTCATTCTGATTCAAAAGATTACCGAGTATCATCTCCTGGTCAGGCCGAATCCATGGCGAAGATCGCTTATCAAATACCCGTACCTTATATCCGGCGTCAGACAACTTGTCCGCAACATGGCTGCCCAAAAAACCAGAACCACCCAAAACACAAGCCATTTTCATGATTTATAAACCCTTTCGCTGGACATCATATTCTTCTTGCGGCACCACGCCCTCTAAGGGCTGACCGGTCAAGAAACGCACCGCTTCTTCGGTCGCCTCGATTTCCATACGCGTGCGACAATCAACAGACATTGATCCCATGTGCGAGGTCAATAAACATCGCTCAATATCTCGCAACTCGCCATCATAGGGTTCTTGCTCAAATACATCGACAGCAGCACCCGAAAGATGCCCATCACTCAGGGCCCTGGCAAGATCCAACTCATTGATAATGCCACCCCGCGAGGTGTTAATAACAATAGCGTCCTTTTTCATAGCTTTTAAATGATGATATTGAATCATATTTTTTGTTTGCGCAGTCAAAGGAACATGCAACGAAATAAGATCCGCTTGTTGATAGATTTCTTCTTTAGTGGCAGATTCAACCCAGGGCATGGATGAAAATCCGACTTTTGGATTGGTGTCATTGATCAAAATTCTAAATGGTTTAAAACAGGCGAGTCGTTCGATCACGCCCAGTCCAATTCGACCGACACCAATGATCCCAATTGTGATCTCTGATACGCGACGACCAAAGTAGCGGTGCCATAAACCGTGATGCATCTGGCTACTAGCTAAATGAACATGACGCAGAAGTGTCAACATCATCCCTATAGTTAGTTCAGCTACAGCAGGCGCAGGAGCATCAGGGGTATAACTCACATGAATTCCCCGTTTCTCAGCCGCAAGCAAATCAACACTGTCTAATCCAATCCCAACTCGAGAAATAAGTTTTAGATCTTTTCCATTCGACATTACCTTTTCAGTAATTGGCTCTGTGCCAGCAATCAGCACGTCGAAATCGGAAACCATCTCAGCTAGCTCATCCTCCTTGAGCTTTCGACCAATTGGATTAATTAGATACTCTATACCTGCTTTCTCAAGCAACTGAAGAGGCAAAGGATCTTTATCAGCAAAGGGAACGGTTGTAATTAAAGCTTTGGGCATAAATCAAATTCTTCGTCTAAATCAAAAATCCATGTTTTATTCAAAACAAGTCTCGCTGGTATAGATTTTATGTCATCAGGGTCAATCAGTGCTTCTTCATATTTGCGTCTTTTTTTGTCGCCAATTGCAAGTACAAAAACCTGCTTTGCCGATTGAATTACAACTGGTGATATTGTGATCCGAGAACGTGGAGGTTTAGGGCCAATGACAGAAATCATTTTATTTGTAAGCTCATTTAGGCCGGAGGCACCTGGAAATAAAGATGCGATATGACCATCTTCCCCCATACTCAAAAGCAAAATATCGATAGATTCGGGCAAAAGTACAGAGTATTCAGATGCGGAAATGGATGGTTTATAAAAATTTGTTTTTATACGATGAACATTGCTCTCATATGGAATGCCTTCAGGAAAAAGTATGTTTAAAGAAACATATGCATTATTTTCTTCAGAAAAAGCATCTACATTTCTTTCGTCACTGAAGAAAATATGAATTCTTTGCCAACACTCGTTACCAATGTATGAGGCTAAGACACTATAAAGGACTTTAGAGCTTCGCCCACCAGTTAACATTAGAGATACAGTATTTTGACTTAAAAGTAGCAGATTAATATGGTAACAAATAGCCAATGATAATTTTTTAGCCCATAGAGGAAGCGTTGTTACAATTTTATTCATCAAATAACGAGCAAGAAAAAGGCAAAATTTATAATTTAGGAAGTTAAATATATTTTTGAGCTAAAATGAACCACATTGCTCGAACATCATCATCAGACATAATGTCCGTTTTAACTTGATGAATTTTATTTATCACTTTAAAATTATTATCATAAAATTCTAGTAGATCATCCCTTGATGCAAAGTAGAAAGGAAAATCAAAACCCTTCAAATATCCATGACTAAAATTCGAATAAGTACCATCATTTTGCTTAATTCCGAATCTACACCCAGAATGCGAATCACTAAAAATAATAGACAAAAAATGACCATTAGATTTGAGAATACGCTTGACTTGAGTGATAATATTAATTATTGAACTTCTAGGGTTATGAGTAATTGATCCACGATCTAGAACAAAATCAAAACTATTTGATTCATATGTACTCAAATCATTAAAGTCTAAACATCGAATATTAGCTTTCAAGTTCTGAGTTTTAAGAAAAATATTTGCTGTATCAACAGCTGATTGGGAACCATCAACACCAAAAACATTAAATCCTTCCCTAGCTAAAAAAGCTAAGTTATTTCCCGTACCGCAACCCAACTCAAGAACATTGACTTTAGAACGCTCTGTATTAGCAAATAAACGCATCACAGTTGAAACAACTTCGTCAAAAGGGTATCTGTTTATTTGGAGCTTCTGAGAATATATATCAGTTTCCCACTTATCATTAAATACCATTAGCAAAAACTCCTATGGGTATCGTTAAAATCACTAATTTCAAAACGCCTACCGAGATTCTCTAAAATAGGACTAATTGAGATAATCGTCTCATCCTTAAGTAAATAAAAAGGATTATCATCTAGCCTGAGGAGACAGAACTCAAGCATTTTTGCAGCATCAACTAAATACCCATTATCACCAAATAAAGATATAGCTATACCATTTTTTAAAAGATCAGATAGAATCTTATCCGTATCATATTTTATGGAAAGTGTTTTTGGAATAACATGATAGTTAACAATAATAGATTGCGAGGAGTCACCATCTATAACTTTTCCAGAAAAAAACTTATCATATCTATAAAGTGGGCCCATGTTATGAAGCCGCTCAATATAATGTATAAAAGTTGGGGAAAAGGAAGAGCCATAATTAACTAAACAGCCATTTTGGGAAACCAGTTCACCAAAAATTGAGTTTTCACCAAAGGGATCTATCAAATTAGAATCACATTCTATCTGTACATTTGTACCAATACCAGCGATAGAAAATATTGGGATACTTGTGCGCCAATCAGCAAGATCAGAACGAAAAAACTCAGAAAAAACACCTAATTGTGATGGCGAAGATTGAATATCATATATGCCAGAAACGCAAAAGTCGTAATTAAAAGATGGGACCCAAAAATTTGCACTATTGAATAGTGAATTAATTTCAGAAAAAAAGGAATTTAGAATACCATTTCTATATTCACTAAGATAGTAAAATTTTTTTAAATCACAATTTTTACTTAATAAATAAGAATTTATTTCAGAATGCAGAAACAAAGTATTATAATCGGTTGGTAACATAATAAATCTGAATATTATAATATACGCTTATATGTAATTACACACATGTCTCTGCAACCAAAAGTGCCATCAATGGAAGAAATAGGACTGGTGTAGTGGAAAATTTCACGATCGTCCACTATTACTCCCTGACCGGCATTTAGACATTCCTGAAAAACCAACTCACCATCAGGTAAATGAGAAAAAAGACTAGTGACTCCTCCGCTTGTGTTAAAAATATTCATACAATGAATTGCCACAAAATCGAAGCCATCTTGATGAGGGCCCTCTGGTACAGGATACCCCATTTGGTCATCTTCACATAAAATACGTAATTGATGAACGCCGATTTCGTACGAGTTAAGAGAAAAAAAACGCTCGTTACGTTGGCTAAGTATTAGAGAAACAACTTCATTACGGAAAGCATCACATAGAGGCTGAAAAAATCTATCAATACCGCCTGCATATTGATTTAAATTCTTGTCCTGATAGAAACTTGTGGGACCACTCCAGGTTAATTGATTACCGCTAACAATTGCTGTAGAGAAAGCTCTTTCTCTAAAAGGAAATTCACTTTGAAGATATTGATCTTTCTCTAAATAATTAAATGTGTCTAAGGCTTCAATCGTTAAAGAATCGAAATGAAAACTATCGAATTGAAGATTATTATCAAGCATATGAATACAAAAAAAATGATAGACCAATAAATTAAGAGGTGTACTTTTTAATTAAATTAACCCAGTCGCCTACAGATCGGACACCAATCAAATCAACAAAATCAAATTTAATATTAAACTCGGATTCAATCTCAAATAGAATCCTTAAATTATTCATTGAATCCCAATTTAAAATACCACCCATTTGAGATTCAAAGTTTATGTCACTGTAATGAACTTCTAAAACATTGCTAACAATACCTTGGACGGCAAGGAAAAAAGGATCAGCATTGTGAGTATTCATGATTAAAAAAAGTAAAGACCGAAAGGAAAAATCGAAAGAGCATTTAGTTTAATTCATTAAATTTTCATCAAACCAAGCAGATAGCTCAAATTTAGACCTAATAACAGATACACCATGTGCAGCGGGATCATTAATTTTAACTATACCAATAGGGTCATAATATACCACCGGTTTACCGATGTGCATAGCTGCAATTGCAACAGATGTAAAAGGATACGAGATCACAATGTCAACTTGTTCAATTAATTCGAATGCTGAAACCTCGGATGGAATACATTGCACATCGCCATTTTGTAAAAATGAGTTTAGGAATGATCGAAATCTAGGGTGTATCAGTCGACCAATATTACGCTTTGTCTTGTATACAAAATTAACATTCTTAGATGAAGAAACATCATGTATGTCAGATAAAAATGAAATCGCAACCGAAGGGACATAATAATCAAAAGGTAATCCATATTTAGCATATTGAGATAATCTATGCGGTTGTACATCGAAAACACCAACACTAGGATTTACAATTTTGGTATAAGTTGAATCAGTCGAAGAAAAAGATATTGGACCTACAATTTTAATGTCAGCTGTTGGATTCGAATAATTTTTTACAACGTTGCATTGATACTCATCCCAAACAAGATAAGATGGCCAATTCATTAGCGAATACATGTTGGATGGAGGTAAGATATCATTTTGTTGGATCCAAGGCTCACTATTAGTAGAATAGAAATACATCAATATTTTAGAACCACGTTCAGATGCATAGTACGTCCAAAGTGGGGGGTAATAAAATCCATTATTGAACCAATATGAACGAGCTAAACGATGTGATTGAGAAAGTTTAATTAACTGAGAATCTAGAAACTCAACAAACATTAAATAAAACCACCATCGTCCTTGAATGCCCCAGTAAAAAGAAATAATGAGGTATTTAAAAGTGTAAAGTAGAAATAACAGAAAAGCCTTTAAACCAAACAAAGGCGGGATACAATCAGATGTAAAAGTTAGAGATAAACCACTAGGGTGAGAATTCGGTACATCCTTAACACTATGATGTATCGATCTTACTGTATCTAGATGATCCAAATTTCTTGAAAGCCAATCAATTAGTGAACAATCGGAATCAGCAATTTGAGATGAAGGGAAATTATTTCTGTGAAGATTAATTAAGAAAACAAAAGGCTTTCCTATATTCTTATAATTTTTTTTTAAAGAAAAAAAACAACTAATAATATAAAAAAATCTCTTAAAGCCAGAAAGGAATCTAAATATACAGTAGGAAGACCATAAAAAATTATTAAGGGAAATAGATACCGGATACCCATCTCTTAACAAGAACAGAGACCATTCTCTGGGAAGAGGACAGATTATTCTTTTAGTTCTACCAGAAAAATAAATAAGCAAGGAAATCACTAAAACATGATTTATTTTTGAAGTTCGTTGACGAATAATCAGATCATAATAAGAAACAGCTGGACCAAAAAGAAATGAAGAGCCAGGAATGTTATCTTTAACAATTTTAACTTGCCGCATTCGACTTAGCAAATCATCAATAATAAATAATCGATTTTCTTTTTTCAGTATCAAGTACCCCCTAATATAGCTTCTAATTAGATTCCGTTTAATATATTTAATGGGAGAATGAAAAAAATGCATATACATATTATGTATTAAGTTGGTTCCTTTCCAGAAGGTGCTTTTAACTTTTGAAGAGCTAGCTCGCATAATAGATTGACATCATATTTACCAGTAAGGCCTGTAGGCAGTTCATTAAGTTCAAAGAAAAATTTAGGAAGCATATATTTAGGAAGTCGATCAGCACAGCGTAATTTTAATTGCTCTATTAAATTAGTTATCTTAAAGTCAAAATTAACGGCTTTAAAAAAAACTACTAACTCATATGTTTCACTGATATTTACTGCCAAAGCTACACCTTCCAATATATTAGGGTGTGAGACAATAACCGACGTTATATCACTTGTATTTATTCTATAACCATGTATTTTAACTAAATTATCTTTGCGGCCTTGATAAAAAAATATATCGCCTTCCTTTTTAAAAAAATCACCAGTTTTATAAAATACCTTATTCGAAAAAATAATTTGGGAGTCACGAGAAAGAGCTGGTTCCTTATAATAACCATTCATTAACTGTTTTCCAGCAATTAATAGCTCACCCTCTTTAATGGAATCTGATATTAAATTGCCGGAACTAAATAACCAATGCATATGATTCGGAATACGACCAGTAGGAACTGCATCCGAATGTAAGTAATGTTCAACACTTTTATCAATTTTGATTGACATGCAGTTCATAGTAACTTCAGTTGGACCATACATGTTATAAACAACTGCATTAGGAAAGAATTTCATTATATCAATTACTAATTGCGGTGTTAGAACATCACCACCAGAAAACACCGTTTTTATACAAGACAATGAACTATCTATTCTTGAATTTAGAATATTACAAATATATGTTAAAGTTGTAGGAACAGCATAGATGGATTCAATGCGATGTTTCGCAATCATTCCGATAAGAGTCAAAATATCACGACTGGATGGTGATATAAACACCTGTATTTTATTTACAATAGCAAAAGCTAAATCTGCTATAGAGATATCAAAAGAAATTTCACCATTAATAATTAAACTTCGAACATCTCTAAGTTCTTTAAAATCAACTTCAACCCATTTGAAATATTCGACTAGTGCATCTTTAGAAATCATTACACCTTTAGGATCGCCTGTTGAACCTGATGTATATATTATATATGCAAGCCCTTTATGAATTGAGCGATTTTTCCATTCTTTTTTTACTCTAGCAGGAACTTCTATATTTGTATCAATATCTGCGTTTCTAATTATATGTCCATCAAAAGTAAGATCAGTTCTATCTGTAATAAGAAT
>Ga0181606_10003015_pt1 | contig 14323 bp, 27 predicted proteins | sample 041ome_10_FD_132994 | JGI IMG/M metagenome (GOLD analysis project Ga0181606, IMG submission 132994) | Coastal salt marsh microbial communities from the Groves Creek Marsh, Skidaway Island, Georgia - 041412US metaG (megahit assembly) | ecosystem: Environmental > Aquatic > Marine > Intertidal... | reverse complement strand
TAAAAAGTGGGGAAATTACGGCACCTAATATGATAAACGAAGCCGATATGCTTCATATATCATTTTATTAATTTTTAAATTAAGGAATACAAATATGTATGAAGTATTTATTGCAAGTTTAACATTTGGTGTTATGTTGTTAATACCAGCACTTATTATTGGTGGTGGCTTAGGCTATACTATTGATTATCTTTTAAATAAAAGTAAAAATCGTAAATCATTAATGCATGTATATGCACCTAGTTTTATTGTTTTAACTAATATTAAATAAGGAAATTAATTATGATTATCCCTATGATTTTTTCTGCATTTGTTGGTGCCGATATTGCTACTGAAGGTGAAACTTCTAGTAATATAGAAAAGGAAATTATTAAAACTAAAGAAGCAGTTATTCAATTCTTTGAACCAAAACCAGAGTTTAATTGCACACTTGTTTCAGGTGCTAGCGTTCAAACTTGGTTATGTCAAGAAAAATAAAAGTCTTAAGGAGGCTTGTTATGAGATATACATATTATCGCGCAATGCCTCTTTTGGAGGCTAATGAATTGATCAAAAATGAAATATATATTAATACGAAAAGAAATAGAGGTTTAACTTGGTGGACGGAAACATTTGCCGATGCAAGCCGATATGCTAATGAAAGTCGTGTTATTGTACGTATTGTTCTTGATCGCCCACTTACTGGTCGTCAGGTTGCTGAATATATTAATGAAGTGCCTCATATAGAATATTCTATGACTAGTTATAACTTTAACAAACATCTTTGTAATTTAATAGAAAATATTGCAATTATATAAGGAGATATTATGTACACATATATTGGTGCAGATATATTTATTGTAGCAATTATTTTAGGTTCTATAATTTCTTATTTAGAGCTTAAAGATGAATTGTTTAAAAAATGGTAATTATTAATTTGAATAAAAGCTTCTCTTTAAGTACATCTCGCCCCTAGCTCGGTGTGATGCATCCACCACTTGCGGTAGCGTATCGGGAGACTGTAAATCTCTGCGGGTAGCAATATAAGTGCTTCGACCTTTTGTCAGGTGTACTTAAAGAGAAGCTTTAATAAACAAAACGTTAAAAGGAAATTTATATGAATCCAGTAGTTAAATTTTTACTTACTTTTGAACTTATTACTGATGAAGTAATTCAATTAGTAATCTCTAAATTTAATAGAGAACCTACTATGAGTGAATTACGGGCTTATAAAGATTTGTCAGAGCTTTAAGGGATAATTATGAATAAAGTATTTGCTGTTTTTGAAGTAGAAGCACCTAATGGTATGTATTTAAAAAAGTTATTAATTTCTTTTGAAAGTGCTCAACATTATGTAGACTTTTTAAGATCTAAAGATCCAAATGGATACTACATGATTAAAGAAACAGAGGTTGAAGAATTTATTCCTTCAGGAGTAACTTGTCCATGATTGACTTTGATTTAAGTAAAATAACTCCAGAAAAACTAGAAGATATAACTCATAGTTATTTCTGGAGTAGTTCTCGTAGAAAAGGTGTTTCTTTTGAAGAATATGCACAAAAAATATTAAAAGCAGAAATGCAAAATCCATATGTTTATGTGCCTACTGAAGAATACGAAGAAGAAATTATTAAAACTTATTATGAGGAAAATACATGTCAAAAACCGAAGCCAAAAAATATATCTATTCGGGGAATATTCAAGAAGTTAAGTCGATTCCGATTAGAGTAATTAAAGAGTTAAGAAGCGGTGTTCAAACTGAATACTATAGAAGAGTTGATCGTAATATATAACCCACGGCGGGTTTTAAAAATGCCGTGCCCTACTTGCAGTAAGTACTGGATTATAAGACCTGTTCCCTCACAGGTTTTATTTTTCAGTACTTACTGCAAGTAGGGTACAGGCTTTTTTTTTTTTTTTTTGTAAGATGGATTTATCCTCTATGGTAAGACAAAAATTATTAAATGCTATAGAACAAGCAGTACTATCAATAGATGGTCGCAGTCCTATGGGCAAATGGTTACGTGAAGCTTACAAAGCCGATAAGCTAACTCTTAACCAAATATTAGAAGTATCTATTGCACCAATGGTTTCTTGCATTGGCCAATCAGGTAATTTAACAGATACAGCTAGTGCAATAGGTAAACGTTTACGTAAAAAAGCAGGATTACCTTTAGACACTCGTAGTGCAGTTGTAGGTGGCTGTACTATTGTAAATTCTTATATTCTTTCTGATTTAGTTTATTTAAAAGCTTCAGTAGAAAAGAATTCTAAACATAGTGTATTAAAAATATTACTTAAAGATGACGAAAATTTTCAAACTCTAGTAGAAGAAACTAATATTGATTCTACAGCAGAAGACACACCTTATAATGAGCCTGTTCCTAATTGGACAGAAGGTATTAATAACGATGTTAAACTAATTAGAGATAGTAGTGAAGAAACTACAGACAAAGTTAGCATTGAAAATATGCCTAAAGTTTTTAAAGCGCTTAATAAATTACAACAACAAGGTTATATAATTAATTCTAAAGTTTTAGAAGTATACGAAAAATTAATAGTAGAAGAAAATGTAGAATTAAGTCCTTTTAAATTTATGAAAGAATTTAATCCTCAAGCAAGAAAGTCAATGAAGCTTGAAGCTTCTATTATTAAGAAAATGGCTGAAAAACAAGATGCTAATAGATCTATATTCTATCATATGTATAATTGTGATTTTAGAGGTCGTATATATCCAACAACTATTTATTTACATGAACAATCTTCTGATAACGCTAAAGGTCTTTTATTATATAATTTTTCTGAAAGAGTTGAAGAAGAAGGTTTGTATTGGTTAGCAGTACATACAGCTAATTCTTTTGGTTATGATAAAGTTTCTTTAGATAAAAGAGTAGATTGGGTAAATTCACATATGAGTGAAATGCTTATATGGGCAAGTAGTCCAACAGAGTATCGAGGCTGGTGCAATGCTGATAAACCTTGGTCCTTTTTAGCTTGTTGTTTTGAATGGGAAAGACTTAATAAGTGGATAGAAAAAGGTAATAATCCAAATGATTTTTGGAGTAATTTACCTATTTTTATTGACGGTTCTAATAATGGTATTCAACATTTAACCGCTATGGTTAAAGATGAAAAATCAGCACCTCTTGTAAATTTAAGTACTGCAGATCAAACTAATAATAAACCCGGCGATATTTATTTAGCAATCGCTGATAGTGTATGGAATAAATTAGAAAAATTAGCTGATCCTAATAATAATATTAAAATGAAAAAGTATATGAAAGATATACAAAAATTATTATCTAAAAGAGAAAAAGCTACTAATATTGAAGATAATGCAAAAAGAAAAGAAGCCGTAGATAAAGCGTATGAAGAATATTTTAAGTATACAGATGAGCACAGAGAAGAAATGGTTGATCTTTGGCCTAACTTCTGGTTACAATTTAAAAGTAAAAGACGTAAAATTGTAAAACGCCCTGTAATGACTTTAGGTTACGGTGTAACAAGAGCTGGTTGTCGAGAACAAATCTTTGATGACACTAAAGGCTTAGGTGATGAAAATTTAAGACTTAAGTATAGACCTTGGACTAATAAATTTGCAGATTTAGTATTAGATACTTGTTTAGAAGATTTAAAAGGCCCTGCTTTTATGCTTAAACTTTTTAAGACTATTGCAGAAGAATCTAATAGTAAAGTTTACTTTGAAGATAAAACAGATGGTCATAAAGCATTATATGATAGCCCAGAAGAATGTGCAGATATGATGACTTTAAAATACTTAAAAGATATTAGTTTAAAAGATATTAATGGTTGTTTAAATTCAACAGAAAGTAGTATTAAATTTAAGAAAAAACTTAATGTTAATATTGAACCGCAATATTTGTCGTGGCTAGTCCCTACTACTAATTTTCCGGTTATACAAGATTATATAGTTAACAAAATAACAAGATTAAATGTTTATATGGGTAAACCAACTAAAAAGAATCCTCGTGGTGTTAGAAGATCATTAAGAGTTCAAATAGAAGAAAAAGTTAAAGTAGATAAAGGCGCACAATTATCAGGTGCTGCTCCTAATATTGTACATTCTTTAGATGCAGCTCATCTAACTAACATTGTTGCTAATAGTAATTTTGCTACAACGGTTATTCATGATTCTTTTGGTTGTCATATAAGCAATATGCGTTATCTGTTTCAATTAACTAGAATAGAGTTTGTTAACTTATACAAAACAGATCCTTTAGAAAATTTATTAATTCAATTTAAAGCGCAAAATAAGCAAGTAAAGTATGGAAATCTAGATATTACAATTGTAGAAAAATCTGACTTTGCTTTTTGTTAAACTAAAGCTCCTTGCAATAAGGAGCTTCCAGGCAATGGAAGTTTATGGAAATAACTAACAAATTATTAGAAATTGGTAAGTGGGGAATTGTATTAATTATTGTTTTAGAAATTACCGCACTTGTTTCAGGAAGCATTTTTATGAAAGAAAAAGTTTTTGATCGCAAAGATCAACAGCTTTCTTCCCATGTTCTATATTTTGATGAATTACAAAAATTAAAAGGTAAACATTAATGTTTGCTTTAATTTGGGTTGCTGCCTCTACAGTAGCAGCTTGGATAGGTATTGAAGTTTATGATAATCTTTCTCGTCAAGAAAGAATAGATAAATGTGTAGTAGAAGTAAAATATTCAAGACCTAAAGCAGATATTAAAGAAATTATTAAAGCTTGTGAGATTATTGTACATTAATTCAGCGCCATAAAGAGGTGCTAAAAGTATATTAACCTCATTAAAAGAAAAACTAATTGTAAAACTATAGGTAAATAATTATGACAGTATTAAAAGACGTTTCATTGTATTGGGCTAAACTAGATCCTAAAAATCCTAATAAAGCTTTTGATCCACAAAAACCAGTATGGGAAGTTAAAGTTGTAACAGAAGATAAAAATGTTGCAAAAGAATGGAAAGATTTAAAGCTAAATGTTAAAACAGAAGAAAAGGACGATAAAGTTCAATACTATGCTTACTTGAAACGTCGTGCAACTTATGAAAAAACAGGTGATCCTAATCAACCTGTTAAAGTTGTAGATGGACAATTAATGCCTCTTGATCCTAACACTATTGGTAATGGTTCTGTAGGTAATGTTCAAATTAAACAATGGCCATGGGAATTTAATAAGCGTACTGGCACATCTACTGAAATTGTAGCAATTCAAGTAACTAAGCTTGTAGAATTCAACGCAGGTAATGGTCTTGCTTTTGAAGAAATTGGTGAAACTGAGGTTATTTCAGCAGAAGCAGTTGAGCAAGCAAGTAGTGATGACCTATGGGATTAAATCATAATCGTGAAGATTTTGCTTTAATTAAAGAAATATTGCAAAACGTTAGTGAAATTACTAACACTAATGCAATTTGTGCTGGTGGTGCTCCTCGTGACATAACAATGGATTTAATTATTCGTGATTATGATATTTACGTAACTGTGCCTAATACGGTAGGTAATACTTTAGACAATTTTATTTTACCTGCTATACAACAAAAATTTATAGATATGTTTGGTAACGAAGTTTCTGATCCTAAATTAATAGGTGAAACTTGGTATGAAGATAACTATATCCATTCAATTTATGAATTTAATATTTTAGAAATGATTGATATTCAAATTATTTTTACTAAAACTGAATGGGAATTAGAAACTATTGTTAAAGATTTTCCAATGTCTTTATCTCAAGCATGGATTACTAAAAATAGTAACAAAGTTGAAACAACGCCAATGTTTGATCGTAGTATTGAATTAAGAACAGGTGTTTATAGTCATAAATGCAAAAGCAGTTATTTAGCTAAAATAATTCAGAAGTTTAGAGGTTTTGCTATAATTCCTGTAAACCATATGTTTTGTCAAGCACAGTTTGCTAAAAGTATTAGACAATCTATGGAGATTCCTTATTAATGGATACTTTAAAAAAAATAAAAACTATGGTTAACTTAACAGAAGTTAACGATTCTGTAAAAACATCTGAAGACGTAGATCATATTAACCCTAAACATTATAAAGATGTAGTTCCAGGTTATCAATATATGGAACTTATGCAACATATGCTTAAAGGCTTTAATGGTGTAGAAGCTCATTTGTTAGGACAAATTTACAAATATCAAATGCGTTTAGGTAAAAAAGATTCAAAATTACAAGACTTAAAAAAAGCACAATGGTATTTAAATGTATTAGTAAAGTATTATGAAACTGGTGAAATCATATTGGATTGAACCCGAAGAAAAGCGGGATTAAAATGGCAAAAATAATTTGCTTTGACTTAGAAGCTAATGGCTTTATACCAAAGGTAGATACTATATGGATGGTATCTGCTAAAGAAATTGGTACTGATAAAGTATATGCTTTTTCTGATTATACAGATGAAGCAGATGGAAACTTAGAAGACTTTAAAGAATATTTAAATTCAGCAGATGTTCTTGTAGGTCATAATATTTATGGTTATGATTTAGAAGTTTTAGAAGTTCTTACAGGCTGGACTCCTAACTGGGATAAACAAAAAGTAGTTGATACTTTAATTATGAGTTGGCTTGTAGATTATAAATACCCCGGAGGTCATTCTTTAAAAAATTTAGGTAAGCGAGTAGGTGTACTTAAAGATGATTACACTGGCGATTTTGATGCATTTAACATGGATATGTTTTATTACGGTAAACAAGATGTAGTAGCTACTGAAGCAGTGTATACTTTTCTTGCAAATGAATGCCGTAAAATTATGGAAAAGAAACCTTTATTTAAGTTAGGTTTAAAACATGAAATGCGTTGGGCTTATTATGAATTACAAATGCGTAAAAAGGGTTGGGTATTTAATATAAAAAGTGCATATACTGCTTTAAAAATATGGGAAAGCAGAATGTCTGAAATAGAAAATACTATTAATCCACATTTAGGCTATTTGATTAAACCGGGTACTACTGTAGAAAAGTTAACTAAAGCTGCAGGTAAAAAATCTGAGATAGGAGAGTATACTTCAAATGTTGCAAAACATTTTGATATTTCTCCTAATAGAGCTTTGATTGATAATCCAATAGCAGGATTTTTCTGTAAAATTAAAACAGAAAAAATAGAGATTGGCTCTATGGATTTACTAAAAGAATTTCTGGAAACTATTGGATGGATACCAGATGATTTTAATGTAAAAAGAGAAAATGGTAAGTGGGTTCAAACTACCGCTAAGCTTACTGAAACTTCTCTATCAGAGTTAGATACAAAAAATGTTAGTACAGAATATGCAGGATTTGGCAGTCTTATCAATGAGTATTTTACTCTTCGGTCTCGCGCAAGTATTCTTAATGGCTGGATTGAAGAAGTCAACAAAAGAGGTGATGGGCGTCTTCGTGGTAGGACTTGGACTATTGGTACCCCAACTTTTCGTTGCCGCCATAATGTTATTTGTAATATCCCTTCAATAGATTCTCCAGGAGGTAAAGAACTTCGTGGCAGTCTTATTTGTGAACCCGGATATAAAATCGTAGGAGCTGATTCAAGTGGTAATCAATTTAGAGCACTAGCTCATTATATGAAAGATAAAAACTTTACAGAATCAGTAATTCATGGTAATTCAGCTGATGGAACAGATGTCCATAGCCGTAATGCTAAACTTATTGGTTGTAGTCGTAAATTAGCTAAACCTTTTATTTATGCTCTTTTGTTTGGTGCTGGTGATGAAAAACTTGGTTTAATTTTAACAGGACAACGTAAAAAAGAAGTTGGTCGTAAAGCTAGATTATCTCTTATGAAAGGTTTACCTGGATTAAAAGCTCTAACTGAAAAAGTAACCGCTATTTATTATAAATTTGAACATGAAAAAGGTAGAGGTTGTTTTCCAGCTTTAGATGGACGTATGGTATATCCAGCTTCAAGTCATCAAGCGCTTAATTATTTATTACAAGCTTGTGAAGCTATCACTTGCAAAGCAGCTTTAGTTTATGCATTTGATAAAATGACAAAAGAAGGAATTGACTATTATCCTACAATTTTTTATCATGACGAAATTGCTGCTGCTGTTAAAGAAGAACAAGCAGATCGTGCAAAAGAAATTATGATAGAAGCTTTTAAAGAAGCACCTAAACTATTTGGTGTTGATATTATGGACGGTGACGGTGCAATAGGTAACTCTTACGCAGACGTTCATTAACTATAAGCCTCTACCTACGGGTAGGGGCTTTTTAACGTAATGTCGGTGAAGTGTTACGGAAGCACGACGGTTTCCAAAACCGTAAGCCGGGGTTCGACTCCCTGCACCGATGCCACTTAAGGTTAATTTATGATAGATGAAAGACATTATCAACAATTAGGAACTAATGATTTAATATTAGAATATTTAGTTGGTGCTATTAATGAACTTAATTATATTAGATCTAATTTAGTTCAACCTAATGAATTTATTGAAACTCGTTATAACTGGTTAATTTCTATTTATGAAGATTCAACAGGTGAAGCTGCTGATTGGGCTAACTAATGATTACTCAAACTTTTAAAGTAGTTTTTAAAGAAAATATTTTATTAGATGAAAAACATATTAAGCAAATAGGTCAAGCTTATTGTATGAACATTGCTAATATTGCTTCTAGCAGAGTATTACTTATAGAGCCAGACCAACAAAAAATTAATAAAGATATTGAATTAAAAGATAAACAAGTTTTTAATATATTAATAGCTTTTCTTATAGAAATTACTTTAGGTGAAGTAGAGACTATTGGATTAATACAACAAGTTATTGATTATGAATTAAATTGGGAGAATATTTATACATGAATATTGAAATCAAATTAGATTTAACCCCAGAAGAGGCTAAAGAATTATTTGTACCTTCTGAAAAACATTCTGAATTTACTATAATGCTTTATGATGCTTACACTCAAGCCGTACAAAATATGATTTATAAACATATTGATCCTTTTAATTTTACAGGAAAAACAAGTGGATAATTACGTATATCTTGCAGGCCCTATGGAAGATGTTGCACATGAAGAAATGAAAGGTTGGCGTATTAATGCTACTCAATTTCTAGACATGTTTGGCATTCAAACTTTAGATCCTACTAGACGTATCTCTTTTCATGATGAGTTATTAGAAAATAAAACTAAAAGTAAAGATATTTGTAATAGAATTTTTAAACAAGATTTAAATGATATTAATGAAAGTTTAGTAATTCTTGCTGATATTAGGAGAGGTTCAGGACGGGGTATAGGTACTGCTATGGAATTAATGTATGCTTATACTAAAAAGAAAAACATTATTTTATGGGCAGACAATTCAGATTTAGAACACCCTTTTTTAGAATCTATAGCAACTGAAAAATGTTATGATTTATATGAGGCATTAGAAACAACAGTTTCTTATTACAACAAATGAATGTATTTTATTTAGACAAAGATCCAAAAGTAGCAGCAAGTATGCATATCTGGCATAAGCATGTTGTTAAAATGATTCTTGAGTATGCTCAACTTTTATCTACTTGTCATCAAGTATATTCTGAGTCTGAAGAACCATTAGAAGGGTTTTATCGTAAAACGCACGTAAACCACCCTAGTGCTGTTTGGGTTAGAGAATCTCAAGATCATTATTTATGGGTTTATAATTGTATGTTAGCTTTAGGTGATATCTATAAAAAGAAAACAGGTAAAACTCATTTAACAATTACAAAAATGAAAAAAATTTTATCAAAACCACCTACTAACTTAATAAACACTGGTTTTAAACAACCACCTCAATGCATGCCCCCTGAATATCATGATAATGATTCAGTAAAAGCATATAATAAATACTATGAATTTAAAAGAGAATTATTAGTATGAATAATTGTGAAGATTGTGGAAAAAATTCATTAAAAACTCTTACTTTGCTAAAAACTTCAAATAGTAGCGGAGAACATAGTTATGATGAAAAAAGACTTTGCAATGAATGTTTAGAGTCTGCTACTGATGCAGATTTAATAATTAAAGATGAACAAGAATTAGAAGACTGGTTATTATCTCATGATTTAGATGAAATTTTAGATGATTCAGATTCTTTTTATTTAGTTGGATGTTAAAGGAAATTTATTATGAAATCAACAATTGTAACTTCAGGTTCAAATAATTATACTAATCTTAGATTTAAAACTAAAATGGAAGCTAAAATTACAAGGCTTCTTCTTCGTAATACTTTAAAAAAGGATAAAGTAGATCCTTATTACGAAGCTAGTCGTACAGTTCGTGTATACATTTAAAATATTTTAATTTATATAAGGCAGAAGAATATATGAAACTTACTCAAGCAATTAAAGCAGTTGAAGCTATTATTAACGCAAACAATGCACTTCCAGAAACAGCAGCAGATGCACAGTATCTTGTACCAATGCTTTGGTCTTTACCGGGCGAAGGTAAATCTGCTAGTATTGTAGCCTTAGGCGAAAAAATGAATAAAGAAGTAATTTCAGTGTTGTTTGGTCAATTTGATCCAGCTGAACTTGCAGGCTTTGCTAAGCTTTCAGAGGACCGTTCTACTTATGAACGTGCTCGTCCATTCTTCCTGCCGACTGAGGGTTCTGGTATTATCTTTCTTGATGAACTCCCTCAGTCATGTCTTGCAGCCCAAAATATCGCTGCACAGCTTGTTAATGAACGTCGCATTGGCGAACACAAACTACCTAAAGGGTGGCAAGTAGTTTGTGCAGGTAATCCTATGACCGCAAAGGCAGGAACTACTGCAATGCCATCGCATCTTAAAGATCGCTTAACACACCTTGATATTGAAACAGATCATGAAGGTTTCCGTGAATATGCTCTTGCAAAAGGTATCTCTGCTGAGATTACTGGTTTTATTAAAGAGCGTCCTGAATGGCTTCAAAAGTTTGATCCGAAACAAAATGCTTCACCTTCTCCTCGTTCATGGGAACGTGCAGACTCTATTATTAAATTAGATTTAGATTTTCCAACTATGTGCGCATTACTTAAAGGTCAAATTGGTGAAGGTACTTTAGCAGATTTTACTGGTTATCTTAAGATTTATCGTGATCTTAAAACTGATGAAATTATGCAAAATCCAGAGCATCATGATCTTCCAACAGATCCTTCAATTACTTATGCTTTATGTTCTGCTTTGGCACATCGTGCTAATAAGTCTAACATTAAAGATATTGTAACTATCATTAAACGTTTTGAAAATAAAGAATTTTCTGCTTTTTGTATGCGTGATTGTTTAGCTCGTAACTCTGAGTTAAAAAAAGAAAAAGTAGTAACACAATGGTTTTTAACTGAGGGTAAAGAACTTCTTTTGTAAGGAGTAAATAATGCCAGGATTTAATCATAGAGCTTATGCAGAAGCTGCTCTCTCTTATGCAGTAACTCATAAACTTAATAAAAATTGGAAAGCAATGATTTCTAATATGGACATTGCTTTTGTTCATGGTGAAGATGAACCGGAGCAAGTGTTTGAAAGGGTAGGAATTCCTATGAGTAAAAATAATGAATTTTATGAATGGGTTAAAAGTTTAAATTATCTTGACCGTAAAGAAAGAGCTGAGTTAGGAATATTACTAGGCCTTGCTTCTCAATTTCAATTAGCTAATGACGTAGTAATGGAAAACTATGCTACTAGGTGGTTACGTGGAAATGATAAAAGTAAATTTTTAGAATTTATTCAGTTAGAACAAATGCTATTTAAAATGGGATTTTCAAATGACAGAATTTAATAGTTGGTTAAGTGAGTTAGTTTATTTAACTTTAGAACAAAGAAGTATGTTAAGTAAATGTATGTATTTATTAACAAACCATAATGAATCTGTATCAGATGAGTGGTTATATGGCTCTCTTGAACCTCTTTCTTCTGAAGATAAAAATAAATTTATTGAGCTTTCAAATCTTATTTATATGCAAAATAAAATGGGTGTATAATGGATGCAAAATTAAAGGTTTCCAGAGCCGTAACAAAACTGGCATTTGAAGTACCTTTCTTTGGCTCTTGTGCTTTATCTGTAGGTACTTTAGCAACTGACCAGATCCCTACAGCAGCTACTGACGGTAAAACAATTTTATATAATCCTAAATTTGTAGAATCTCTTACAGAATTTCAAACAGTTGGTTTAATTTGTCATGAAGTAATGCATATTATTTTACAGCATTGTCAACAATTTGAAATTAAAGATCCTAAGCTATGTAATATTGCTATGGATTATATAATTAATGATAGTCTTATTTATGAACAAAATATGAGCCTTCCTGAAGATGGTATTTGGGATACAGCTAGAAGTTTTAAAAATATGACTTGGCAACAAGTTTATCGTATTCTTGAAGATATTCAGAAAAAAGAAAAGGAAGAAGAATCTGGAGAAGGTGAGGGCTATAATGCAAAAAATGGTCCTGCAAATAAAGCTAAAATTTCAGAAGAAAATCAACGTGAAATTGGAAAAGTTTTAAAAGAAGCAAATCCAGAACATGTTAAAGCTTCAGATCTTTCAGATGCAGAATTAGAAGAACTTAAGCAAGATATTGAAAGAATTACTGTTAAAGCAGCACAAGACGCTGAAAATATGGGAAAGCCAGGATCTATTCCAGGTTCTATTCGTGATCTTATTAATGAAATTAGAGATTCTAAAATACCATGGGAAGAATTTGTATTTACTACTATGCAAACTAGATTTCCTGATGATTATAGTTATCGTAGACCTAATAAAAAATATTTAGACCAAGGCTTGTATATGCCAACAGTAGAGTCTACTCGTATTAAACGATTAGCTTTTGCTTTTGATACTTCTGGTTCTGTATCTCGTGATGAGTTAATTACTTTTTTCTCAGAGTCTAATTTTCTTATTGAACACTTTCGTCCTGAATCAGTACTTCTTATGTCAGCAGATTATGAAGTAGCAGAAGTTATAGAATTAGAAGAAGGAGAAACTATTGCAGATGGCTTTTGGTTTAAAGGTGGAGGCGGTACTTGTTTCCGTCCAGTTTTTAATTACATTGAAGAAAATGATTTAGAAATAGATCAATTAATTTATTTTTCAGATATGTATGTAAATAAACATAATTTCCCAGATAAGCATCCTGATTACGATGTTATATGGGTTAGTACAGGTGCAAATTATAATGTTCCTTTTGGTGAAATAGTAATGGTGAATTAATGGGTTTTAGATATAACGAAGATTTATTTGAAAAAATTAAATTTGATGCTGATAACTTAAAAGAATTAAAAAGTTTATTAACTCTTGATTTAAATTTAATAGCTAATCAATATAATGTTAATTTAAATACAATAATTAAAGAAACATTAAATTATAGTAAGAAAAAAATAAAAGATTCTAAAATATCAGTTTATGATATTATTCTTATGCTAAAAGAAAGTGCAACTAATGAAGGATACTATTACCATAGTCGTAATAACTTTGTTAACATTAGCGAAGAAAATCGTCAAGTAATTATTAATGCTGTTAATAAAAATTTTAAAATTATAAAAACTAAAACAATTTTAAATACTATTATAGAAGCTTTACAACAGCTTATTGCATGCGAATTACTTTTAGAATATGAAAATATAGATAGTACTGCTTTAAATTTTGAAGTTTCTTTAAAACAATTTCAAAACATTTTAAATAATGTTTCAAATAGTTCTACTGGTGATTTTAATTACCGAAGTAATTTAATTGCATCTTACGGAACTACTTCAGAAGTTGTTATTAATTTAACAGCAATTGAAAAAGCACAACTTCAAGATCCTAAAGTAAATAATTTTTATGGAAATAATACTAGAGATGTTTCCGTTATTATTAAAAAAGACTGGTATGAAACAGTAAAACAGAAAGAATTAACCTCTATTGAATTAAATAATGGTAAAGTAGCTGCTGTATTAGAAGCAGAAGAAGTAAATCATAAAACTAAAGAAGATACTGTTGATCTGTTTAAACTTAAAGTTCTTTATGTAAAAGTCCCTAATAATATTCAATTATGGAGAAATAATAGTAAAGAAAATTTTGAAAAATGTATTTTTGTAGAAGATCTTTATTTTGCTAAAGATACTACAGATACAACTCGTTTTGCAACAGGTACAACACCAGGCCGTGCTATAGGTACTCTTAACCGACGTGCCAAAAAAGATATGTTTGATTTAATGGGTATTTAATATGAATTTAAATTGGAAAATTTACTTTGATGGTGAAAGATGGAATTATGATTTAGCGCAAGATAAAGATGAATCCAATTTCACAGGTTCTGTAGCAGAAGTTTATGAATACGTAACAGAATTGGACAAAAAAGATGCAAATCAATTTTATGCACAACAACGAAAATGTTGAAATTTGGTCTTCTCCTATAGAATT
>Ga0181606_10003007_pt1 | contig 14335 bp, 12 predicted proteins | sample 041ome_10_FD_132994 | JGI IMG/M metagenome (GOLD analysis project Ga0181606, IMG submission 132994) | Coastal salt marsh microbial communities from the Groves Creek Marsh, Skidaway Island, Georgia - 041412US metaG (megahit assembly) | ecosystem: Environmental > Aquatic > Marine > Intertidal... | reverse complement strand
CCTCAAGAACAGGTGTTTCTGTCCGGCGTGGTGTAAACACGCCAATCATGTCGGCCTGGTACTGCTTGCCCGTTGACTTAACAATAAATTTATCGCGCTTTTTGAGTGTGCCCTGAGTAACACGGACCAGCGACACGACACCAAGGTAATTATCGAACCAAGAGTCAATGATCAGCGCTTGAAGGGGTGCCTCCCGGTCGCCCACCGGCGCGGGAATATTTTCAATCAGATATTCGAGCGCATCCTCGATCCCAAGCCCCGTCTTCGCACTGACGGGACAGGCATTGTTAGCGTCGATACCAATGATTTCCTCTATTTCGATTTTGACTTTATCAGGGTCGGCTTGCGGCAGATCCATTTTATTGAGGATGGGGAGTACTTCGAGTCCTTGCTCGATAGCGGTATAGCAATTAGCGACCGACTGGGCTTCCACGCCTTGCGCGGCATCAACGACCAACAGCGCACCCTCGCAGGCCGATAGCGAGCGCGATACTTCGTAGGAAAAATCCACGTGACCGGGGGTGTCAATAAAATTAAGCTGATAGGTCTCTCCGTCTCTCGCGACATATTTCAGCGTTACGCTTTGCGCCTTAATGGTGATGCCACGCTCCCGCTCGAGATCCATGGAGTCGAGAACCTGCTCGGCCATCTCGCGGTCGGTCAAGCCTCCGCAATGCTGAATGAAGCGGTCAGCAAGCGTGGACTTACCGTGATCGATATGGGCAATGATCGAGAAATTTCGTATGTGGCTGAGTGCCGTCACAAGTCGTGTCCATAAGCCAGCCGAGCCCCTCTGGCTCGGCAAAGCGGGCGATTTTAGCCTACCCAGCGGCTGAGTGCACTGAACCTCGCCGTGGGGCTTGTCCCTCTAGCCCTATTGTTCCGGCTGCGGGACTCTTATCGCCAGGAACATGGGTGCTCCTCGCCTAATCAGCCTCACAGCTACCGACTGTCCGGGCTGCAACTGACCCACCGCGGACTCAAAGTCCTCAAGCGATTGAATGGCGTTGCTGCCAAGCCGAGTAATGACATCGCCACCCACAATGCCGCCATCAGCTGCCGGTGAATCGGGTCTCACCTCGAGCACAACGACACCACCCGGCAGGCCCATTTCAGCCATCATCGCATCCTCAGCGGTTTCAAGTACAAGGCCGAGCAGAGCTCCCTGCCGCTCACCGTCTGTCGCAGCGACGGTGGGACGCTGGTCGGCATCAAGACCCCCGACCGTCACATTGAGACGACGATCTTTGCCGTCTCGCCTGATGAGCACCGGCACCGTTGTCTCGGGCGCGATCAACCCGACAACATGGGGAAGATCTGCCGAGTTGTTGATGGGCTGTCCCGCGAACTCCAAAATGATGTCACCACTTTCCAAACCGGACTTTTCCGCCGGAGAGCCAACACCTACTTGGGCAATCAACGCCCCTCTCGGTCTATCCAACCCGAAGGACTCAGCCAAATCTCTGTCTACGTCTTGGATACTGACACCGAGCCAGCCACGAACCACTTCGCCCGACTCTTTCAGCTGCTCAATAACATTGCGGACAACCGCCGCGGGTATCGCAAAAGACAATCCGATAGATCCGCCCGATCGGGTAAAAATCTGCGAATTAACGCCGATGACCTCTCCCTCCAGATTGAACAGTGGGCCGCCCGAGTTACCGGGATTGATAGCCACATCTGTCTGCAAAAAAGGCACGTAGTTTTCACCTGCTTCGGTGGGCAGGCTTCTCCCTTTTGCACTGACAATTCCAGCCGTGACCGAAAAATCCAAACCAAAGGGAGAGCCAATAGCCAGCACCCATTCACCTACGGCAACGTCATCGTCATCCGCAACGGGCAGCGTCATTAAATCCTCCGCGTCTATTTTTAATAACGCCAAGTCCGATCGCACATCACTCCCTACAACCTCCGCATCAAACTCCCGCCGATCCAGCAGGCGTACGACAACCGATGTCGCACCCTCAACAACATGATGATTGGTCACGATAAAGCCGTCTTCCGATACGATAAAACCCGAGCCCATATTGCGACGGGGCCGCTGCTGCGGCCCCTGCTCGCCACGAAATTCGAAAAAACGGCGCAGATACTCGGGGACCTGCTCCATCTGTTCGGCCCCTTGGCGCCCTCTTTCCTCGGATTCAACCAGTATCTTGACGACGGCGGGCGCTGATTCCTCAACTATCTGCCTGAAATCTGGCAGCTCTGCTCTCGCCGAAACCGAGGCTGACATCGAAACAAGCAAAAACAAAAGCACAGTAAACCGAACGAACATACGTAAAACTCCTACAGCGTAATGGGCTGTCACCCCTAACCGGGGCTCAGCGAGAAAACACACTAAGACCGAATGATGACCGATGGTGACGGGCGGCGCGCCGCCAGCAGTGGCTCAAACACATGACTTCGGGATAGATAATTCTGGGTTAAGCGAACAACCAAAAATCCCCCCCCCAAACCGAGCAAAAACCCCACCACTGCCATCGCTTCACCCATCCCTTCGAGCGAGAGAGACAGCAGGATGCCCGCTAACAACGGCATCCCATACACCCAGGCAGAGCCCCTGAGAATAGCCGACTCGGGAAGATCAATGTCGACCTCATCGTCGACCCGGCAGTCCCGCGCCGCGACCTGCCCTGACTCCAGAGCCCGGACCAAGCCGCGGACACCGCTTGCTCTTGAAACGATGCCCTGGCCGCATCCGGCGCGCGCGGCGCATTTGCCACACAATGAGCTGGGAATTGTCTCTACCCAAACCGCATCCGCCTCGACGGCAACCACGCGACCCGTTTCACGAAGCATTGCGCTATTGCCCGCCGAAAGGTCTGACCGATTCGGCAACCAACCGGGCTGTTGTTAACGGCACCTCACCCACAACGGTGATCAACTGCCGGTCAAAGCTACCTCGGGTGTAAGCCAGCGTCGCTCCCGTGACAACGACCCCTTCACCGGGGCTCAGTTTTTCGGGGCGAGGCTCAATATAGATGGATAATGCCGCCAACCCGTCACTCAATACCCAATGTTCAACGGGATCATGCCCGCTTGCGATGATCGAGAATCCGGGCGGCAGCGAGGCCAACCTGTGCGGCCCTTGCTTAACCTTCAACACCGGCGTTGCCTCCTGCAGCTCAGGTGTCTGCTCGAGCGCAGCGAATTCCGCAAACTCAAACCTCTCAAGTAACTGCCCCTCTGACGTCAGAGTCACAACGCGCAACGGCACATGCGTCGCCTGATCAACATCCATCACGTAACCCAATCGCAGGGTGTCCTTTGGCCTGACGGTCAATCGATAAGTCTGCCTACCCGCTACCGGTTGTCCCGGGTCAGAAGCAAAACCGTAGTAGGCTGCCAGCTCACACAAGCCCACCCGGGGCAGCCGGCTAATCGCTCCTGTTTCAGGGGCTGCGTCAGCAGATCTGTTGAGATGGCGAAAAGTGATGGGGCCGCTGGAGCCGGCCCCCTCGACCGCGACAAACTCTCTCTTGCCCGCATACTCGACCAACAAGGTACCGCGGTAGGTGGTCGTCTCCGCGGCTGACAGCATCCCAGTTACGCGGCTTACTACGTCGCCCGAGAGGCCGCAGGCATCCTGACTTTCTGCGCCTGCCGGAGAAGCGAGGCACATAAATCCAATCAATGCTCCATGAACGACAACGGATAAAAGACGAGCCATGGAATCAGTGTCAGTCCTTCTCAACCTCGCTGGGAAGTCGAGCATAAGCGGCTGCAGCCACGGGCTGTACCCCAGCTGACCATCCCGCGTGCCGCTTGCCGAATCGCAGGAGCTGTTCGCGGGCGAGGCGCTCATAGACTTCACTCACCGAAGGATTGGGTGCTGTCCTGGCCGGCTCCCTGATCGCTGAGGGCATAGTGTCTGCGCCATAACTTGCCTGCACCGGCGCGACACCTTTCATGGGGACGACCACACCGGGCACTGCCGCCAATGGCAACCCCGCCTCTGGCGTGCCGAGCAGCTGTCCGCCGAAGACCACGGCAAACGTTACCGACGCAGCAACCGCCATAGATCCTAGGGGTCCTACTCGCCGCTTGGCGGGTGACTCCTCAATAGCACTGAGCACGGCCTCACTGATATCAATGGCCTCAGGTGCTTGCCCGGTCCTCATCACCGAGCTCACCGTCTGAAGCCGCTGCCAATAGTCACGAGCAGCAGCATCGGTCTTAACCGCCCTGAGAACCCGAGCGACATCCATGGAGGTGCCCTCCCCGTCCATTACGGCTGACATCGATTCTTTTACCGAGTCGTCTAGCGCCATCTTCATCTCCACCCGCAGCCGCTATGCAGCATTTAATGATTAATGCTCAGAATCCAAGAAGGACTCATCTCCCAGATCAGGCTAGTCTCCCTGCATCTGGCTTTTAACGCGATTATCAACCGCCTCTCTGGCACGAAAAATCCGTGATCGCACGGTACCCACCGGACAATCCATGACCTCCGAGATTTCCTCGTAGCTCATACCATCAAACTCTCTAAGTGTAAGGGCAAGCCTCAACTCCTCCGGAAGCTCATCAAGCGCCCCTGCCACTACCTTGGCCAGCTCCTGGCCCAGATAGTGATTCTCGGGAGTCTCCGTTTCTCTGAGGGCCTCCCCTTCGTCAAAGTATTCGGCATCAGCGACATCCGCGTCGGAGGAAGGCCGTCTACCTCGAGACACCAAATGATTTTTAGCCGTATTGCTCGCTATTCTGTACAACCAGGTGTAAAACGCGCTATCGCCCCTGAAGTTTGGTAGCGCACGGTAGGCTTTAATGAAGGCTTCTTGAGTAACGTCCTCGACCTCCCCTACATCGCTTACAAACCGACCGACCAATGAAGCAACCCGCCCCTGATACTTCAACACCAGCAAATCAAATGCACGCGAGTCGCCTCGCTGCGCTCTTACTACCAACTCTTGATCGGTTTCCCGAGCTGTCACGTAACCGCCTTAACTACCGTGGTCGAGCAAGGGAGTTCCCAATCTCCGCACCTCTCTCGCTTGCTCAGACTACTGTAACCGGTCAGAGTTCCCGTTTTGCTCGACAAACCGTAAATTATTGGCATTTCTTTAGCCCCCTCGAGGTCCCTACGGCAACTATCAGATGACAACCTCTCACCACTATGACGTCCTCGTTGTGGGCAGCGGCGCCGCCGGCCTCAGTCTTGCCCTTCAGCTTCCCGCATCTTACCAGTGTGCGGTGCTTTCTAAATCGCAAATTGCATCCGGATCGACGTTTTGGGCTCAGGGGGGCATGGCTGCCGTGTTGCATGACCGCGATTCCCTGGAGGCGCATGTCAAAGACACCCTGAACGCCGGCGCGGACCTTTGCCATGAGGATGCAGTCCGTTTCGCCGTGTCTAAGGCGCGGGGCATTGTCGACTGGCTGGTCGAGCAAGGGGTCCGCTTCGACTACCGGGAGGACATGCCCGATGACGAGTTTCGCGAGTTTCATTTAACCATGGAGGGAGGCCACAGCCACCGCAGGATTCTTCACGCCGCCGACCAAACCGGACGCGCGATCTCGGAAGTATTAATGCAGCGATCAACGGATGCCGGCAACATCACTCTCCTCCCCGACTTTTGCGTCGTCGACTTGATCCACGATGGTCACAAATGCAACGGCGCCTATGTTCTGGAAACCAAAACCAATCAGGTCCACACCTTCACGGCCAGGGCGGTGGTACTCGCCACAGGTGGGGCGAGCAAGGCCTACATGTATACATCCAATCCCGATGGCGCGAGCGGCGACGGTATCGCCACCGCATGGCGAGCAGGTTGTCGTGTTGCCAATATGGAGTTCAACCAATTTCACCCAACCTGCCTCTATCACCCAGAGGCCAAATCTTTTCTCATCACGGAAGCTCTGCGTGGTGAAGGGGCGAAACTGTTACTGCCCAATGGCGAGCCATTCATGGAGCGCTTTGATACTCGAGGCGAACTTGCCTCAAGAGATATCGTTGCCCGTGCAATTGACCATGAGATGAAACGTCTTGGACTCGACTGTGTTTACCTGGACATCTCACACCGGCCCGCAGACTTCGTGAAGCATCACTTCCCCACCGTGTATCAGCGCTGTCTCGGCATTGGCATCGACATCACGAGGGAGCGGATTCCGGTTGTACCGGCAGCGCACTACACCTGCGGCGGCGTGGTCGTCGATCAATTTGGTGCGAGCGACCTACCAGGGCTTTATGTGGTGGGCGAGACCGCGTGTACAGGCCTACACGGCGCTAACCGCATGGCGAGCAATTCTCTTCTCGAATGTTTCGTGTACGCGCATTCCGCGGCTGGACACATCGCGGAAATGAATCACAGTCCCCCTCGGGAAAAGCCAGCTTCATGGGATGACAGCCGCGTGCGGGATTCCGACGAGAACGTCATCATCACCCACCAGTGGCAGGCACTCAGACGACTCATGTGGGACTACGTTGGGATTGTGCGTAGCGATCGTCGCCTTGAATTCGCAAAGAACGCGATTACTTTGATGCGAGAAGAAATCGACGGCTACTATGGCAGATTCCAGATTACGCGCCCCTTGCTGGAGCTCAGAAATTTGGCGCAAGTGGCCGCGCTAACCGTCGAGTGCGCACTCACGCGGCGAGAGAGCCGGGGCCTTCACTTCAATCAGGATCACCCCCAACGCAATGATCGGGCGGTTAATTCAATTCTTAGCCCGGAAAAATGGCCCGCGATCGAGTTGAAAACAAGCCTCAAGCAAGACCTACCGCCCTACTCCTGAGAACCGATGTAAATTCCAACGGCTGGAGCCGCGATCGGGACCCTTACCGATTTAATTTAGCGGCGTTATGGTCTCTGATTTTCGACACGATGGCGATTAGCCGAGTCTCGCTCGGGATGGCGCGATTCATTATCCAGTTCAGAATGTCTTGGTCATCACACGCCATGAGCTCCCGATAATCGTCTCGCAAGGACGGATCGAGCTTGGGAAATTCAGTCTCAACAAAGGGCCCCAACAACAAATCAAGCTCCAGTAGACCTCGACGACTGGCCCATCGCATCCGATTGTGGTCTTCACTGCCTGGCATAGCGTCAGTCACCAACAAGGGGTTTACCGAGCACGGGGTACGGGCTTCTGCTCGGGCGCGCGCAACGGTAACATAAGCTGGGGAATGATGGCGCCGCGCCTTCCCCAAAAGGCACACGATGGAGTACAGTCCAATGCGGGAAACCGAGACGACACCCGGTCAGTATCTACTGGCTGAGGAGGCCATACTGCTGCTCAGCGGCAGTGACGCACTGACTTTTCTACAGGGGCAAACCACCGCTAACTTTAATAATCTCACCCATCCCTCCAGGGTCCTCGGAGCATTTTGTGATGTCAAAGGCCGCGTGCTAGCCGATTTCATGGCGGTTGTGATTGATGAGCAGAACGTATTGCTGCGCCTTTCAGCTGATCTGCGCGACCCCATGGTTGAGCATTTGAAGAAATATCTCCAATTCAGCCGCGCCAACTTGGAGGCTTGCGACTACCCGGTGGTCGGTGTGATTGGCCAAGCGACCGCAACTGACTACGGAGCGAAACAGCTGACAGAACTCAGCCAACCGCAAAAGATCGCCGCCGGTTGGCTGATCCCTCGGGATGCCGATACGGCTGAAGTCATCATCACTGAGCCTACCGAGCTCGACAAGATTTCACTCGAGGTAGATCCAGATAGGCGCAATCCGGAAGCCTGGCAGGCGCACGCGGTCAGTCGTGGCGAAGCGCGGATTCGCGAGCAGACCAGCGGAAAGTATTTACCACAAGACCTCAACTACGATCTGGCAGGTTGGGTAGCCTTCGATAAAGGTTGCTACACGGGTCAAGAAATCATTGCCCGGCTACACTGGCGAGGCCAGCCCAAGCGACGACTGTACCGCGCAACCGCGACGACCGCACCGCGGCTAGGTGCCTCGCTGATGCTAGGAGTTAATGGTACATCTCGCGGCAGCGTCGTGGGCCTCGGCGGAACAGGTGCACCCGCGACCATCTTGCTTGAGGCGACGACTGAAGCACTGACCGAGACACTGTGGGTCGAAGGGATAAATACGCCCCTCGAAAACACCGTTGGATTTGCAACTGACAACGGGACGGGTGCTAATCTGGAAGCGCCCAGTTAACTGGCGGCCGCCCCTGTGAAACCAGAAAGCGATTAGCTTCGCCAAAATGGCCGCAACCCAAAAATCCTCGATGAGCCGATAGCGGAGAGGGATGGGGCGCTTCAAGAACGCAATGCTTCTGTCGATTAATAGCCGCCCCCTTCTTTTTGGCTTGCGCCCCCCAGAGCATGAATACCGATGGGGGTGAACAGCGATCGATAATCTCAACCACACGGTCGGTAAACTGCTCCCACCCCCTCCCCTGATGAGAGCCCGGCGAGCTTGCCTCAACCGTCAACACCGTATTGAGGAGTAATACGCCCGCTTGTGCCCAATCCTCAAGACAACCATGGGCCGGTGTGGAGATACCCAAGTCTCGCTCGATTTCCTTGAAAATGTTTCGCAACGAGGGCGGAATGGCGACCGACCGAGGCACGGAAAAACTCAGCCCGTGTGCCTGCCCCGCCCCGTGATACGGATCCTGACCGAGAATAACGACGCAAACAGCCTCGGGGGGAGTGCTGTCCAGCGCTGAGAAAATGTGTGGGCCCTTCGGATAAATCGTCTTACCCGCAGCCTTTTCCTCGCGCAGAAAAGCAGCGAGGGCTGTCATGTAGGGTTGACTGAACTCTTGATCCAGATGCTTCAACCATTCAGGCCGGAGCCTAACAGACCGCTCGGCATTAGCTTTGTCTTCCACCATCAGTCACGCACCATCAGTCATTCGCCATCAAACATGACAATCACAATGAGCCACCGCGACTAAACAGCTCCACAGCAATGGTGTCAGTCACACCGAACGCGGCTCAACGGCAAAGCCAAATTACCAAGCGCGTCGCTGGTTTTTACGGCGCTACCGATGGACAATAGCCTTGGGGAGTCAATTGATGAAACAGCCAACAGACAGCGGACCATCGAGAGGCGGCGATAACCAGACGGTAACGTTGCTAGCGACGCAAACTCGGAGCTTGCTCGAATCCAAGCTTACCGCATTTTTCTCCGCCCTGGCTGAGCAACTGTTCACGCTATCCTCAGTGACAACGCTCCCACAACCCCTGAGGCCAAAAGCCTTCGAGGGTTATGCTCTAATAAAAGCGCAGCAGCGTGCGGTTGTGGCAGCGTATTTAAGAGACATCGAAGAGGGTTTTGATAATCTCATAAATCCCGACAAGCCAGCCGGGCACTCAGCCACCCAAGATATCGCCACCACCGATGAGCTGGACCTCGTCGACTTGGACGAATTCAATGACGATCTGGCCATTAATCGGATGGCACAGACTGCCTTGGAACGCCATTGGCGAGCTTTGGAGGCGATTACCCTGCGAGTCGCAAAGGCGCTCTCCGCAAACCCAAAACATATTGAGCTCCCCATTGGTCCGCAGAAGCTAGCGAAACTGTATCGCAACAGCATAAAAAGCTTTGAATTCGCACCAGCGATTCTGCGAGAAATCGATCGATTCTTTTTAAGCGAACTCCTCCTTACCATGGGGGATATCTATAAGAAAAGTAACGAGTTGCTGACCGACGAGGGTCTAATGCCCGACATCGAGAACGTCATTGATCTAAAGGGCTCACAACTCGCTGATGACGTCGAGAAGTCAAAGCCCCTGACGCCTCAGCAACCGCACCCCAAGAGCGATTCATCAGACTGGAATTCTGATCTGATACCGGATCAGCAGCAGGCACGTGCTGCACCATCAAAGGAGCAATCCGAGGATCACGTGGGAGCGGCGACCGGCCCCTACCTGAGTGACATGCTCTCACCAGACAGCAAAACCGATGACGCAAGCGGGGCGGCTCACGAGAAACAAGGTCTAGCCAATCGAAGCCAGGGATTGATTGCGGAGCATGGAAATTACCTGCCCGGACGGAGTCATGTCGACGGCAAGCGCGGAATCCCTGCGAACAACCCGCTCTCAGCACTCGACGGCGAGGTGCCCGGGGCGGAGCCTGCGGAGAACCTTTCCCATAAAGCACGGGAGATTTCCAAGCACATCCTCGATTTACGCAAACAGGGCGTGACCGCCGACAGGGCAGTTAATAGCACTGTGAGACAACTCGATCTCGACCAACTCACCCCCGAATTTGCGCCACTTACACGCAGTGTTCAGTTGGTTGATAACCTCTACAGCACCATGGATAGTCATCTCGCTCTTTCTGAGGCTCACAAAAACAGCATGAACACCGTGCGCCTTCCGCTAGCTCAGCTATCAGTCAGTGAACCCAAGTTCTATCGAAATCCAGAGCATCCGGCCCGCCTGTTCATGGAGCGACTGAGCGAGGTTATGACACTTGCTCCCGAGAATAACCACCAAATTGCAAAAACAATTGACCAAATTACAACCGACCTCAACGAATCTTTCGAAGAGGACCCACAGGCATTTGGTCACGCTCTCACTCAGACCACCGACTTGGCGCTAAAGCTCCTCCGACAGCAGCAAACCGCCATTGATCGACTGATCGCGGCGGAGGAAGGGAAAGAGAAGCGTATCGAAGCGCAGCGCGCGGTGACTCAAGATTTGGAACAGCTGTTTTCAGGCAGGTTACTTGCAAGTCCCTTCCTGGAGCTGGTTGACTCAATCGCGGTAGATGCCCTCACTATTCTGACCCTACAAAACGACGCAGACGCCTACCAACGAAGCCTGGAGAAACTCCTTGGCTGCGTTAAAACTCTTGAGCTGGGTGACGACTCGTTGCCGACTCTCCAATCGGCAAGCACCGACCTGTCAGGATTGCGCCAGGACCTCCTGTTACCCGAAATCCTACCCCCCGAGCAGGAAACACTTTTTGAGCGGGTTGCTGTCGCAATGACAGGACAGCTACCTAAGGGGCCCCTCGACACCTATACCGCGCCGCTTACCGGTATGGAAGAGCCTGCCTTTAGCAGACGACTCAAAGACTTGCCTCGCCTACAGCGCTGGGTGCAGCGCGCTCAAAACCTCTCGGTTGGCGCGTGGGTAACAGACAAAGCTGAATCAAGCAGCAAGAAACACGTACAGCTCATCTGGAAAAACACAACCAACACTCGGTTTGTGTTCATCACCGAAAAAGCACAGAAATACCGGGAGTTTAACGCCGTAACCTTGGCCCGATGGCTGGCGAATCGGCTCAGCCCTGTCGGGCCAGCCGATCAGTTGTCTATCGTCGACAGGAGTCTATTCAACGCTCTTGAACAAAAACAGCTAGAGATTTTCCAGACCGAGGCAGTGAAAGATATTTTGGTGACCGTCGATGACTTTATCGACATGACCCAAATGCATATTCGCAAGGCGCGGCGAACCGGAGATCCTAGCCACAGCGGAGTCGCGGTCGCCTCAGCAGCAGATAATCACCCTGCCGTCCTTGCCCTGCTCTCTTCCTTGCTGACTGACATCGACTGGATAAAAACCAGACTCGACGAGCACCATTTAGGCCTCATTGTGCCCCTTGACGAAGCCACAGTCGTGGCCCAACTGGCCGGTGCCAAGGAGTCAGCGCAGGTCACTGACTTATCCATAAAGGCCATAGATGGCGCCGATCATGGCGCCGCTCTTTTTTGGAAAAACCTGCGATCGAGAACTGAAAATAGCAGCCCGCGGTCGCCCACATCTGGCAGCAGTGCTCGGATTTCACAGCCAGAACTCCAGCGCTCGGTTGTCGAAACCCTCAAGCGACTCAAAGAAGATATGCCGCCAACGCTTACGTTCAGGACGATCGACCTGGCAAGCCCCGGTGAAAAAATGCCTCTCAGCCAGAAATATCAGGTACTTCTGGATGGCACTCCAAGCATTGAGACTGACATGATGTCACTGGGCAGCCAACACTCCATCGCTCTTGTTATTGCGCTTGACTGCCTGAAGGTTAATGCCGTGTGCGAGATGTTTGAGAGTCTCATGAGTGCGAACCTGACGGTCCCATGTTTTCACATAAGCCTATCGACCTCAGCAGCTTGCCATCACCAATTTCTGGATTTCCTTTTGTCCGCTATTTCAAACAGTGGCATTGGCACCGATCGACTTTGTTTTGAGCTCCGCGATTCACTCAGGCTGCGAGAGTCAGCAGCCAGCCAAGATTTTAGTAGCGCACTGCGGTCTATTGGTTGCCTGATCAGCATCGCCGAAGTGAACCCCAGCCGGGGAAGCACGGCCCAGTTACAGGCGCTTCATCCCCACGTGTTAGTCCTAAGCGAAGACATTTTGGGTGGCTCTCCCGAGAGCATTGCCAAGGGTGATCTACAGCGCGCCATCACCGAACTGCACCACATGATCGACGAGAAAGTTGCACTGCGCACTGAGATTCCTACCGCCGAAGCAGTCAATCTCGGCATCGATATTGTCGAAACCACCGCCCAGTCAACCATGACACCCGCAGAACTCAAGGCGCTGCAACCCGAGGTGGTCCGATGAGGCAGCTTCAACGAGGGGTGCCCAAGCGAGAGCCCATTGAGTAAGGGCGTAACAGCACCCTCAGGTGAAATGTGACTCGTGATAATCAAATTGAGGCGAAGACTAATCGCCCAAGTGGTTTACTCGGCGCATACGTCGATAGGCTCGAATATTGTCCTGAACAATAAAAGCCAAACCACACCACACCAGCACAAACGAAGATAAGGTCATAAAACTTATACTCTCACCAAGCAGAGTTTGCGCCACAATAAGTTGCAGCGTCGGCCCAAGATATGACAGCAAGCCAACGGTAGACAGCGGCAACAGCCGTGCAGCGGTAATGTGGGTTAACAATGGAATTGCCGTGAAAGCCCCGGCGAACAGTAAAAAAAGATCGGTCTTCAAACCAAACTGGCCAAATCCAGCCCCTTGGTGAATCAGAATCCAAAATAAGCCCACGGGCATGAGAAAGAGTGACTCCAAGAACAGACCCTGCATGGCGTCAACACTCACTTGCTTCCTGATCACGCTGTATAACGCGAAGGACAATGCGAGAGATAGTGACACGATCGGCAGTCCTCCCTCGGCCACGACCTGAACACCGATTCCCAGCACAGCCAACGCGATGGCAATCCGCTGCGGCACCGACGGCACCTCGCGGAAGATCACCACCCCCGCCAAGACTGTCAAAATGGGGAGTAAGAAATAACCCAAACTCGCTTCAGTCGCGCGCCCGGTCGTCACGGCATAGAGAAAGACTCCCCAGTTAATGGAAATCAAAAAAGCGGCGATTGCCATCACGCGCATGACCGCCCAGTTTGTCAAAAACCCCAGCGTCGAACCCAGTCTTCCAGCCATCAGAATGACAAGCAGTGCCGCCGGTAGCGTCCAGGTGGCGCGATGCGCCAGCACATCAATCGGCGCGACGGGTTTGGTTTCCATCCAATAGAGCGCCGCCGCACCCCAGACCGAGTTTGCAATCAGGCTTAGGAAAATACCCAGCCGGTGACCATTTGTGCCGACGCTCAAAGCACGCCCTCGTAGGTAGCAATCCAGACCATGCGTAAAGCCAGCAGCGTGATCACCCAACGAAAAATAGCGAAAAAATTAGCCGCGGGAACCCGCTTTCTTAAAAGAGTACCCAACCAAGATCCCGCGACGGATCCCGCAGACATGGCGACGATGACCTGCCACCACGCCGCAAAAGCGACTCCGAGAAGACTGAAGGCAATCACACGCACTCCGTGATTTATCATCATATACAGACCCGTATTAACAACCAGCCAGTCCCGTTGCTGACTGTGCTGACTGAGCACTGCAGCACCCAACGGCCCTGTGCCACCGGCAAGCATACCCAACCCTGTTTGATAAAAACCCAACACCACAAATGCCCACCTGCCGGTTAGTCGGGGACTCCCTATGGGCACCCATGTCACAACCAAAATCAATAGGCCTGCAAATAGAGGCAGTAAATCCAGACTCACCCAATCAGCCCACTGGGCACCCAGCAGTGCGCCCACAATACTTCCACATGTAAAAGGGAGAATGATATGCCACGCGATATGACGGAGGTCGAAAGCCACACGACTTGCATTGCTGAAAAACTGCACGTAGGCATGAACCGGAATAACTGCCGAGATGGGCACCAAACCCGGCATGACAAGCAATAGAACTACTCCGCCACCCAGTCCGAAAGTGCCACTGATCGCTGATGTAAACAAGGCCACCAACGACAGCAGGATGAGATCGAGGAGTTCACCGCTCATAGCAGCGCTACTTAGCTTGCCGTCGCAGACATCGAAGCGCACCGCTTGTCATGTTAGTGGCTGCCATATCGAATGGGCGGGGAAGTACAACCCACCGCGGACCTCGACAGCGCTT
>Ga0181606_10003003_pt1 | contig 14351 bp, 11 predicted proteins | sample 041ome_10_FD_132994 | JGI IMG/M metagenome (GOLD analysis project Ga0181606, IMG submission 132994) | Coastal salt marsh microbial communities from the Groves Creek Marsh, Skidaway Island, Georgia - 041412US metaG (megahit assembly) | ecosystem: Environmental > Aquatic > Marine > Intertidal... | reverse complement strand
TGTATTCCTGTCGCATTTCGGTTTCGTTCCCGAACGACTCTTCGATACACAGCTCGCCGCTTCGTTCCTTGGTTTAGGGCCAAGCCTTAGCTACGCAGCGCTTGTCTTGCTGCGTTTGGATACGGTTATTGAGAAAGATGTGACCCGATCGGATTGGTTGCAACGCCCTCTGACCGACGCACAGCTGCGCTATGCCGCGATCGATGTCGTACACCTCATCGATTTGAGAAACCAGCTTCTTAGCGAGCTTCGCGAAAGAAACATGTCCGACTGGTTTGCCACCGAATGTCAAAATCTAATCCAGACAGCGCTTAACAATGAGGCTGAATCTAGTTGGTCAACGCTCTATCAATCGCTAAGCAATGCATGGCGCCTAAGCTCTGATGGGCTGGTGCTGCTCAGAGCGCTAAGTGTCTGGCGTGAGAGAGAGGCGCGGCGTCGTGACAAACCTAAAAGCTGGATCTTAAAAGACAATGATTTGGTGGAGATCGCTGGGGCACTGTCGGGTACCAATACCTCGGGGGAACAAGTCTCCAGTGCGCGTTTATTGATAGACAAGGGAAGTTTGAGCAGAGTAGAGCCCTCTGTTGTAAAGCGTTACGGATCAGTGTTTGCCGAGTTAGCCGATGGCTGTGATTACACGCAGAAGATAGATAACGCTGAGTTATCGGCACCCCTAACGCCCGATATGCGCAAACGGCTGAAACGATTACAAGCGGTCGTCGCGTCTGCTGCAGAGGCTCACGGCCTTGCGCCCGAAGTATTAGCCCGCAAGCGTCAACTGCTCGCCTATATGCATCTGATGGAATCCGAGCCTGAGAAGGGCGCGTGGCCATCCGAGTTGTCACTGTGGAAAAAAGAACTTTTGCAAGCTGGTTTCGAAGGCGTACTTGATTCATGAAAGACACTAAGTCAGCCGCAATAGAGTTTTGGCATAAACCCCTTGGAGAACTTAGTGAGACGGAGTGGGAACGTCTTTGCGACGGCTGCGGGCGTTGCTGCTTAAAAAAGCTAATGGATGATGAAACCGAAGAGATTGTCCATACGCGCGTTGTCTGCAAACACCATGATCAGAATACTGGGGGCTGTGGTTGCTATCAAACCAGGACCGACTTGGTGCCTGAGTGCCTCGATGTAAAGGCAATGGATATCGCCTCTGCAACATGGATGCCCGCAACCTGTGCCTATCGTCTGCGTCATGAGGGCAAGCCTCTATTCGATTGGCATCCATTATTAACAGGGTCGCGTGATGCGATGATAAGCGCAGGGATTTCGCTATCTGGTCGGGCAATTAGTGAAGAATATGTCCACCCTGACGGCTATGACGAACATATCGTCCGCTGGGTGGAGTAGAAAGCACGCCAAGCTAAAAACAGTGGCGCGGACGTGAAAAGAAGGGGCAAGGGAAGATAGATGGCAAATTACGGATTATTTTGGCTTGTGTACCTGCTCGCGTCGTCGCTATTCATTGCTATTATTTGGCATCTCATTGTCTTTAGACGCGCTGTTTTGCTGACCTATGGCATAAGAGCCATAGCTATCGCGATGCTTGCTACGCCATGGCCGAGTCACGTTGATGGCCCTCATCTCGCCCCTGCACTGATGGTACTCGCGCTCGATGGCATCACACTCGGCTCAGACGCTGCGTTACGCGCGTTCGTACCACTTTTCTTGAGCGTAGTGCTTGGTCTCGTTGTGGCAGCGATTGTGTGGCTACGTGAGAGAAAGCGGCGGGGCTTTGCTGCGAAATAATGCAGCCGATAGGCAAAGGCCAAACAACCTAGACTCACGCGCCTAGTCTGGGTCATTAGTTCACGCGTACTGTATTTAGTGGCTCAGCCATTTTACAATAGCGTTTTATGGTCGTTCAGGCCGAGATTTCCTTTAGAACAGCAGAGTAGAAGAGAGATACGCGAATGAATTTTACAGGTACAGACAAATACGTCGCGACAGACGAATTACAGTTAGCAGTCAATGCGGCAATTGCGCTCGAAAAACCACTACTCATCAAAGGTGAGCCTGGTACTGGCAAAACAATGTTGGCTGAGCAGATTTCAGAAGCGCTAGGCATGCCCCTTATCCAATGGCATGTAAAGTCAACAACAAAAGCGCAGCAAGGGCTCTATGAATACGACGCTGTATCTCGATTGCGCGATTCTCAACTCGGTGATGAGAAGGTCAAAGACATCTCTAATTACATCGTAAAGGGTAAAATGTGGGAAGCGTTCGAGGCAGAACAGCAATCAGTTCTCTTAATCGACGAGATCGACAAAGCTGATATCGAATTCCCAAATGACCTGTTACTTGAGCTCGATAAAATGGAGTTTTTCGTTTACGAAACTCAAAAGCTCGTGAAGGCGACCACAAGACCGATAGTAATTATAACCAGTAATAATGAAAAAGAACTTCCCGATGCTTTTCTGCGCCGATGCTTTTTCCACTATATCGAGTTTCCAAACTCACAGACAATGGAAAAAATCGTCGATGTTCACTATCCAGAAATAAAGAAAGACCTTGTGCGCCAAGCGATGGATGTTTTCTTCGATGTGCGCAAGATTCCTGGCCTGAAGAAAAAGCCGTCCACGTCTGAGCTGATCGATTGGCTCAAGTTGCTGATGGCCGATGATATTCCAGAAGATATCTTGAAGAATCGGGATGCGAAGAATTCGATACCACCTCTTTATGGAGCGCTCTTAAAGAACGAGCAAGATGTTCACCTCCTTGAGAAACTCGCGTTTATGCATCGAGCCAAAAGCTAATGCTTATCGACTTCTTTATGATGCTTCGCAAAGAGCGCCTGCCGGTCTCGTTCACCGAGCTGTTCACGTTACTCGAGTGTCTCAAACGGAATATCATTTTCGGCAATATCGATGACTTTTACCTTCTTTCGCGCATGTGTTTTGTGAAAGACGAGAAAAACTTCGATAAGTTTGATCGCGCATTCTCTAAATATTTTGAAAAAATTGAAGCGCTTGATGACCTGACTATGGCTGAAATTCCGAGCGAATGGCTGCGCAAAGAACTCGAATCGATGCTCAGCGATGAAGAAAAGGCGAAGATCGAAGCGCTGGGTGGGCTCGAGAAATTAATGGAAGAGTTTAAGAAGCGCCTTCAGGAGCAAGAAAAACGCCATCAGGGCGGCAATAAGTGGATCGGAACCGGCGGGACTTCTCCCTTTGGTGCTAACGGATATAACCCCGAAGGCATCAGAGTCGGTCAGGACGGCGGCCGTAATTCACGCGCAGTGAAGGTGTGGGATAAACGCAATTACCGAGACTTAGACGATTCGGTAGAGATTGGTACTCGTAATATAAAGATGGCGCTCAGGCGGCTGCGCAAATTTGCGCGAACCGGTGCGGCTGAAGAGTTAGATATCTCGGACACAATCGCTTCCACGGCCAAAAATGCCGGCATGCTAGATATTAAAATGGTTCCCGAGCGACATAATTCTGTCAAAGTCCTCATATTTTTCGATGTCGGCGGCTCTATGGATCCCCATGTGAAACTCTGTGAGGAGCTTTTTTCTGCGGCGAGGACTGAATTCAAGCATCTTAAATATTACTATTTTCATAACTTTGTTTATGAGTCCGTATGGACTAAGAGTCATCGACGTCATGCTGAGACCACCTCGACTTTCGACATAATCAACAAATTTGCAAAAGACTATAAAGTTATTTTTGTAGGCGACGCGACCATGGCGCCCTATGAGATTACACACGTTGGCGGAAGCATAGAGCATTATAATGAGGAAGCAGGGGCGACTTGGTTCAAGAGATTGAGTGAACATTTTGAGCATTTAGTCTGGATTAACCCAACGCCGAAAGAATATTGGGAGCACAGTTATTCGATCGAAGTAGCTAAAGAGCTTACCGAAAACAAAATGTATCCGCTTTCTGTGAAAGGCTTAGAAGAAGCGATGAAGCTTCTCACGAAGTAGTAAGACAACCGTTGATGCCCAGTGGAGGGCTTGTGCTAGAGAAGCTCACAGACCAATTAGACCCTCAGCAATTTCAGTCGTTACCTGAACTCATAGACTATTGCCTGTCGACTCATGCCGAACTCCCCGGCTTTAGCTGCTTCGGTAAAACGATGAAGTTTGCCGAGGTCGATGAATTGAGTCAGCGCTTTGCGAATTTCCTACAGAATCAAACGGATTTACAACCAGGCGATCGTATAGCTATTCAGCTACCCAACGTTCTCCAGTTCCCGATTGCACTCTATGGCGCGTTGCGCGCGGGACTTATCGTGGTCAGTACTAATCCGCTTTACACGGAACAGGAACTTGAACATCAATTCAACGACTCAGGTGCCGTTGCGGTAGTTACACTAGAATCATTTGCATCAAAAATTGAGGCAGTGTTCGCGCGCACACAGCTCAGGACAGTGATCATTTCTTCGTTAGGCGATCTCCAGTCGGCGCCGAAGAAATTCTTACTCAATGCTGCGGCAAAATACGTGAAAAAAATGGTGGCAAGCTACTCGTTACCAAGTGCCGTTCGTTTTACTGATACGCTAAAGCCAACAGAGAGTGCGTTTGCTGCACCGGTGTTCGATCGTCATGATACTGCTGTTCTTCTGTACACCGGAGGCACCACCGGCGTGGCAAAGGGGGCGATGATTACCCACGCAAACCTTATTTCGAACCTAATGCAATTTCGCTCGCGCTCGGTTCTGGCTATGGATGATTGTGTCGAAAGCGTCGCAGCTCCTCTTCCTCTCTACCATAGCTACGCATTTTTGATGCACTGTTTTGCTATGCCCTACGCGGGCAATCACAGCGTTCTCATAACGAATCCGCGAGACATTCCTAGCCTGATAAAAGCGCTCGCACGCTATAAAGTTAGCGGTTTTGTAGGGATAATACACTCTACTTGGCGATCATGCGGGATCCTAGCTTCGCCAAGTTGGACAAAAAATACCTTAAATTCTGCGGTGCCGGTGGTATGGCGATGAGTTCATCGGTCGCTGAGGAATGGCTCGAACGAACTGGCTGCGAGATTATGGAAGGCTATGGACTTACCGAGTGCTCGCCTGCGGTGACAGTAAATGTGCCTGGCAAGGTGATCGCCGGTACAGTTGGATTCGCGGTGCCTGATACCGAGTTATGTACAGCGAACGAAGCAGGAGAGATCCTGTCCGCCGGTGAGCGCGGCGAACTTTGGATAAAAGGCCCGCAAGTGATGAAGGGTTATTGGGGGCAAGAGCAAGCGACGAAAGATGCGATAACACCTGAGGGCTGGTTCAAAAGCGGCGACTACGCTGAAATCGATTCGGATGGATATGTACGGATAGTTGATAGGAAGAAGGACATGATTCTTGTCTCTGGCTTTAATGTCTTTCCCAATGAAATCGAAGACTGGGTTAACAGGCATTCACGCGTGCTAGAAAGCGCGGCTATTGGGATTCCTAACGAGCGTACGGGCGAGGTCGTTAAACTTTTTGTTGTCGCACACGGTGAGCAACCGAGTGTTGATGACATTATCGCTCACTGCCGTGAGGGCTTAACCACCTATAAAGTACCCAAAGAAGTCGTCTTCGTTAACGATCTGCCGAAGTCTATAATAGGCAAAATCTTGCGCCGAGAATTACACTAAGGGGTTAACACGATTGAACCGCAAGGGCTCCGCTTCGACCACAGCTAAATCCGCGCCTCGGGTAGGGGCATCAGATCAAAAGAGAGTAAACGAGGTAAATCAAGAAAACTCAGTGCCGAAAGCAGTGGGGCTATTACTTAATACTCTTGAAAAAGCACTGGCCCGTGTGCAGTCAGCCGATTCGTTCCGGTTGCAGCAACGAGTGTCAAAGTTTACGTCGACCCTCAGCGAACTGTCGCGCGACACGCTAGTCACTAGTGAGAGAATGCGCGCTTTCGAACAGCTGCAAGCTGAGCTTAGGAAGTCCGAAAGCGAGTGTGAGTTGCGCGCTCAGCTAATCCCAGAAACTCAGTCGTATCCGCCACAACTCCCTGTCAGCGCCAAGGCTGGGGAGATTGCCGAGCTGATTCGATCTAACCAAGTAGTCGTTGTTGCTGGTGATACAGGGTCTGGCAAGACTACACAGCTGCCTAAAATCTGCTTGGAGGCGGGCTTAGGGCGTCGGGGTATGATTGGGCATACCCAGCCCCGACGGCTTGCCGCATTATCAGTAGCGACAAGGATCGCCGAAGAGCTCGGCGAGAGTGCAGGGCGGGGTGTGGGCTCGCAGGTTCGTTTCGATGACAGGACTGGACCCAATACCTTCCTAAAACTAATGACCGACGGGATTCTCTTAGCTGAGATTCAGGCGGACCGATTTCTTAGTAAGTACGAAATCATTATTATTGATGAGGCTCACGAACGCTCTCTCAATATCGATTTCCTCCTTGGCTTTTTGCGCGATCTTATTCGCAAGAGGACAGACCTTAAGCTGATCATCACTTCGGCGACGATCGATGTTGAGAAATTCTCAAGCCATTTCGGTAACGCCCCTGTCGTTTCGGTTGAGGGTAGAACCTTTCCAGTCGAAGTCCGGTATAAACCCCTTGCAGATCCTGGTGAGGGCGCGCGCTCCGAAGATGCACAGACCGAAGCCATCACCACGGCCGTGCGCGAAATATTGCAGCACGACAGAAGTAACAACCAAAGTAGCGGCGACATCCTCGTCTTTCTCCCGAGTGAAAGAGAGATTCGCGACACCGCAACAAGCTTGCGCAAAGCGAAATTAGGCGATATCGACGTATTACCACTTTACGGTCGTTTGCAACACGCGGAACAAGCGAGAATTTTTTCGACCCACCAGACGCGCCGCGTAGTGCTGGCCACTAATGTTGCTGAAACCTCAATTACTGTGCCAGGGATTAACTATGTCGTTGATACGGGCACTGCACGTATAAGCCGTTATAGCCTTCAGAGCAAGGTGCAGAGACTTCCTATAGAGGCTATTTCACAGGCTAGCGCGAATCAGCGTAAAGGGCGTTGCGGGCGCGTGGCAGACGGTATTTGTATTCGTCTGTATTCGGAGCAAGACTTTGAATCTCGGCCGCTTTACACCGATCCAGAAATTCAGCGCACTAATCTTGCTGCCGTTATTCTTCGAATGCTGCATCTCAAATTGGGCGATGTGGAGGATTTCCCCTTTATCGAGATGCCGGAATCAAAAGCGATCAACGAGGGTCATAAGCTTCTGCTTGAGCTCAATGCGATTACAGCGAGCAAAAATCTGACTTCGATCGGCCGGCAAATGGCAGTTCTCCCGATCGACCCTCGCTATTCAAGAATGCTGTTAGAGGCACATAAACTTGGCTGCTTGAGGGAGGTTTTAATCATTGTTAGCGGTCTAAGTATTCAAGATCCGCGTGAAAGCAATAGTGAGAACCGGCAAGTGGCTAACGAGAGGCAGGCTGAATACAAACACCCAGATTCGGATTTTATGTCGCTGGTTACTCTCTGGGACACCTATGAAAAGTTAAGGCAGGATTCGCCGCAAGCAGCGCTTCGCAAATACTGTAAAAAACAATTCCTGTCATTTATGAGAATGCGAGAGTGGCGAGAGGTTCACCGACAACTGTTATTGGCAAGCCAAGGGCTAGGCTTTCGTGTGAGCAACGATGATTCAGATTATGCGAGTGTGCATAAAAGTCTCATCGCGGGATCACTTAACCAAGTCGCGCGCAAGTCTGACGATCGAAGTTTCGTTGGTACTCGCAATAAGAAGTTTTCACTGTTCGGCGCGTCAGTACTCGCAAGGTCTAATACGAAATGGATTATGACAGGGGAGCAGATAGAAACCTCGCAAGTCTTTGCGACGCAAGCAGCTAAGATCCAGCCTGAGTGGGTTGAAGAGGTTGCGATGCATCTCGTCAAGCGTGAGTCGTTCGATCCTCACTGGAGCGGCAAACGACAAGAGGTCATGGCATATGAGAAGGTTCATTTATTCGGCCTCACCCTGGTTGAGCGAGCGCTGGTACGTTATGCCCCAGTCGATTCGGTCGCCGCACGGGCAATTTTTATAAGACACGGGCTTGTTGGGCAGCAGGTATCGAGCGAACTCGGTTTTGTTAGACATAATTTGTCGCTCCTAGAGCGATTGGAGAAGCTCGAAGATAAACTCCGGCGCCCCGACATACTCGCGAGCGAATCACAGCAAATCGACTTTTTCGAACGAATAATACCTAGCGAGGTGAATTCACTTAGGACATTGAAGAGCTGGCTAGCCTCGATAGACGATCGCAAGGGTGTTTGCCTCCAGCTCAGTGAGAAAGACCTTCTAGCAGACAATGGAGATGGATTCAGCTTCGCAGACTTCCCAGATGCGGCGGCGATACAGAGTAACACTCTTAAAATCGACTATGTTTTTGAACCTGGTAAGGAGCTAGACGGAGCGACAATCGATGTCCCCAAAGCCCTGTTGGCCCAGCTGACTGCGGCGGATATCGATTGGGCGGTACCCGGCATTATTCGTGAAAAATGTGTTGCTCTGATCAAAGGTCTTCCCAAAGCGCAAAGGAAAAACTTTATTCCCGTTAACGCGTTCGTTGACCAGCTAGTCCCGTACCTTATGGGAGGTTCCGTCGATTTGCTCGATTCCTTAAGTGACGCGATTTATGAGCTTCGGAGGATCAGAATCGAGCGGATTCAGTTTGAAGCGATTGAACTGCGTGCGCACTTAAAGATAAAAGTCAGAGTGGTCGATAACAACGGCGCGCAACTTGGGATCGATAGCTCGCTGCGTGTGCTGCAAGAGAGGTTTTGCAAAGATGAGGTGAGCGGGGCAAAGACACCGGTGACTAAACAGGCTATTGGTCATCCGATAGAAACCTCGGGCCTGGTTGTAATGCCCGAAAAAGCACTGCCTCAAAGCCTTCAAGTTGGAGAGGGCAATATCCGACTAATCAGATTTCCGAGTCTGGTGGATGCAGGATCTAGTGTATCGGTATGCCTTTTTGCTGATGAACACCAGGCTGGTTTAGCGCACTCGCGAGGAGTGGTGAAGCTGGTCATGCTTAACAGCCAGCAACAACGCAATATGCTGCGCAAACAGTTCGACCGCTTCGTCAAACAGAATGCGCTTAAGCTGCCCGTAGGGTCTGCAGATTTCGCCGAACAGTGTGTCGAAGCATGTTACGTGGAAGCACTTGGAAGTGTGAAAACGGTACGAAGCCGTGAGACTTTTGAACGGGCGTTAAATGTGGCCAAATCACAGGTCGTCGGTATTGGCGATCGCTTGGTTACGCTCCTCGAGCGGATAATAGTGATTCGGCTCACACTCAAAAAGCGCCTGTCGGCGTTATCCTCAGCACCTGGGTATCTTACGTCCGACGTGGCGAGCCAACTTGTGCGATTGTTTGGCCCCAACTTTGTGGCTGAAAGCGGTGTCGAGAGACTTAAGGATTACCCGAGGTACTTGGATGCGATTGAGCTTCGCTTGGGCAAAGCCCCATTTATGGGTCCCAAAGACAAAATCGATTCAGAATTACTGGCTGGCTACTGGCAAAAATTAGAGACGTTTAAGAGCGCACCTCAAACCAGTGGGGCAGAGGGCAATGCGACTAAGTTTGAAGAGCTTAGATGGATGTTAGAGGAATATCGCGTTTCGGCGTTTGCGCAAAGCCTCAAAACTAAGATGCCGGTTTCGCCGGCGCGGATAGAAAAGGCCTTAGAGAGATTGAAAGCAAACTCGAGGGGGCAATAGTTACTGACAACTGAGCTGCAGAGCGAAGGGATGTGCATGTTGGTTCGAAAGGTGTTCGTAAAAAAGCGTAGACAGCGTCAGCTTGGATCTACCGTAACGACGCTGTTAATCTGCGCCGCGGCGCTATTGGTTTCCTGTTCGTCGATCTCGGCTACCCACACAAACGATCCTTGGCGAGAGGCAAATGGCTATGTATTTAAGTGGAATGATTATTTCGACCAGCTCGTCGTAAGACCGACTGCTTTCGCGTATACGACTTTCTTGCCGCGGGTTGCGAGGCAGGGGATCGGCAATTTTTTCAGTAATGTCGATGATATTAATGTTCTTGCAAACGATATATTGCAGCTAAAATTGTCTGCAGCTGCAGGCGATGGCAGCCGGTTGCTCCTCAATAGCACGGTTGGTCTAGGTGGTTTTCTCGATGTTGCCAGCAGCCTTGGTCTGCGTAAAAATGAGGAGGATTTTGGCCAAACCCTAGCTACTTGGGGCGTTAGTTCTGGCCCCTATGTAATGCTGCCGGTATTCGGCGCGAGCACGGTGCGCGACTCGTTCGGATTAATTATCGACACTGTGTTTAATCCGCTTCAGCGTGTCGAAGATCCTTCGCTGCGTCTCGGCTTATTTTTACTAGACGAAACTGATTCTAGGTCAGGTGTTCTGGCGCTTGATGAATTAATTACCGGAGATCGTTATCTTTTTATTAGAGAAGCCTATTTGCAGCGCAGAGAATATCTCAATAACGACGGCGTGCTTGATGAGCCGTTTGGCGAATTTTAGCGCCTAGACTCCGTCTCTTGCCGCGATCTTCATACGTATAAAATCACTGTGAGAGACATAAATTAATTCGCTCACTCTTCGAATTACACCATCTTCATACCGATCTACTTCACCATCGGCAAATGCGATCCGCCACATATTTTTTATGAGCGATAGTTTCGCATCGACAGAGAACTGAGTATTTACCTGCGCCGTGAACTCATAGAGCGACGTCGACTCCTCGGCTTTTTCGTGTGCTAAAGCGCGTAATTCATCGGCCGCTTCCTCGTCGAGTCCAAGTGTTTTAACAAGAATCGCAATAAACTCCTGCTCTTCTCGGGCGTCGAGCCGCTGATCGCTGTTCATCACCTCCACCATTAAGGTCGCAGTGATTAAGTTTTCGGATAGCGCATCTAATTGTCCTGAGTCGGCAGATTCACCAAGCGAACTCTGAAACATTGCCTTTAACTTTGCTAGCATAATTCGTTGATTCCCAAGTCTTCAATTTCTTTGTCTTGCTCATGTTTGGCGACAATGTCCATCGCTTGCTCTAACACGTCTACGCCCGAGGTCGGCTTATAGGCATTCTGGCTCAGATGTCTGCGAAAGGCTTTACCGCCATAAACGCCTTTAAAGAGCCCTAGTAAATGTCGCGTAATGTGCTGAAGCGGAGTCCCGATTGCCAATTGCTGCTCCACATAAGGCAGGTAGTTTATGAGTGCCTGACTGCGAGTAAGCGTATTTGGGCTAGCACCAAAAAACAGTTCATCTACCTGAGCCAAAATGAACGGATTTTGATACGCCTCCCGGCCCAGCATAACCCCATCGACATGATTTAGCTGCTCTATTGCCGTCGATATGTCTGTAATTCCGCCATTGATAATAATAGTCAGCCTATCGAAACTCTTTTTTAGGCGATAGACCCGGTCGTAATCTAGCGGGGGTATTTCTCGATTTTGTTTTGGGCTTAGCCCAGACAGTATTGCCTTACGTGCATGCACAACAAACAACTCACAGCCTGCGTCTGCAACAACGCCGATAAAGTTTTGCAATGCAGCCTCGCTATCTTGGTTGTCGATGCCTATTCGACATTTAACGGTTACCGGCACATCAACACACTGTCGCATCGCGTCTATACACTGGGCGACGAGTTCAGGTTCTGCCATTAAACAGGCGCCGAATGAACCGGACTGTACGCGCTCGCTTGGGCATCCAACATTGAGGTTGATCTCGCAGAAACCAGCGTCTTCGCCTAATTTTGCGGCGAGTTGTAACTGTTTCGGATCAGAGCCGCCTAGCTGAAGGGCGACCGGGTATTCTTCTGGGCTGTGCGCTAATAAGTTACGGCGATCGCCATATTCTAAAGCCGCACTCGTAACCATCTCTGTATAGAGCAGGGCGTTCTGGCTCAGTTCTCGAAGGAATCGGCGGTCATGGCGATCGGTCCAATCCATCATTGGCGCCACACAGAACCGATGGGCATCTAAATGGGATAGCTCGTTTCGCTGTTTGTTGATCGCTAAAGTGCTCAATAGAATCTCGTAAGTTACGTTGTAGCGGATGTTGGCGGTGTATTAAATCAGAGACGACTTTCATGTCAAGGCGGCCAAACCCTTTGCGTGAGTCTCTGCACGGCTTCGAGTATAATTGCGTTTTACGCCTTCTTCATTTTCGCTGATAGAGACAACGAATGACTCAAGTACGCACTCGCATAGCGCCTTCACCTACTGGCGACCCCCACGTAGGCACCGCCTATATAGCCCTATTTAATAGGTGTTTTGCGCGTCAACACGGCGGCAAGTTTATTTTGAGGATCGAAGACACTGATCAGGTAAGGTCTACGGCTCAGTCCGAGCATGATATTTTGGCTTCGCTCCAATGGCTCGGGTTAGAGTGGGATGAAGGCCCTGGGATAGGTGGCGATTTCGGCCCCTATCGTCAAAGCGAGCGCAGCGACATATACGTCGAGCACATAACAACCCTGTTAGATACGGGTCACGCATTTCACTGTTTTTGTACTGCAGAACGATTGGATGCAGTGAGAAAAGAGCAAATGGCTGCGAAGCAGCAGCCCGGGTACGATGGTCACTGCGCGCATCTTTCAAAAGCCGATGTAGAAGCCAAGCTTGCCGCTAAACAAGACTACGTCATTCGGATGCGTGTACCAGAGTCAGGCAACTGTGAGTTCAACGACATGTTGCGTGGCGAAGTGTCGATCGCTTGGTCGCAGATTGATATGCAAGTGCTCATGAAATCCGATGGCCTCCCTACTTATCATTTCGCCAATGTTGTGGATGATCACTTGATGGAAATCAGCCATGTAGTGCGCGGCGAAGAGTGGATTAACTCTGTGCCTAAGCACGTGTTGCTGTATCAATATTTTAACTGGACGCCGCCTGTCTTTTGTCACATGCCGCTTCTGCGCAACCCCGATAAAAGTAAGTTGAGCAAACGGAAAAATCCTACATCGATTAATTACTATCGCGACATGGGTTACCTGCCGGAGGCGTTGCTCAATTACTTGGGCATGATGGGTTGGACTATGCCCAACGGTGACGAGGTGTTTACTCTTGCAGCAATGGAGGCGGCATTCGACATCAGCAGAGTGAGTTTAGGCGGCCCGGTATTCGATACAGAAAAGCTCGATTGGCTTAACGGGAAATATTTACGAGAGTCGGGCAGCGATGCAGACTTTCAGGCGCGGCTGTTGGCGTGGGCTCAAAATTCAGGTCGCCTTGAGCCTATTATACCGCTGTTGCGACAACGAGTTGAGAAGCTCAGCGATGTTGCACCGCTTATAAGTTACTTTTTTAGTGGCCCTGTGAGTATTGCTCCCGAGTCATTTTCGCATTGCAAGTTAGCGCCAGTAGATGCGTGCAGAGCATTACAGTTTGCGCTGTGGAAACTCGAAGCACTGGGGACATGGAATCGTGACGAGGTTGAGTCAGCACTCATGAAACTAGCCGAGGTATTGAATATCAAAGTGCGTGATTTCTTAGCGCCACTTTTCGTTGCTATTAGCGGCCAGCCAGTGTCACTTTCGGTTATCGATTCGATCGCAGTGATTGGGCTCGATCTTTCGCGCGCCAGATTGCGTATTGCCATCGAAACTTTGGGTGGAATATCGAAGAAACAAGCCAAAAATTTAGAGAAAGAGTTTGCTCAGCTCGGTCAGTAGAGCGTTTGCAGGTGCAGATAGGCAAAACACAAGGCAAGAGGGTGATGCAGATTGACACGCCGAGTTGATCTGCATAGAATGCCCGCTCCTCAGATCCGACGTCGGATCGACTGATTTATCGGGGCCTTAGCTCAGCTGGGAGAGCGCAACACTGGCAGTGTTGAGGTCAGCGGTTCGATCCCGCTAGGCTCCACCAAATCACCTTTTCAGAAAAATGCCCCAAGCGCTTTTGACGCTTAGGGCGTGGAGAGTATTACACGTCCCGCGATGTGTAGCCTTTGTAAAGCTGGCGTGGCCGACCGATCTTATACGGATGGCTGAGCATTTCGTCCCAATGCGCAATCCACCCTGGCGTGCGGCCTGTGGCAAATATCACAGTAAACAAGCTTGTAGGGATACCTATTGCTTTCAAGATAATGCCCGAGTAGAAGTCGACGTTTGGATAAAGCTTCTTGCTAATGAAGTAGTCGTCTTCCAAGGCAATCTTCTCTAATTTTCGCGCGATGCGGAATAGTGGATCGTCTTCTACACCAAGCTCTTCAAGAACTTCGTCGCATATTTTGCGCATTACAGTCGCGCGTGGGTCGAAGTTCTTGTAGACCCGATGGCCGAACCCCATAAGCCTGAAGGGATCCTCCTTGTCCTTTGCCTTGGCAATATACTCTTCGATGTTTGACTCATCGCCAATCTCGTAGAGCATTTCGAGGACGGCTTCGTTCGCACCGCCATGTGAAGGCCCCCAGAGCGC
>Ga0181606_10003000_pt1 | contig 14364 bp, 11 predicted proteins | sample 041ome_10_FD_132994 | JGI IMG/M metagenome (GOLD analysis project Ga0181606, IMG submission 132994) | Coastal salt marsh microbial communities from the Groves Creek Marsh, Skidaway Island, Georgia - 041412US metaG (megahit assembly) | ecosystem: Environmental > Aquatic > Marine > Intertidal... | reverse complement strand
GACATGGTCAAAACTCAAGTGAGGGATATCGCTCAACAGTTGGGATTGCATATTCACAATAAAAAGGACAGCACCGGCATATGCTTCATAGGCGAACGCAAGTTCAGTGATTTTCTGAAAAACTATATCAATATAAATCAAGGAGATATAGTGAATACTGAAGGTGTTGTATTAGGTAAACATGATGGTGTCAATTTCTATACCATCGGTCAAAGACAAGGACTGGGCATTGGCGGACTAAACACCAGCAATGAGCAGCCATGGTACGTAGTCGATAAAGACCTAGAAAATAATCAGTTAATCGTGGCTCAAGGCAATCAACACCCGGCTTTATTCAATGTGAGCTTAAAAATTGAGCAAATGCACTGGATTGACCCATCCGTGTTTGATCAACATAGACCCATTCAAGCCAAAATCCGATATCGTCAACACCCGCAAAACTGCCACCTGCGCAACTTCAATGGCCAGCCCTCACAATTAATCCTCGATTTTGAACAGCCACAAAGAGCCGTGACGCCTGGCCAATATGCAGTATTATATGATCAAGAACAGTGTTTAGGTGGCGGCATCATCAGTGAGCGATTGTAATTATTTCATGAACATAAATTATCAACCTGCCGCCACAACAATAGCTCACTCACATACACAACCATTGCGTGCCTGCTACATATGAGTCAATCCGCCCCTAGAGAAAACAACCAAACCATCGCCCTTGCTGGGGTATATCTGGCTTTAGAGCAAATACAAACACTGGCTTGGCATGGGGAGATTAACCATGCACACCTTAAAACTTCAATTAATAGCTTATTTTGTGACAATCCAATGACCTATATCGAGGTCTATGGCTCAACTGCAGCCTTAGCAACAGGCTTTATAGCACTTAAAGATAGCCTCAGCAGCACCAACAATTCTCTTAGCATGGAACGTAATAAGTATTTAAAAAATCTCATATCACTGAGTAAAAAATTCAATAATAACAGTCTATTACAAGACCAAATTGGAACCACACTGAGCTTAATATCAAACCAACTAACCTCTGGCCAACTGACTGATGCTGACCCGAATACGGCCTATCCATCACAATCAGTCATCGATCGCATTGCTGAGCTTTACCGCAACACGCTTAGCACTATCACACCAAAAATCATCATTTATGGACAGTCCAGTATATTAGCCACCAATGACCACGCCGCCACTATAAGAGCATTATTATTATGCGCCGTAAGGGGCACTCGACTATGGGTCCAAGCAGGCGGCTCGGGAATAAACCTCGTGTTTAACCGATCAAAATATATTCGATCAGCTGATTATTTACTATCCAATCTAGGGACTAAGGACACAAATTAGTGCGCGAAAATTAATCACATCTCATCTAGATTAGATTCTGTCTCGCAAATAAGCGATAATCGCGCACCCACAGGGCGGTGAGCATACTGTCACCACTCCTTGGACGGAGTCACCATCAAAGCGCTGCCCACACCGCGCGTACGAGGAAGTAGCAAAATCATCCTCACGGCGATGAACTCCGTGATACCAGTGATAGGCTATGAAATTACTCAAGCCAAGCTGGCAGAACACATATATATTCAAAATTTTATCAGTAAAGGAACACTAATGAGCAATAGCTTTGACGCACGCAATACGCTAACTGTCGACGGTAAGGATTATGAAATTTATCAACTTACCCGCGTATCAGGGACTGAACGTCTACCCTTTTCAATGAAAATCCTGTTAGAGAACTTATTGCGCCATGAAGACGGCAAAACGGTCAACAAAGAAGACATCGAAGCCATCATTAATTGGGACGCAAAAGCCGACCCGTCAAAAGAAATCGCATATCGTCCAGCACGTGTATTGATGCAAGATTTTACTGGTGTACCGGCAGTGGTAGACTTGGCAGCGATGCGTGATGCCATGAAAAATCTCGGTGGTGATCCCAATAAAATTAACCCTCTACAACCTGCTGAACTTGTTATTGATCATTCCGTGCAAGTTGATGAGTACGGTTCAGATAAAGCGATGGATATCAATGCTAGTCTGGAATTCTCACGCAATAAAGAACGCTATAACTTCCTAAAATGGGGTCAAAAAGCTTTTTCTAATTTCAAAGTTGTGCCACCTGATACTGGAATCGTGCACCAAGTCAACTTGGAGTACCTCGCACGTACCGTATTCACTCAAGACAAAGATGGTATAACCCAAGCTTATCCAGATACATTGGTCGGTACTGATTCTCACACCACGATGATTAATGGTATTGGTGTGCTGGGTTGGGGTGTTGGCGGTATTGAAGCAGAAGCTTCTATGTTGGGCCAACCTATTTCAATGTTAATTCCTAAAGTTGTCGGTTTTGAGCTAACAGGACAACTTGCTGAAGGTGCGACAGCGACAGATTTAGTCCTCACAATTGTTGATATGCTGCGTCAACATGGCGTCGTTGGTAAATTTGTTGAGTTCCATGGCAGCGGTCTGGCAACGCTTCCTCTAGGTGATCGTGCCACTATCGCTAACATGGCACCAGAGTATGGCGCCACTTGCGGTATTTTCCCTATCGACCAAGAAACAATTGATTATCTAGCATTATCAGGTCGTGATAGCGACCAGGTCGCGTTAGTCGAAGCTTATGCAAAAGCCCAAGGAATGTGGCGCGATGACAGTGTGACTGCAGAATATAGCGAGACACTAAGCCTTGATATGAGCACCGTTGTTGCTAGTCTTGCCGGTCCTAAGCGACCTCAAGATCGTGTACCTTTGAGCGATTCAAAGCGCATGTATTTGGATTCTTTTGCGGCACTCAGTCAGGAACGTAATGCACAATCAAAAGGCGCCGCTCAAGTCGAATATAAGGGTGAAAACTTTGAATTGAAAGATGGGTCAGTCGTGATAGCTGCGATCACATCATGTACTAATACCTCAAATCCCAGCGTCATGCTGGGTGCGGGCTTGGTGGCCAAGAAAGCCGCTGCACTCGGTGCCAAAGTTAAACCATGGGTGAAAACTTCGTTAGCACCTGGCTCATTGGTGGTGACTGAATATTTAGAAAACGCTGGCTTATTAGCGCCTTTGCAGTCACTCGGTTTCCATGTTGTTGGATATGGTTGCACGACATGCATCGGGAACTCAGGCCCACTACCAGAGCCAGTATCAAAAGCCATTCATGAAAATGATCTCACCGCAGTCTCAGTATTATCGGGCAATCGTAACTTTGAGGGTCGTGTGCACGCAGATGTTCGCATGAATTACTTAGCTTCACCTCCCTTGGTTGTGGCTTATGCCATTGCAGGTCGCATGGATATTGATGTCTATAATGAGCCGCTAACAACAACCGATGATGGTAAAGAGATCTTTCTGAAAGACATCTGGCCAACTCAAAAAGAAGTCACAGATACTGTCAGCCAATTCTTAACAGTAGAGCAGTTTACAAAATCTTATTCCGATCTTTTTGCTGGTGATGCAAACTGGGCTAATCTCGATGTTAAGGAAAGTCAATTGTACGGCTGGGATGAGTCCACTTATGTCGCCAACCCACCATACTTTGAGGGTATGACAGCTGAAATTGCTGATGTAACCGATATTCATGGTGCACGTGCGTTAGCTTATCTTGGTGATTCTGTGACCACAGACCATATCTCACCTGCTGGTGCAATTAAACCAGACAGTCCTGCGGGCAAATACTTACAAGAACGTGGCGTTGCCCCTGCGGACTTCAATTCATATGGCTCACGCCGCGGCAATCATCACATCATGATGCGTGGCACCTTCGCTAATATTCGCTTACGCAACAAAATTGCACCAGGCACTGAAGGCGGTGTTACTCGCCATCAACCTAGCGATGTTGAAATGTCTATCTTTGACGCGGCAATGCAATATAAAGATGAAGGTGTAGCAACAATCATCATTGCAGGCAAAGAATATGGTTCAGGTTCATCACGTGATTGGGCAGCCAAAGGACCACGTCTGCAAGGCGTGAAAGCGGTTATCGCAGAAAGCTATGAGCGAATTCATCGCTCTAACTTAGTGGGCATGGGCATTTTACCTTTACAGTTCAAAGATGGTGAAAGTGCTGAATCCTTGGGTCTGACAGGAACAGAATCATTTGATATCACCGGGCTAGAAAACGGTGCAGCAAAAATGGTCACTGTGACAGCGACCTCTAATGATGGCAATAGCAATAGTTTTGAAGCCATTCTCAGAATCGACACGCCACAAGAAGTTGAGTACTACCAAAACGGTGGAATTCTACATTACGTGCTCCGTCAACTCGCATCTTAATTGAGCGCTTGCTAGCCTCACAAAAAGGGCCTGTATGCTGGACATGCAGGCTCTTTTTTATGTATGCATTTTAATAAACAACTTATCATCGGCAGCCTGTTTGTCGTACTCGGCGAAGTGTTTTTCGTCAGTATGGGCATGTTGGTTAAGACCCTTGGACCTGATATGCCCAGCCATCAAATGGTGTTCTATCGCAATTTGCTTGCGGCGATCATTATTTTCCCGATGCTGATGCGTGGCAGTGGTATGCGAGAATTCAAAACTCAACGTATCAATATGCATCTTCTTCGCTCTACCAGCGGTGTATTTGCTATGTTCTGCTTTTTCTATGCCCTAGCTAACATTGAATTAGCAGACGCTATGTTACTGAAACTCACAGGCCCAGTATTTATTCCAATTATTGCGATATTTTGGATAAAAGAACATGTTTCACTGAAAACTGTGTGTGGAATATTAGTCGGTTTCGCTGGGGTCATCGTATTCTTAAATCCAACAGGAGAAATTCAACTTGCTGCCATGGTCGGATTAATTGGTGGAGCCTTAGCGGCCTTTGCTAAGGTAACAATACGCAAAATGTCAGATACTGAACCCACGACGCGGATCATTTTTTATTTCGCTTTATTTGGCGCTTTGATATCCGCAGTGCCGGCTCTGTCATCGGAATTATATATCCCAAACACCCGTCAATGGGGCTTGTTAATCTTATTGGGCATCGTGGGAACCTGCGGACAATTTTGCTTGACTCAGGCCTATCGACTCGCACCCGCCAGCCAAGTGGGACCTTTCACTTATTCATCTTTATTGTGGGCCAGCTTAGCTGGTTGGTTATTTTGGGCAGAGATCCCCAATACACAAACATTGCTTGGGGGCGGCTTAATTATTACTGCAGGTTTAATCTTAATGTACAAAAAAGGCAGCGCTAAAAATTAGCCACTGCCCTATTAAATACTTCTTCATGAGACGGTGTATCACCTCACTCTTAATAAAAAACTACAGACCCTGAATGCCTCCTTGTGTCAATTGAGCAGGATCTAACAGCTTTTTTAACTCTTCTTCAGATAAGTCTGTCAATGCTAGAGCGGATTCAATCACAGTCAAACCTTCTGCATAGGCCTTCTTAGCAACAGCCGCACCCTTTTCGTAACCAATCACACTATTCAAGGCTGTCACTAGGATAGGATTGCGACTCAACGCATCAGTTAATGCATCTTCATTAACAGTAAAACCTGCGATCGCTTTATCTGCCATCAAACGCGCTGAATTTGCCAATAAGTTCACACTTTGCACTAAATTGTAGCCAATCACCGGTAACATAACATTCAGCTGAAAGTTCCCTGCCTGACCACCAATTGTGATAGTGGCATCATTGCCAATTACTTGAGCACACACCATCGCCGTGGCTTCTGGTATCACTGGATTTACCTTACCGGGCATAATGCTACTACCCGGTTGCAAGGCTGGTAGCGCAATTTCACCTAATCCGGCTAAAGGTCCTGAATTCATCCAGCGTAGATCATTAGCTATTTTCATCATACTCACGGCAATCGTTTTCAGTTGGCCGCTCATCTCCACAGCTGCATCTTGAGTACTCAGACCCTCAAATTTATCTGGCTTAGAGGAAAATTGGATACCTGTTGATGTACTTAAATGTGTAACGAATTTATCTGCGAAATCCGGATGCGCATTGATTCCTGTACCTACAGCGGTTCCACCTTGAGCAAGCTGTTGCAGGAATTTCAAAGCATGTTTAACACGTGCAGAACCATTTTCTATCTGAGTCGCCCAGGCATTTAATTCCTGAGCAAGCGTCACTGGCATTGCATCCATTAGATGCGTGCGACCTGTTTTAACGAACTGCTCGACTTGTTTGGCCTTATTACGCAATGTACTGGCTAGATGATCCAATGCTGGCAATAAGTTCTCATGAATACCGATACATGCACTTACGTGAATTGCGGTAGGAATTACATCGTTGGAACTCTGCCCCATGTTTACATGATCATTGGGGTGCACTTCCACTCCTGCATTGCTTGCTAGATGAGAGATCACCTCATTAGCGTTCATGTTGCTGCTAGTCCCCGAGCCCGTTTGAAACACATCCACAGGGAAATGACTATCCACCTCACCATCAGAGACTTGTTGAGCGGCAGCCATAATAGCATTGGCTATATTTTCATCAATTAAGCCCAAATCTATGTTTGCTTTAGCGCAAGCGGCTTTAATTTGACCCAGTGCGCGAATAAATTCACGCGGCATAGTTAGACCACTAATAGGAAAATTATCGATAGCACGTTGGGTTTGAGCCCCATAAAGTGCGTCTTGAGGGACTTGAAGCTCTCCCATGCTATCTTTTTCTACTCTAAAATCTTGCTTACTCATTAATTCTCTCTTACTTAATAATAACGTTATCTAAAAAACCTAATATTGAAAGCGCTGTAGTATAATCTTTTGCTGACACGCAATAGAAGAAAAAACCTAGCGAAATGATGGAACTAAATAATTTAACCGCAATTTCACCTGTTGATGGTCGCTATAATAAGGCCACAGCCCCCTTACAACCAATATTTAGTGAATATGGCTTGATCCATAATCGCGTTATTGTAGAAATCACTTGGTTGATCAATCTAGCCAATAGCCCACAACTCAGCGATATACCGACACTATCAAAAGCCGGACTAGCTACTTTACGGCAATTAATTACAGATTTTGATATCACCGCCGCCCAACGTGTAAAAGCTATTGAAACCACGACCAATCACGACGTAAAAGCTATTGAGTATTGGTTAAAAGAGTCTGTTGCAGAGCAGTCAGAACTCACAGAACTCTCAGAATTCATTCATTTTGCTTGCACTTCAGAGGATATTAACAATTTATCCTATGCTTTGATGCTCAAACAGGGTCGCATGGTAGTTATACAGCAGTATCAACAAGTAATTTCGCAACTCAGACAATTTGCCCACGAATTAAGTAATGCGCCAATGATGTGTCGCACACATGGACAACCCGCAACACCATCAACTATGGGCAAAGAATTTGCCAATGTCGTGCATCGGCTTGAACGACAATTAGAACAAATGAGCCAAATCAGAATACTCGGCAAACTTAATGGAGCGGTGGGAAACTTTAATGCTCATATGACTGCCTACCCAGATACAGATTGGGAAGCAATTGCTCAAAATACTATTCAAGAATTAGGGTTAGATTACAATCCATACACTACCCAAATTGAACCCCATGACTATATCGCTGAGTTGTGCCACAACATGCAACGTACAAATACCATCCTAGTTGATCTGTGTCGTGATATGTGGAGCTATATCTCTATTAATTACTTCAAACAAAAAGTCATCGCGACAGAAGTTGGCTCCTCTACCATGCCGCATAAAGTCAATCCTATCGACTTTGAAAATTGCGAGGGTAATCTTGGCCTTGCTAATGCACTTCTTAGCCACTTTGCCGACAAGCTACCTATTTCACGCTGGCAACGAGATTTGTCAGACTCTACCGTGTTAAGAAACTTGGGCAGTGCCTTTGGTTACACATTAATTGCATTATGCGCCCTCCAACGCGGTCTCAATAAAGTGGAATGTAATCAGCAGTACATGCTTGATGATCTCGATAACAACTGGGAAGTTCTAGCAGAACCCATTCAAACGGTTATGCGTCGATACAATATTGAAAAACCGTACGAAAAACTAAAAGAATTAACACGAGGGAAAAAAATTACCCAACAAGATATGAGTCGATTTATTGATACACTGGACGTGCCTGACAATGTTAAAAGTGAACTCAAAACTCTCACACCAAGCACTTATTTAGGTAACGCTGAAAAAAAAGCCAAAAACATCTAGTGACAATATAGAACATATATCAACAATAAATTACACGTTAAAATTTGCTTGAATTAATCGGCTTACTTTATAAATGCTGATGCTTCATGTTTAGCTTATTTAATTTCAATACTTAAAAAATTCAAAGTTTACTAGCAATAAACAGGGTCAAATAATCAAAATTATTAGCACATTTCTCGCTCTATGTTCTAAGTTATCAATGGTACTATTAGCAAGTGACAGATATTTTCCTTAGGGGAAGTGGTTATACTTCTTAGGTAACTTCCTGACATCCACCAATCAATATCACGTTCTCTAGCGATGCTTAAGATTGAAATTGGCAATAAGAATCACATAGCTGTTTTAAAACCGCATGGAAAGCCCAATGTGCAGGACTTCAAAACTGCGACGAATAAAATAGATGCGCATATCAAAGCAACAGGCGAACTCAATGGGCTGCTAATTCATACTCAACATTTTCTAAGCAATCAATTGATAGTATTTAAATACGTTAGCTAAGGCGCTCAAAAATTAAAATAGAGTTACCAGGTTAGAATTTAGTTCAGTTGATCCTCAGTAATAGCAAGCACATCTTCCTCTCTTTTAAACATCGCCTCATACGTCACATTAGGCAATTTAAATACTCTTGATTTTATTCTTGGCTGAATAGCCGCTACAAAGTCTGCTGAACCACTCACGTCTATAGATGCATAACGCTCACCATCCAAGTCATATGCCTGAATAGTAATGATAGTGCCGTCATTCAATTGATATTCAATATTTAAGCTAACAGCATGAGTGGCTACTTTGTCTGGTTTAGCAACATCTAATAATTGAAATGAGGATAGCGCATTAGTTATTTGTTGAAGCTCTGCATCAACTACATATGATTTCGGATTTGTGAGACTTGTGACTTTAAAGTGTGAGCTATCTGCTGAATCATTTTCGTTATGCCTATGCTCAATAGTCATAGGTGAGCTTCCATCTACTTCGATAGTGACTTTGGCGATTTGATGAGGTTCAATACTGAATAAGTCCTTATCTAGCCAATAAGTTAAATCATGCTTGATATCAATTTTTCTGTCGACTAACCATGAGGATTTTTCATTAGGTTTGCGCACATACCTATTCTTGTTTAATTGTGGACCAGGCTTACCTACGATCAAAGAGGCAGACTCTTCACCATAATGTAATGTTACTTGCACACCCTGTGCATCAACCAAACTTATGTCCTCGACACCTAAACGATAATACAATTCAGAATTAGAAGTTTTTTCTTCAACAATACTAGTTTCTAATAATGAAGTGACTAAGCGTCTTATTTGAGAAATGTCAGCTGTATATCTATCACGCTCATATATCTGCCAAGCTGAGTCATGTTTGTTCAATGTCACTATTGTGTGATTGCCCGCACCGGTGATGACTATTTTATCTATTGAATTTGCATGAGGTATTACATCTGCTAGTAACACTTCACCGATCAATGATGAACGATTTACACTATCGTTTTGATTCGAGAAATAATAAGCACCCACTCCGATAATAGTCAGTGCGACCAGTGCTAATAACGATTGTTTATTCATAATGACTCATAAAAGTGAGTTGTATCTTCTAAAACACATGCGGTCATAAAATCTCTCAGTATGAGTTAATGGCTATGAGATTGAACTCGTCGCTTTGCACGCACCGCGGAAAGTATTAACGCTAACACAGTCAATACCAATGGCATCAAACCAATATTAATCGCTTTTAACCAATTACCTAATGACTGGATGTTCTTATCTAATTCATGACGTACTTTACGAAGCTCTTTACGCACCTGAAGCTTTTCATCTTGAAAACGAGCAATTTCAGCACGCTGCTGTTCACTCATCATAAGTGCATTATCATCGTCACGATTCGCCTGTAGCTGACTAATTTTTTGCTCTGTCTGGCGTAGCTTAGTTTGTAACACACGTTCCTTTTCACGAAACTGATCGTCAGCATCACGACGCAGGGCTTCAACCACTATAAAAGGCTTGCTAGCAGTTGCACGTCCACGCACACTGATTAAATCTGAACTTCCCAACAAGTTATCAACAACATTGATAGCGAAGTTACCATTTGATGCCCAGGCATCCATGATTTTCTGACCTAGAAAATCTTGAACAGTCACCCACATACGATCGGTTAACATATCCACATCGGTTATGACTACCACATTTGTTCGCCCAGTCGCTTGAGTCAAGTGACTGCCTGAAACTTCAGAGTCTTCTGGTGGGCCATCTGGGAAAGCTGATTGAGGTTGCATTTCAAAACGTCCTGCAACCGCATAATTTTCTCCCGTTGCCTTATAGCCTTCAGCCAAACTGGATATTTTAGGAAGAAAGCGAAACTTAGCACTTTCAATTGGCATAGCTTCTACACTACTTTGAATGAGTGGTTCAAACTCGACGTCAGCATTTGGCAGAGGTTTAACAATACCTGCCATTGCCATAGTAATCATATCCAGACCAGAGGTCATGACATTGCCATCAGTTAATGCAGTTTTATCCAAACCAAGAATTGCGTAATGACGGGCTTGTTGTCCATTACCAGCATCAATAGTCAATGCATACTTACGGTCTCCTAGTACTTGTGCTGGTGTGTAATCAATACCCCACGCATCAAATAATTTACTCAGTGTAGAACTGCGCACACCTTCTGCTTCTATGGGTGAATTTGAATCCATGACAGGTACATCCGCCTCCGCATATGGATCGACGTAGACGATCAAATTCCCCCCCTGCATGACGAATTGATCAATTGCATATAGTGTTTTTAAGCCTAGGTCTTTAGGATGCACAACCATGAGCACTTCAAGATCATCATCAAACTTTCCTTCAGCAAAATCAATGCTGCGCACATCGAATAATTGTTGCAATTGTGTAGTGACCGCCCATGGTTCACGAATGCGCTGTGTTTCCATATCGAAAGATGAAAACATTGGCACACGGGATAGCAGACCAACAACTGGTTTTTTAGTATTGATTAGTGTGTATATAAGCTTACTTACATCATACTCTAAGAACTGCTCTTTATTGGGCTGAAAAAATGCAATAATCTCAGTCTCACCCACTGAATTGCTACCAGCCAAACCAAAGTAAACGCTTTCACCGGTCGGCCCTGTCGGTACACCTTGTAAACCAAACTCAGTCGCTTGGTCCTCTTGTTCCGAATAAGCAACAGGATCAACCACATTCAAAGTAATTTTACCTTTTGACAATTGTGCATATTCTTGCAGTAACTCTTGCACACGATTTGCGTAGGTGCGCAATTGTGGAATCTCTTTACTTGCTTGGTCGGAGAAAAAATAATGCAGCGTAATAGGCTCTTGAATACTCTGAACAATATTAAGCGTGCCCTGCGACAGGGTATAAAGACGGTTTTCAGTAAGATCAATACGCGATCCATTGAGCAAATTACCACTTAGCATATTGATCAAAATAAATAGTATCGCGAGCACGAATAGGCCACTGTAACTGAGAGTATTTTTATTGTTCATGCTTAACTCCCCTTCTTCATTTCAATAATGACTGCATTGGCATACAGCCAAGCCCCTATCAAAGTGGCAAAGTAGATAATATCGCGCAAATCTATAACACCTTTACTAATCGAGGCATAGTGAGTCAAAAAACTAAGTGAGGCAATCGCATCCACGACTAATTGTGGTGCCCATGCACGGAAAAAATCTAGCACGATAGGAAAACCGCTGAGCAAGAAAGCAAAACAAATCACCACACTAATAATAAACGCAATCACTTGATTTTTTGTCGTGGCTGACACACAAGCACCGATTGCTAAAAAACCACCGGCCATAAGCAAACTACCAATGTAAGCCGCTAAAATAACTCCATTATCAGGCTCTCCTAAATAATTCACCGTGATCCATAGAGGAAAAGTCAACGCTAACGCTGAGGCGGTAAATAACCATGCAGCCAAAAATTTACCAATCACGGCCTCCAACATAGTAATCGGCAATGTCAGCAATAATTCTATACTGCCTGACTTACGTTCCTCTGCCCATAAACGCATAGAGATTGCTGGCACTAAGAATAAATATAACCAAGGATGAAAATTGAAAAATGGTGCAAGATCAGCCTGCCCTCTCTCATAAAACCCACCCATATTGAAAGTCATTGCCCCACTCAGCACCAAAAAAATAACAATGAAAACATAGGCCACAGGCGTAGCAAAATAACTTTGAAGTTCACGTTTGAAAATTACCCCAACATTTTTTATAGCAAAATTTTTCATGATAGATTCCCCGCTTGCGTGACTTCTCGGAATACCTCATCCAAACGACCACTTGGTGATCGTGACAGCAGAGCCTGTGGAGTATCATCCACAAGAATGCGTCCGTTTGCGATAATAATGGCTCGCGAACAAATCACATCAACTTCTTCCAATATATGAGTTGAAATAATCACAATTTTATCCTTAGCCATACCCTTGATCAGTTCACGCACTTCATATTTTTGATTGGGATCAAGACCATCTGTTGGCTCATCCAAGATTAAAACCTGTGGGTCGTGCAATATTGCCTGAGCCAAACCAACTCGGCGTTTGAAGCCCTTCGACAGAGTCTCAATAGGGCGATTAATGACTTTTTCTAGATGTAATTGCTGTATCACTGTATCAATGCGTTGACTCCTGTGTGCTCCAGAAAGTTGTCTTACATCAGCAATAAAAGATAAAAATTGTTTGGGTGTCATCTCGCCATAACTCGGAGCACCCTCAGGCAAATAGCCTATATGTTGTTTAGCCTCGCGTGCATCACCCTCAACTGGGTGTCCGCATACACTGATAGTTCCTGAAGTAGGCGCAAGAAATCCAGTGATCATTTTCATAGTTGTAGATTTTCCTGCCCCATTGGGCCCCAGAAAACCAAGCACTTCGCCTGACTCAACCTTAAAAGATAGATTATCGACCGCTGTTAATAAGCCAAAGGTCTTAACTAAATGTTTTATTTCAATCATAAGTGGGAGTTCATTGTAATTCTGAGTACTAATTTATCGCTGTACAGTTGGTTATTCTAATTATCTAAAGGGCTACCTATCAATCATGCTCTTACATGCTTTTACGAATACGGTCATAGAGACTGATAGTTCATTGATATGCTTTTTTACCAAAGTGATAGCACAGGTGCAAGTTAGCATGATTCCCCTTAAGAAAGCTAAATCTTAACTAAAATAACTTTCACGTTTAGTTAAATATAAATCCGCAAATTCGACTAGCAACCATGTTTGAAAGTTCCCATCGGACGATGTCCGCTAGATCCATCGATGAAAAATTTTCATGCGGATACATTTGCAATGAGAATGTAGATGTTTGCCTGTTCAAATTTGCCCATAAAAAATTAAGCGAAGCGGATATAATATAGGGCATGATCAATATTTATGACGCCAGATCAGAACCCAGGTGTATTTTTTTCTACCCAACGTGTGCCGCTAATTAAGCGCTCTTTTTTCCAAAAGGGTGCTTGATTCTTCAGCTCCTCCATAATCATACGATTTGCTTCGTAGGCCGCTTTGCGATGCGATGACCATACCGCCACACAGACTATACTCTCCCCCGGTTCAATTTCACCGACGCGATGAGCTATAGCTAAATCAACCAGTCCCCAACGTTTAATCGCTTTTTGAGCTAGTGCTTGAAGGTATTTGTGAGTCATCTCTGGATAGTGCTCTAAAGTCATACCTCGCACTTCATTACCTTCATTAAAATCACGCATGGTGCCAACAAAGATTGTAGCGGCACCAAAATTATGCTGTTTGGAGAGATACTCTGATTGATATTGCTCAACCCATTGCCATGGGTTGTATGAGTTTTTAAAGATCTCTATTTTCATAGTCTTCACATGAAGATTTATTATAACCCTATAGTAAACATTCAACAGATCAAAATACAGTGAAAACCCCTCACCATACACAAGACTTAAATAGAGGCTCAGCTGCTTAAAAACCTACTCAACTCTGAGGGGATTGAGCGTTCAATCCTTGGCGCGTCTCTTCACGGTGCTACCAGTGAGCTTCCTGGGCATGATTTTCTGCGAGTAACAATCAGGGATGACCTATATGAAACAAGTGCTATTCATAATAAGTAAGGACATCCTCAACTTCCTTACTGCTAAATGATCTCGCCCTCTCGCCCTATTGAAAAATTTGATACTTAGCAAACAATCATCCATAGTGAGAACACTAATACCTCTTTTAGAACCAGTTTGTATGATTGACCAATCCAG
>Ga0181606_10002996_pt1 | contig 14376 bp, 10 predicted proteins | sample 041ome_10_FD_132994 | JGI IMG/M metagenome (GOLD analysis project Ga0181606, IMG submission 132994) | Coastal salt marsh microbial communities from the Groves Creek Marsh, Skidaway Island, Georgia - 041412US metaG (megahit assembly) | ecosystem: Environmental > Aquatic > Marine > Intertidal... | reverse complement strand
TTTTGACGCAATTCGACGGACGAGCATGGATTTCACCGACAAGACACTAATCAGCCTTCTCCAGCGTGACAGCACGTTGTCGCTCGATGAGTTGGCGAAGCGCACGGGCTCCACCAAAACGCCCATCTGGAACCGCATCAAAAAACTCAAGCAGCGCGGCGTTATTCGTCGAGAGGTAGCGCTCTGCGATCCCGAGGCGCTGGGGCTGAGCGCCTGCTTTTTCATTCTCGTGCAAACGAGCGAACACGATGCGACCTGGCAGCAGCAATTCTTGGACGTGGTGCGCGAGCGGCCTGAAGTCATGGAGGCGCATCGGCTTGCGGGTGAAGTCGACTACCTACTCAAGGTCCGCGTCACCGACGCCAAGGCCTACGACAGGTTCTATCAAAGCCTGATTGCAGAAGTGAAAATATTCAAGGTGACCGCCCTGCTCTCTATGGAGGAAATCAAATACTCGACCGAACTCGCGTTACCCTGACAAGGCAGTGCGAACGGCACTTTACAGCTACCACCCAGTGTTTACGTGGTTTTCATTACGCTTCTCGTCCGCACAGCATCTCGCTACACGCCCAGAGTTTTTTTCAGCGACCTGCCGCTGAAAAACCCTGTAATCCCAATGAGTTAAAAGTGCAGAACGTCGCTGCACTGGAGATTCAAGTTTAGGATTGAGGTGGATTACGCAGTGCAAGCCGCAATCAGACGATAGGAAGATTCGGGGCCGCAATCGGTTAGCTAAACACCAACAGACCCCATCTCTGTCTAGCAACGCGTCAATTATCTGTTCCTCAGGTTTTCAATATTCCAATTCAAGGTATGGGCTTGGAAAATTCAACAATAACCACTGACTTCGACTATGACTTATTTGTGATCGGCGCAGGTTCCGGTGGCGTGCGTGCAGCCAGAATGGCTGCCGGCATGGGTGCCAGAGTGGCTATCGCTGAAGATCGTTACATGGGCGGCACCTGCGTCAACGTAGGCTGTGTTCCAAAAAAGCTCTATGTGTACGCAAGTGAGTTCGGTAAGTCTTTCAAGGACTCTGAGGGTTTTGGCTGGACGGTCCGAGAGGCCAGCTTCAATTGGTCTATTTTGAGGGACAACAAAAAAGAAGAAATTTTGCGCCTCAATAACATTTATGAGCGACTCCTTGAGGCTCCCGGGGCAGAAATTATTCATGGCCGCGCCCGTGTTCTGAGCCCTCAACACGTAGAGGTGAATGGCTCTCGGTTCAGTACAGAGCGCATTCTCATCGCGACCGGCACGTGGCCGTACGTGCCAGAATTTCCGGGCAGTGAGTTCATGCTCACCTCGAATGAAATTTTTGATCTCGAACAGTTCCCCGAGCGCCTCTTAATTATTGGTGGCGGCTACATCGCAACCGAGTTTGCAGGCGTCTTCAATGGACTGGGTAGTGAGGTGACGCAACTCTACCGAGGTGAGTTGTTCATGCGTGGGTTCGACGACGATATAAGAGGTTTCTTGGCCGATGAGATTCGAAAGTCTGGGGTCGATCTGCGTTTTGGCAGTCAAGTCCGTGCAATACATTCCGCGGGTGATGCGTTCCGTGTGGAGCTTGATGGAGGCGGTGAAGTTGATGCAGATGCGATTTTATGTGCTACGGGGCGACGTCCACATGTTGCTGATCTGAACATTGAGTGCACTAAGGTGAAATTCAGTAAAGAAGGTTTTATTCGAGTCAACGAGCACTTCCAAACTGACGAACCATCGATCTACGCGCTTGGCGATTTAATAGGGGGGGCGCAGCTAACACCCGTAGCTCTGGCGCAAGGCATGGCTTTTGCTAAGACACAGTTCAGCCAGCAGCAAGCGAGCGTGGACTATGAATATATTCCCAGCGCCGTATTCAGCCAACCCAATGTAGGAACAGTGGGGTTCACAGAAAATGAAGCGCGAGAAAGGTTTGGTGCGGTGACAATTTACCGTTCTGAATTTAAGCCCATGAAGCACACGCTTAGCGGCCGCGAGGAGCGGTCCCTGATGAAACTCATCGTGGAGGATACGAATAAGCGGGTGGTAGGAGTGCACATGGTTGGGCCGGACGCGGGTGAAATCGTACAGGGTATGGCAATCGCGCTCCGCTGTGGCGCAACGAAAAATGATTTCGACCGAACCGTTGGCGTTCACCCCACCAGCGCCGAGGAGTTTGTCACCATGCGTGAGTCGGTAAAAAATTAATACCGACCGTGTAGTTGTTCCCACCCTCACCCACGACCACTGCGCTAACGCTGAAAAAATTTGGAATCATTATGAATTAACAAAGCCATCCGCGGCCCTGCTCACCCTCAACGTGTAAATTGACATAGCTCTCGTGGCGAGCATTTCGAGGGAGCTGAGTGTGATCGAGTCCGTTCTGCGCGAGGCTCCGTCAATGTTTACACCGCCTTTTCTTGCTAGTGCAAATTTTCGCTACGAACCAAACCAACGGTATGGCTGGCGAATATCTCCGCAATTGGCCGCCAGAACTTAATGGGACAGGAATTCCCTGATGATTAAATTATGATCCGAGCTGAAGAATCTTCGTTTCAGCAGTGGCTCCGAGTCGCCAGCAGCAGGCCCGTCATTCGCCGAAGCACAAAAGTGTCGATGATCGTCGGTACAATCCTGATCGGGATCAATCAAGGCAATCTCATACTCGTTGGATCTCTCTCGCCGGACCTCTTCTGGAAGGTGCCGCTTACTTATTGCGTACCATTCGCTGTATCCACCTATGCCGCAGTAGACGCGATCATTACCAGAGGACTTGACTAGGCCTGAGAGGTGGAAGAAACCTGAAAAAACAACGGCGAGTAGGATCAATCGTACGAATTCGTCGTGTGAAGGCTAATCGCGCGCGCAATAAAGGCCTAAAACGAAATGGCTTATTCGTCAGGAGCGCTAACAACCATGGCTGCAGCACTTTCTCGCAATTGTTTGGCACTGCTGAGGTAGTAGTTTCTGGCCGTCGTGGTGAGTACCACTTCCGCCAGTTTTGTCATAGCGTCCGCTTTGCGCAGCCTTGCATCTGTCGATCCAGGCTCAAGAGCGAGGATATAGTCGGAGAGTTTCAGCACCCACTGGTAGTCACCCTCCTCCATGGCCGCTTCCGACTGAGCACGCAGTTGTGATATTCCACCTGCCATTTTAGCGAGGCGGGTTGCTTCTTCCTTGTCAGTTAACGGGAAGAGATTAGTCGCATTGCCATCAAACCACCCCAGATACCCAGCAAAAATTGATCTGACGGCCCACTCTGGGTTGCCGTAATGCGGTCGGAGATAGTCCAGCTTCAGGTACTTTTCAGGCAACTGGACGTATTCAATGAGCTGGTTCGGCGTCAATCCTTCGTTGATTCCCTCAACCGTCTTATCGAACACAAACTGAATCGCATCGCGGTAGTTGGTGAGCATTTCGGCCGCTACTTCTGACCCCACAATCGGTCGCGTGTGACCAGGTACTAAGACTTCAGGCTGCTCATTGAGCATAGCGTCAACTGTCATCGCCCATGTTCTGACATCGCGATACGCTGAACCCCGAATCGGAGAGAGGTTGGGCCATGACTTGTAGAAATTGTCCCCCGCGAAGAGCACCGCCTCTTTGGGGAACCAAATGTACAGCGCATCGCTGGTCTCCCCATCAGCCACCACAAGGTCGAGATCTACCCCGGCGAACGATACGCGAGTGCGATCGGCGGTCGTAAAGTGCGTCGGCTTGGCCTCGTGAGCGGATTCAAAAACCGCACCCCCGCGTTTTGGCCAATATGCCTTGGCAATTCCATTATTGATGCGCTGCTCAGGTTTCAGCATAAAGCCCGCCTGCATCGCCCCCCGCTTTCGCTGTCGGTTTATCCCCGCCTCGCGCAAGGTATTGGCTTCATCCTGAAGCCCCTCCCGAGCCCAGACTTGCACATCTCCAGAATCGACAAACGCGGCGAGACCACCCAAGTGGTCAGGATGGCCATGAGTGATTACGACGCCGACAACTGGCTTCTCGCTGATCTTCCGAAAGTCCTCCCGGATTTCGGCGCCACTAACAGTGTCGATGCCAGTGTCTATGATGACCAGACCGTCCTCACCCACGATCATGCTTACCGCTGAGACTGCATAACCCACCGCTACATAGACGCTGTCGGATACTTTGATGATGTCCTTCTCAAACTCTGCATTTCTAAGTTTGAGTTCTCGCGTGGCCTCAGTATCGGCAAAAGCAAAGCCGCCACTGAGAATTAACGCCACTGTCATCAAGCTACGCAGATACAAGGACACGCTACACATTCACCAATTCACTGTTTAAACAACCGGGAACAACAATCGAAACCCACCAATATCTTTATCTAGAAATTGAAGCGACCCTGAATCGCGACTTGCCGGCCGGGAGCCATGAACACCAATGTCGGTATTGCCGGCGTTACTCCTCGCTCCGGCAATAGATTCATCATACGGCCGTGATTCGCACCAGTGCCCACGTTCTCATCATTGAGGTTTGTGCCGATTAAAGAAACACGCCACTTACCGTCGGCACTCGCCAGGAACAAACTGGCGTTGAACTTACCATAGGCCTCCTGCACATCAGCGGTAGGGTGATTTGTGGTCCCTATAAACTGATCATCCCGCCAGTTATAGGCAGCCCGCCAGCCCCACTCCATGTTCGCCGCAAAGGAGTATGCGCCATCAACCGAAAAGATGTACTGCCACTCTGGGGCGTATGACACGCTTTGGCCGGTAAGGCTCTGCTGTCCGCCAACACAGCCCATTTCTGGAGTCTGTCCTGGGTAGCAGTTAGCGCCCTCGTAAGAATCATACGTAGCATCGGTGTAGGCAAATGAAGCCGAGATTCGGTGCGAGGCGTCTGGCAGCCAGATTAAATCGCCCTCAACACCTTCAGACGTGGTTTGACCTGCGTTAACGATATTTTGCGCGGTGATGACTGGATCAAATGCGGCGACTTGCAGGCCCTGCACTTCAGTAGACCAGGCGGACCAATTAACCTGCAGCGTGCTCGCCAACAGGGTGTGCTTGCCGCCCGCCTCAAAGCTCTCGGCAGTTTCTCCATCAAATTCGATCTCTGCGGCCGTTAGTGCGCCACCACCCACCGGCCACAATTGATAACCGCCGCCCTTGAATCCCTCTGAGTAGCTGACGTACAACATGTGCTCGTCGCTAGGTTGCCAGGTCAGCACAGCATTAGGAGAGAAGTCGTCCTCGCTTCGGGAAAAACTACCGCCATTGGATCCCGACACCAACGGGCCGTAACAGCCCACTGTTCGGCCATTCAAATCTCTTCGGGGCCCACCAAGTGAGGGAAGCGATGTGCAGCCACCACCCCCGGCGAAATCGGTACCGGGCAGAGGTGTTCCACCACCCATTTGGTGCCCAACAAAACCGCTCGAGCCGTCACCAAGGTCCGAAACCCATTTTCTCCCGTTAGCTTCCTTGTCTTCCGTTGTAAAACGGCCGCCAATGCCGAGGGTTAATGTGTCGCCAAGACTAAAATCAATCTGACCGAACACCGAGATCGTCTCCGCATCTTGAGTAGAATCAAAGTTGCGCATCAGACCTCCGTATGTAGGCGAGGAAGCATCGGAGCAATTAACAGGGCCGCCGCAAAACAGTAATGAGTGAGCGGCATCGACTGTATTGTCGTTGTAATAGACCCCTGCAATCAGATCAACGGACTCCGATAGTGAGCCGAGCAACCGAACCTCCTGGCTAAATTGCTCAAACTCATCTTGAATCTGGGCCAATGTGGCATCGATAGTTTGATCGAAATTCGATTCCGAAAGATCGTTGCCTTCATAAGAGGTGAAATTGGTCAACGATGAAAGTGTCCAGCTGTCATTGAGCTGCCAGTTAAATGTCAGCCCGACCATGGAATAGTCGGTCTCCGTGACAAAATCGTCTTCCCGATTTTCACCCGCCCAGAATGCTGCCTCATACTTCACGTTATTGTATGAGCAGTCGTCAATCGGATGAGCCACGTTACAGTTACCACCTGCTTCTCGCGGGCGTGCACCCCTGTCGATCTCGCCATACTGATACAGAAAGGTCGCATCAACACGCTCGGTGATATCCCACTCTACTATGCCTCTTATCGTAAAGTTGTCTCTAGCGCCCGAGACATCAGACCCAGTAAGCCCATGCTCCATATAGCCGTCTTTGTCTTCGAGCCTGGCAGCGATTCTGCTCCTAACATTGTTGCCAAGAGGCAGATCGACTGCGCCTTCTACAGCAAAACCCTCCCCAGCTTCAAAGTCATAAGAAGTGGCCAAATAACCGCCAAATTCATCCCCAGGTTTACGCGTCGTAATGTTGATCGCCCCGGCCGTATTATTTTTCCCGATCAGGGTATTTTGGGGGCCTTTCAAGACTTCAACTCGCTCCAGATCCAGAAACATTGTCTGACCGAATCGACTGCGTCCAAAATAATATCCATCTATATTGAAACCAACCGCTTGCTCAAATCCGATATTGTTACCGTTAGTACTGACACCTCGAATGGCGAAACGGTCAGATGAATTAAAGGCCTCACCAAATGATAGATTTGGTATTTCGTCAGCAAGCCCCAAAAGGTCTGACAGATTAGACTCCTGAAGAAAATCGCCTGACACCGCGCTGATCGAAATAGGCACGTCAGACAAACTTTCCTCTTTTTTACGCGCTGTAACGGTCACTTCCTCAAGCACTGCCGTGCCTGTTGCTTGCGCAACACTGACTGAGGGAGTGACCACTAATCCCGACGTTAAAAAAACCGCTCCGATAGCGATTGATGTTCTGGACAACACTGAGTGTTTGCTCGCTTGCATGTCTCCGTCTCCTTTTATATTTATACTGTATGCCTTTAGTCTTCGCCGAAAAGTTGTGCCCGCCTGATCCCCTACCGTGGAACATTCCAATCAGTAGAGAATGTATTGAGGTCTCGCTTCTAAAGGTTTAGCCAAGTCTGAGGACGACTCTAATTGTTAGGAATATTGTTGATAATATCCTTCCACGAGCCCTCACTATTCTCGAATCGTGAACGCTCTATTTCAGACAAGAGCGCATAATTTCAATGCTGACATGCTGCTTGGGCGACGGTTTACAACCGATTGGGGGAGGCAATGAAGCAGATTAGACGGGTTTTAAGCGCGCTGGCGGGTCTCAGATACAAGCCCCGGCGCGCCATTATCTTGGGTGCTGAACCACGGGAGTACAAACTTTATAACCGCCTACAGAGCGAGGGCGAATACGACGTGCTGTTCTTCATTGACGAGGAACCATGGAGTCACCGCAGCCAGCTCGGACATGCGCAGCTCCGATACCCTTCAGAGCTTCCGGCTTTATGTGAGAATCACCAGATCGACGCAATCTTTTACTGCGATGACTCAAGAGTTGAGGCGCTGCCCGAACTGCGGTGCACAGTAGTTAAAACAGAAGCCTGACGCAGAGAAGAGCGTCAAATTCTTTTTCACAGAGCCTGCGCTACATGGGCGCTCCGTCCATTCGAGGCTATATGCGGTCGTGCTGGTCACCCCGCGCCAACGGCCTCAAGCAGAGCCCCGAGGGACCTTATTCACCTTATCGCCGATAAAGTCCACATATTCTAGGATGCCCTGAGGGTTGGCTCGGGCGAATGCACAAGAGGAAATCCACGACGCGAACACCTTGTGATTAGTACCGATCAGAAAATGCGCAGGCTCACAAAAAAGAGGCATCTCTTCTTCTTTCGCTTTTGAGGACACAAACACCCCGAGTTCCCGAGCTTTATCGATCGGCATTTCGTAGCCCACCCGAAGACTTTGGAGACCTAGTTTTTTGTAAAATTCTAACGCGCGCTCCCGGGTGTCAGCACTTACAGCCACCACGGCTACACCGCGATTCGCAAACTCGGGAACCAGTAGGTCCAATTCCTTCAGGTGACGTGCGCACTGGTGACACCACCTACCGCGATAAATGTTCAGTAAGGTAAAGCGCCCTGCCACCACCTCTCGACTGCGCCATACTCCGCCAGCAAGCAGGTTGACCTCGAATTCAGAAATTTCACCTCCGGTACGGCGCCAGGTCTCCATGCGTGTAACCTAAGTCTTCATCTGCATAGTCACCCACTTCAGCTCCGTGAGTGCGTCGATATCTGCTTCCGTACCCTCTCGCCCAAAGCCGCTGTCACCAACACCCCCGAAAGGCACATGAGCTTCATCAGTCACAGAGGGCCCATTCACATGGACCATGCCCGACTCAATAGCGCGCGCGTAGCGCAGCGCGCTATTAAAGTCATTCGTATAAATCGCGGAACTCAATCCGTAGCGAGAGTTATTGGCCGCGACGAGACCTTCATCCAAATCTTCGACCTGATAGACGCTGACCACAGGGCCAAAAGTCTCTTCTGCGTGACATTCCATGTCCTCTGTCACATTGGTTAAAACCGTAGGGTGGCAGCGATTGCCCTCCCAGTCTCCACCGACCACGATATTCGCACCTTTGTCCTGCGCATCCCTGATGTGCCGCTTGATCCGTTCGCGCTGCCGATCGCTGATAATCGGCCCAATAATCGTCGCGGGGTCACGCAGATCACCCACACCTAACTTGGACACGGCGCCCGTGTACGCTTTGATAAATTCAGGGTATATGCCCTTCTGCACATAGATCCGACTTGAACTGATGCAGGCCTGCCCCTGATGCATAAACATACCGCGCACCGCGCCTTGCACGGCATCTGATAGCGTTGCGTCGTTCAAAATCACCAGAGGATTCTTGCCGCCCAGCTCCAGCGTCACATGCTTGTTATCGCGTGCACACAACTGCTGGATGTGTTTCCCCACTACTGTAGAACCAGTAAAGGTTACTGACCTCACCAGCGGGTGGGTCACCAGGGAGTCGCCGATCGTGTAGCCGTCGCCCGCTACAACATTGACTGCACCGTCAGGGAAACCAGCCTCTGAGAGTAATTCCGCAAACTTAAGTGCGATCACCGGCGTGTGCTCCGAAGGGAGCATTACCACCGTACTACCCGTTGCCAGGGCGTTGGCACAAAGGCGACTCGCTTTGATGAGCGGAACATTGAAGGGCGTAATGACAGCAACCACACCGCGGGGCTCACGCCAGGTCAGGCTAATCCGGCCCGGATAATCACTGGGCAACGTCTTGCCGCTTACCTGCCTTACCATGCCAATGGCAGCACGAATAAAGCTCACCGCTTTGCCCGTTTCAAATTGCGCCTTGGAAATAGTGGAGCCCGCTTCGTCTATCAACAAATCGACAAATTCTGCTTTTCGCTCCTCCAGCATTGCGGCCGCATTAGCCAGCCAGCGTTCTCGCTCGTTCACCGATGTATGTCGGTATGTCTGAAAGGCGTCATGAGCAGCCTGGACCGCAAGATCCATCTCTACCGCTGATCCCGCGGCCACCACCGAAAATGGGCTGTCATCGCTGGGATTGAATACGGTAAAAGTCGCACCTCCGGCCGAGGTACAATGCTCACCGTTGATCCAGTGTCCTAGGGCTTGCTGATCGTCTGTCGTCACGCTCTGAGCTCCACTACTGACTGATTCAATAGTTCAGCGCGCCACCATCCACATTGATGCACTGACCAGAAATAAAATCGCTGTCTTCACTGGCAAGAAAGTAGACAGTTCCCAGCAGATCGTCCGGCATCATATCGCGCTGGAACGCGCGCATATTCTGGTTCGCCGAGCGCGCCATATCATATTGCTTACTCGCCGCCACGCCTTCACTCTCCGTGAGTCCGACCATAATGCAGTTCACATAGACGTTACTGGCCGCGAGCTCTCGCGACAGGGCTCGTGTTTGGCCCACCACAGCACCTTTAGAGGCCACGTAATGGCAGAACATAGGCGCCCCTCGCAGGAACGTGCCAGATGAGATGTTAATGATCTTGCCACGGCCGTTCTTCTGCATACTGGGAAGCATCGCCTTGGTGGCCTGAAACGGCCCACGTGCGTTCACCCTCATTACCGCATCCCACTCTGCGTTACTTAGCTCAGTAAACGGTTTAAATTGGATGGATGCAAAGATCGCAGCGTTGTTGATCAAAATTTCGATGGGCCCGAAGTGCCCCTCAACCTCGGCTACCAGGTTTTTCAGTGAGTCGTCGTCAGTGACATCAGCGCTGACACCCATCGCTGAACCGCCCTCTCCGTTGATCTCATCAACTACTGATGAGGTATCGGCAAGATCACATACGACGACAAGTGCGCCCTGTGATGCCAGCCCTTTCGCATAGGCCGCTCCGATTCCCTGAGCAGCGCCCGTCACTACGGCAACTTTGTCCTTCAGTCTATCCATAATTGAATAGTCCTTACCTCTATAGTCCGATGATTGTTTTCACTTCAGGCCAGCTCTGCGTGCCAAATTCTTTAAGGTCATCCGTGAGTTTTTCAGGACACCAGTCGAGAAATACCTCCTTGAAACGAGGCCGAGCCTTGATGGCAGAGAACCAGCGCTCAACCCCTAGCAGGCGTCCGGACCACATGCCCGACATGCTTAGCATATCGAGACGATTCACGTAGGGGGCCAAACCGATATCGGCAAGCGAAAAGCCATCTCCGGCTAGCCATTTTTGTTGTAACAACACTTCGTTCATCTTCACCAGATAGTCGTAATACAACCCAATGGTGTCGCCTATGCCGGGCGCACTGAAACCCTCGCGAACGATTTCCTGTTTACGCGCCTTCCACTTCGAGGTGACAGACTGATCCGGGGTGCTTTCTAGAAACTCATCCAGCTTCTCGGGCGGCAAACGAAGAACAATATGGCGATGGCAGCAAACGAAGGTGAGCTCGCCACAGGCAGGATGGAGCTGCTCATCGACAGCCTTGGTCCACATGCGCATCTGTGCGCGACCATAGGCATCAGATGGAATCAGATCTGGCCCGGAGAATTCGTCGTCAATATATTCACATATTACCGTGGACTCATTCAGAATCTTGCCGTCATGAACCAGCGATGGCACCACCGCTTTAGGGTTGATGGCCCGATACTCATCAGTGAACTGCTCGCCGGCAAGAATATCGATGTAGTGAGATTGATCGACCCCAACCCCCTTTTCAGCCAGCGCAAACCGCACCTTAGCGGCACACACAGATGATCCGTGATGATAAAGCTCCAGCACTATTTACTCCCCCGCATTTCAGGTGGGAACCAATCGACTACTGACTTCTGGAAACTGGGCCGTGATTCGATACGCTTGGCCCATTTGGCAATATTGTCGTACGAGTCAAATGAGTAACCTGCCAGCAGATCGAGCGTAAACTGCAGCGGCAGCCACGCTACGTCCGCCAGAGAAAAGGCGTCCCCAGCAATCCATTCACTCTCTGCCAGACCCCTATCCAGCGTTTGAAAGCAGTCATCGATGATTGCCTCTGCCGCACTCACCTCGTCCGCGGAGAAACCGGTAGTAGTGCTGCGGCGATGGAACTCCAAAAGCTCCGGATTCGTCTGCAGACTGCGGTACCTCTCCTCTTCCTCAAGATTTTGAGCCATATTCTTACCGACCCTTCTGTCATAGATGAAGGTCTTGATAGCTTTGACATGGATCTCGACAGCCTTGCGAAGCCAGAAGTACATCTGTTCCCGCTGCTGAGGATCTGAAGGTTTCAGAGGAGGCTCAGGAAAGGCATCATCGAGATGGTCGATAATGTCATCAGATTCGATGATAACCACGCCATCATTAACCAATGTTGGAACCAGCCCGTTAGGATTGATGCCGAAGTATTCAGGCGTTATGTGTTCCTTCTTGAGAATATTGAGGTGGTGGCTCTCCCACTCGAGGCCTTTCTCCTCAAGCACCATGCGGACACGCATGGAGCAGTTCGAAACACCACTGTGGAAAAGATGGAGGCCCGTGTAACTCAGGACCTCCTCATTGGTTGGCACAATAACAGGCATCAGTTAATCCTTACCGGCATTAAGAAAAATCAGACGTGACTCAGTCGAATCTAGCCCGGACCTGAATAGCAATCTCTCTGGGAGGGTTCATGGCCGCTAGAATGTTAGGACCCGAGGGAATGCACCATGCGCAATAATCCTCGTTGCTAAGATTCTTTCCTATGAGGGAGACGGTCCAGTTCTCGGAAGGAGAAACCAAGCGCAGCACGGCGTTATAGAGCGTGAACGACTCGGTTAGTACGTTGTCCTGGTAAGAGATGTCCGTGTAAAAGTCGTCGGAGTAAGAAATATCGAGTCGCCCCCCGAAACCCCACCCCGCAAAGGCATCATCAACCTGAAAATCCGCGAACAGCGCAGCTTTCACCTCAGGTGCGAAAATGAGTGGCAAACCCGCTAGGTTACAGGTTCCAGTCTCAGCGTCTGGAACCACTGGAGTACCCGGGTAACACTCTGCACCGGGGAACGAATCGTACTCGGCGTCGGTGTAGGCAAAGTTCGCCCCCAGAGTCCATACGCTGTTGAGTGCCCATGTCGAGTCAAATTCGATACCCTGACTGCTGGAATCCGCGGCATTTGAAACCGAAAATGCGGGTATTTCACCCGGTATCTGCGTGGAAAGCTGCAACCCCTCAATATCCATTCGGTAAAGTGCTACGTTCAGCGCCAGAGCCCCATCAAGTAGCGAGGCCTTCGCCCCGACTTCAAAAGAGTCCACGTTTTCATCGTCATATTCAAAATTTGCTCCAGGCCCTTCGATTCGATCACTGAAGCCACCGGTCTTATGCCCTTGTGAGAAGTTCGCATAGAGCATCGCGCTATCACTGACGTCCCACTGCAGCGTCACAGCACCGGTAAACTTGCTCTCGCTGCGACTATCCGAGGCAACCAAGGGCGGGCCCCCAGGGCCTCCTGGAATATCTAGGCGGTTGTTGGTCTGGTACTCGGCAAAGTAGCGCTCGAATGCAAAATCCTTTTCTTCGCGGGCGTAGCGACCGCCGAGGATCAGCGAGATGTCGTTAGAAACCTGCCAACGAACCTGGCCAAAGCCCGCAACGGTTTGGGTATCCTGATTCCACGGCTCGTACCGATCCATGTATAAACCACCGGGATCAAGGAACACCGTGGACAGATTAAGGCTCGAATTCTGGAACCGCTTCAGCTCCGAATCTTCAAAATACGCGCCAAGGATGTAGTCCATGGTATCGGTGGGTGTCGAGGCAAATCGAAATTCCTGGGTGAATCCCTCGTAGTCTTCGTTCCTTCGAGCCCGAAAGCCACTAGCTAGACCCATATCAAGGCCCAAGAAATTATGCTGGTAATCATAGGTCTGAAACGCGGTGACGGAAGTCAAAGTGCCCGCTTCAAAGTCATGCTCTACCCGCAGCGTTATGTTCTGGCTCTCCTGATCTCGACTTGGACAAAATGATCCCGTATTAAACGCGGTATCTGCCGCGCCATCTCCTGTCGTATCGCGATTGGCGACCACATCAGTACAATCTACGTCGTAGATCCAATCTAATTCCGGAGTGAAATCAGGCGAATGCGTTTGGTAAACAAATAACGGCGGGCCACCGGCGTCATTCCATTCAGCCGTATCGGCGCCGTCTTCATCAAACTCGGCGTGCTCGAGTTTTAGATCTACCCGTGTGCGATCTGTTGGTGTCCAGGCAAAACTCAACCTGAACATGCTTTCATCGCGGTTAGGGCCGCCGGGGCCAGTCAATCTGTTCTCATAGAACCCATCGGCGTCGCGGTAGCGAACAGCAAGACGCGCGCCAAGGTTATCGGTCAGAGGACCTGAGATGTAGCCCTCGACTTCGTTGTTGCCACCCGTGGTTTTATAAGTACTGGCGGATGCCGTAAAGCCTGCTTCAAATTCGGAAGTCGGCTTAGCGGTATGCATTATCAACGCTCCCGCTACAGTGTTTTTCCCAAACAAGGTGCCCTGAGGCCCCCGTAACACTTCCACACCAGCGAGATCCATAAACCCATGGAGGTTAATCGCGGCGCGACCGATGTAGACGTCGTCAACAAAGCGACCAACAGACTGCTCAATCGAATGGGTAGCACCCGAGCCCAGCCCACGGATATAAAGGTTTGGCAGGATAGAGGCGCTGTTAATTTCAAAGTTTGGAATCAGCAATGACAGCTGCTCCATATCCATAATGCCAAGATCCTGAAGCGCGTCGCCACTCACCGCAGCAACCGAAATGGGAACATCTTGAATACTCTCTGCCCGACGCGTTGCAGAAACCAACACTTCCTCCAAAGCACCCTGCGCACTCACTCCGGTGCTAGTGCTGGCACTAGCAGTGATAAGTCCTAGATAAAGACCTCTTCCCAACCACGCTCCGATCCGACTGTTTGTCATTCTGAGATACCCTTTTTTAATTATGTTTAACCGCCACCCTGCCGCTAGGCAGAAGCGCGCCCAAAGGCTGCGCCTAGCTCAGCACGGATAGTAAAAATGACTTTATTCGCAAACAATATGCTGTTTAACTGACTC
>Ga0181606_10002995_pt1 | contig 14378 bp, 10 predicted proteins | sample 041ome_10_FD_132994 | JGI IMG/M metagenome (GOLD analysis project Ga0181606, IMG submission 132994) | Coastal salt marsh microbial communities from the Groves Creek Marsh, Skidaway Island, Georgia - 041412US metaG (megahit assembly) | ecosystem: Environmental > Aquatic > Marine > Intertidal... | reverse complement strand
TCAGAGTAGCCAACATTGACGCCGAAGGCCTCTTTCAGGTTGGCCATCGCCCGAAGGTTCACGTCGCCCATCGGCGCCGGGTATTCGGTAGTGCAGTGGAGGATCGTGACGAGGCTGCGCGGCGTCCCGGCCTGCTCGATCACCTCGAGGGAAGCTTCTATTTCACCCAGAGTAGCCATTCCGGTGGACAGGATCACTGGTAGTCCAAGGCGGGTTACGTAGCGCAGTAGGGGCAGATTGGTGATTTCGCCCGAAGGAATTTTGACTCGGTCGAGACCCAACTCCACCAACAGGTCGAAGCTCTCGGCATCGAACGCGGTAGAGAAGAAGCCGATACCATGGCGACGACATTCCTCAATAAGAACTTCGTGGTCAGCCCTCGACAGTTCGAGCTTACAGGCCATGTCGTACTGGCTCTCGCCTGGATCGGTGACACCTTTCTGATACTGAGCCTTGGGGGCATGAGAGGCAATAATCTTACCAGTTACGAAGGTCTGAAACTTGACCAAATTGGCACCTGCCGCAGCCGCGCTGGCTACCAGTTGTTTGGCCAGTTTAAGGTCACCGTTGTGATTTACACCGGCTTCAGCAATGATCAATGTTTTCATTTAATCCTCCTTGCCGGAACACCGACAAAAACCGCATTAGGTTCACACGTCTTGATGACCACTGCGCCCGAGCCGATGATGGTATCGGCACCAATCAACAATTTAGCATTCGCTGTACCCTGGTTCACTACCGCCCCTGCGCCTATCCAGCAACGCACGCCGAGATGGACGTTGCCCGAAATGCAGGCACCCGGCGCTACGTTGACGAAGTCATCGACGATACCATCATGGCCGATAGTCGCGTTCCGATTGAAAACGGTGAAGTCACCAACCCTGATATTGTTGGTAAAACTTACTCCTGAGCAGACAACGATGCCCTGCCGCGACTCAATGGCATCGCGTTGTCGCTGGCCGAAGGTCGCGTTTGGGTGAATCAAGTTGGCGAAGCGCAAGGTATCAGAGAAACGTTGGGCCAGTTTCTGCCGGACAGCATTCTTACCAATACCGATGGCAAATACCATGTTGCGGTGTCCGCCGACATCGCTTTCGAGTATGACCTCGTCGGGGAAGGTCCAAGTGTCCACCTCGGACTGATCGCGGGCCACATAGATCACGCGGTAGCCCAATTCGCAGGCGATGTCACCAAGCTCCCGAGCATGTCCCTCTGTCCCGAATATACCGATATCTTTCATGCCAGCATTTCCGGCGGTACGCTACTAGGCAAATTGACAACCCGCACTTCCAGCCATTCGGCATTACTCAAATCTCCCTTACGGCAGTGTGCGTAAATTGGAAGGTGGTTCATCAAGTGCCAGATGGGGCGGGTCATCACACCTTGATCGTTCGTCGTCTTGATCAGCATATCCCGTTGTTCAAGGCTTTCGCAGATCACGGCATTGAGCCAGTAGTTGGAGCGGCAGTCTGGTGGTTCATGGAAAAATTGTAACTCGCTTCCCTTTAGATCTTCGGCGTAGCGCGTGGCCAGTTTGCGTTTGGCAGCAATGAATCCTTCAAGCTGTTCGAACTGCGCACAACCCAGCGCGGCATTCAGATTAGGCAAGCGGTAGTTGAATCCAACTTCGTCATAGATAAACTCGTAGGGGTGAGGCTGCCTGGCTGTGGTGGTAAGGTGTTTAGCACGGGTTCCCAGTGAGTCGTCAGTAAGGATCATGCCACCACCACCGGTGCTGATGATTTTGTTGCCGTTGAAGCTGAGCGTGCCAAGCTGACCAAAGGTGCCGGTGTGGCGCCCCTTGTAAAAGCTGCCCAGCGATTCTGCTGCGTCTTCGACCAAAACTAGATTCCAGCGTGTGCAGACTTCCACTAGATCATCAATCTCAACGGGATGTCCGAAGGTGTGCATGGGCAAGCAGGCACGGATTATTTTGTTGTCGTTTTTTGTGCGACAGATACCCTCGTTGTCTAGGCGTGTATTATCCTGCAACCAGGCATCCAAAGCGATGGGGGAAAGGCCAAGGGTATGCCGGTCTACGTCGATAAATACCGGCTCCGCACCGCAATAGTGAATGGCATTGCAGGTGGCAATGAAGGTGAGCGGTTGGGTAATGACGAGTTCACCGCGCTTGACGCCCGCAAGCTGTAATGCAACATGCAGCGCTGCGGTGCCATTGACGGTGGCGACCGCACGCGGGCTACCAGTGTAAGCAGCCATTTCATTCTCAAATCGGTCAACAAAAGCGCCTACGCTAGAAACGAAAGTTGAATCAATGGTTTCTAGCACATAATTTCGCTCTTGTCCGCTGAACAAGGGGGCGTGCAGCGGGATGAAGTCTTTCGTGCGGTATTGATCCCGAATGAAGCGGATGAGGTGGGAGAACATGCTGGGCTCAGACATTGTAGATGTCTGCTTTGTATTTTCTGAGGTTTTCTGGGCGAGTAAACCAGTTAATCGTTTCCTGAAGACCTTGCCGGATGCTGTACTCTGGCTCGAAACCGGTGAGCTCACGCATTTTGGTGTTATCGCACCAGAGCCGGAGCACTTCAGATTTTTCTGGTCGAATTCGCTGCTCGTCTTTGACAAATTCCACATCGCTGCTCATCAGTTCGCGAATCAGGTTCAGCGTATCGCCGACCGAGATTTCGAAATTCGAGCCGATATTCACCGTTTCGCCGATGGCTTTGTCGCAGCGAGCCAGCTCAAAAAAGGCGCGGCAGGTGTCAGCCACGTAATTGAAATCACGCGTAGGAGTGACATCTCCAAGTTTGATTTGCTTTTTGTCATTGGCTATCTGGCTGATGATGGTTGGAATCACTGCACGAGCGGATTGGCGTGGACCATAATTGTTGAACGGGCGGGCGATTGTGACCGGTAGATCGAAAGCGTTAAAGAAGCTCATCGCCATGGCATCGGCACCAATCTTCGAGGCACTGTAGGGCGACTGGGCTTGGAGCGGGTGGTTCTCATCGATCGGTACATATTGCGCCGTACCGTAAACCTCGCTGGTAGAGGTGTGAATTACTCGCTTGACGCCATTCTCCAGGGCCGCCTGACATATGTTCAAAGTGCCTCGGATATTGGTCTCGACGTAGCTGTCGGGGGCGAAGTACGAATAGGGAATGGCGATCAGCGCGGCAAGGTGAAAGACGATGTCAACGTCCGTGGTGATGTGCTTGCAGTAATGCGGGTCGCGAACATCACCATTTACAACTTCAATTTCCTTTAAACAACTCACACCTTCCAGCCAACCCCAGTAATTGAAGGAGTTGTATTGAGATAAGGCCTTGACTTGATAACCCTCGCGCACAAGGAGTTCGGTCAGGTGGGAGCCGATAAACCCGTCTGCTCCAGTGATCAGAATTTTTTTCATATCGCCCCCGCCATTTTGCGAAAACTCGGACTAAGCTCGAGTAGTTGTTCGTAGGTGCCACTCGCCACCAACCGTCCTTGTTCCAGCTCCAAAATGGTGTCGCAGCGCCGCACTGTGCTCAGCCGGTGGGCGATAAGCAGGATGGTGAGGTCGCTGCTAAGTCCTTCGATGGAATCCATCACCGACTGTTCGGTGGCATTGTCGAGGGCGCTGGTGGCTTCATCGAACACCAGCACGCTGGCCTGCTTGTAGAGCGCACGGGCGATGCCGATACGTTGGCGCTGGCCGCCAGAGAGACGGATGCCGCGCTCCCCCACAAAAGCTTGGTAACCTTTCGGACTGTTTTCAATAAAATTTGCAATCTGTGCTTGGCGTGCCGCCTGCCGCACCCGATCCAGATCAATGGTTTCGGTCGGCACGCCAAAGGCGATGTTCTCGGCTAAGGTGGTATCAGCCAGGTAGATGATCTGCGGTACGTGGGCGATGCTTCGCTGCCATGCCCTGACACGGTTGTTACTGATGGGATGCCCATCCACCAAAATCGCGCCCTCGGTGGGTATCAACAATCCCATCAACAAGTCCAGCGTAGTGCTCTTGCCGCTGCCGGTGCTGCCGACCAAACCGACTCGGGCGCCCTTAGGTATGGTCAGATTAAGGCCATCCAGCACCCACGGGCCGTCGCTGGTGTAGCGGTAGCGAACAGTGTCGAAGTGGATGGTATTCTTAAAGGGCAACGGTAAGGGAGCGGGTTGCAATAGCTCCGCCGGCAGAGGCTGATCGAGCAGTGCGATAGTGTCGGCCAGTGAGGCATGACTGCCGGCAATGCCCGCCCAGGCGCTATAGCTCTGCTGCAGGGCCGGTAGCAGGCGTTGCGCGCCGAGCGCCAGTGCGCCGAGCACTGGTATGGCTGTGGCGATACCTCCGGCCTGACGGCCAAGGACATAGGCCAAGGCGGCAATCAGCACCATCCCAAGCGCCTCCATGGCGTAACGGGGGCTTTGACCAATAAAGGTGTTATTACCCTGCGCCCGCCGCAATGGCAGGTCGGCCTGGCGGTAGATGTTGCAATAAACTGGCTGCGTGCCATCCAGCAACACATCGCGAATGCCGCCCAAGCCTTCTTGCAGAGCTTTAACAACTTGAGTTTGTTCGTAGGCGATGCGCTGGCTGTTGCGATGCAGCCGTCGGTGGAACATCCCGGTGATCAATACGTAACTGGCACCGAAACCGACAGCCGACACAGAGGCCACCATCGGATCAATAGCGATCAAGGCGGATATGATGGCCATCATCAGCACCGTTGAGCTGGTCAGTGCCAACAACTGGTACAGCACATTCACCGCACCGCTCACCTTGTTGGTGATGCCACTGATCACCTCGCTGCTGTTACGGGCCACATGCACCCGGTAGGGCTGATAGAGGGTACGGCGATAAACCTCGATACTGAGGTCTGCACCGCAGGCATACGCAAGCCGGGTATTGACCCACAGTAACAACATACGGATTGCACCCGCCGTCAGAGCTGCGGCGGCAAACGCGACCGTGAGGGGCAACACCAATTGATCGGCCGAGGTGATGGACCATTTCAGCGCCACATCCGCGACGATGGGATGAGCGAGCACGCGATCGGGCGCTACGAGTATCCCGAGGAAGGGCAATACGGCACCCAAGCTGACGACTTCTGCAAACGCGCTGATCAGCATCAAGCCCATTAGCAGGATGAACTGACGCTTGCGGCGCTGGGTTAGATGGCGCCAGAGGCGCGCCAGTAAATTTGTGACGGGTATTTTGAGATTCAAGGGGACTCCGCTATACGATACTTGGTCGCGCTTGATGTAACCGTGCGCCCCACCGAAATGTAGGTCCACCCTTGCGACTGAAGCTTTTGTGGCTGATATAAGTTTCGCCCATCCACAATAACTTTTCTGCGCATGCGCATCGCCATTTCAGCAAAGTCAGGCACGCGAAACTGCTGCCACTCGGTGCAAATAACTAGAGCGTCTGCACCCTGCAATGCGGCATATTTATCGCCGTATTTTCTCAGGCCAGCGTGCTTACCATAGATACGCTCTCCTTCTTCCATGGCTACGGGGTCATACGCATGAACGATGGCCCTAGATTTCCACAGTGCCTCCATCAGGGTGCGGCTTGGGGCCTCGCGCATGTCGTCGGTATTCGGTTTGAAGGCCAGACCCCAGACAGCAATAGTTTTACCGCTCAGTTGAGCCTCGCCCCCGAAATGCGCTGCTAGCTTGGAAAAAAGTGTGGTCTTCTGGTTGTCGTTGATCGCTTCCACTGCCTGCAGCAACTCAGCGTTGTAGCCAAGCTGCTGTGCTGTGTTGGCTAGCGCCTTGACGTCCTTTGGGAGGCAACTACCGCCGTAACCACAACCGGGGTAGATGAAGTGATAGCCAATGCGTGGATCTGCGCCGATACCTTTACGCACTTCCTCGATATCTGCCCCCAGTCGCTCGGCGATGTTGGCCATTTCGTTCATGAAGCTGATTTTGGTGGCCAGCATGGCGTTGGCGGCATATTTGGTCAGCTCTGCGCTGCGCACGTCCATGAAGATGGTCCGCTCATGGTTGCGATTAAAGGGCTCGTAAAGTTGGCGCATCAGGATCTGAGCATACTCACTTTCAGCGCCAACGATGATGCGATCAGGCTTAAGGAAATCGTTGACGGCGGCCCCTTCTTTCAGGAATTCAGGATTGGAGACAACATCGTACGAAATTTTTACGCCGCGGGCAGCCAACACCTGCGCCACCCGGACCTGCGTCTTATCGGCAGTACCTACAGGCACTGTGGACTTGTTGACGATGACCTTGTAGTCAAGCATGTGGCGCGCGATGCTCTCGGCAACCGCCAGCACATATTTAAGGTCAGCTGAGCCATCTTCATCTGACGGGGTACCCACGGCAATGAACTGTACTTGTCCATGCTGCACGGCATTAGCAGCATCAGTGGTGAAGTGCAGACGCCCTTCCATCACGTTGCGCTCTACCAGTGCTTTGAGGCCCGGCTCCCAGATGGGGAGAATACCGATCTTGAGATTTGCAATTTTGACGGGATCCACATCCATGCACACCACGTTGTGCCCTACCTCGGCCAGGCAGGCGCCGCTGACTAAGCCTACGTAGCCGGTTCCAAAAATAGATAGATTCATAACGGTCGATTCAGACCTTATAGTAGTTGCGATACCAGTCCACAAACCGCTGGATACCGTCTTTGACCGTCGTGGCGGGTTGATAGTGAAATTGCTCGACCAGATTTTCCACGTTGGCGCAGGTGTCGGGCACGTCGCCAGGTTGAAGGGGAAGCAGTTCTTTTACGGCTCTTAGCCCCAGTGCTTTTTCTATGGCGCCGATGTAATCCAACAGTTCCACGGGTTGTTTGTTGCCGATGTTGTAAACCCGCCAGGGCGCCAGGCTGGTGCCGGGGTCGGGCAGGTTGCCGTTCCACTGCGGGTTAGCAGGAGCGGGACGATTTAGGCTGCGGATGACGCCTTCGATAATGTCGTCAATATACGTGAAGTCACGCCGGTGTTTGCCGTAATTAAAAACCTGGATGGGCTCCCCCGCAAGAATAGCTTTGGTAAACTTGAACAGCGCCATGTCGGGCCGGCCCCACGGCCCATAAACAGTAAAGAAACGCAGTCCAGTAGTGGGTAAGCCATAGAGGTGGCTATAAGTGTGCGCCATGAGCTCATTGGCTTTCTTGCTAGCGGCATACAGGCTCAAAGGGTGGTCCACATTATGATGGACTGAGAACGGCATGGCAGTGTTGGCACCATAGACGCTGGAGCTGCTGGCATACACAAGGTGGTCAACCCCATGGTGGCGGCAGCCCTCCAGAATGTGCGCAAAGCCAACGATGTTGCTGTCGATGTAGGCCAGCGGGTTGTCGATGGAATAGCGCACCCCAGCCTGGGCGGCAAGGTTGACCACGCGCTGGGGCTTGTTCGTGGCAAAGACGGCTTCGATCGCTTGGCGGTCAGCCAAATCGATGCGCAGGTGGGTGTAGTTGGGGTGATTGGCATGCCGGGCCAAACGCGCTTCTTTGATAGCGGGGTCATAATAGCTGTTGTGGTTGTCAATGCCAATAACCGTGTCGCCGCGTTCAAGCAAACGTAAGGTGAGGGCAGAGCCAATGAAGCCGGCGGCACCGGTGACGAGGATTTTCATAAGTTCAAGACTCTAGGGGCAACGGGCAAACTCACAAGCGCCAAAGGCATGCGCCTGCGGCTGTAATGACTTCGGGAGAATAGGCGGATTTGATGTCGATGAATACGCCACCGGGCTTTAACGGGGCCAGCAGATTACCCACAGGCTGGGCGGTATAAGCTGCATGTGATACGGCGGCGACGATGGCGTCGGCGTTCTGGGGCAACTGGCCCCACTCGCTGAGCGTAATGCCGTATTCGTGCAGCGCATACTCGGGCGAGGCAAGGGGATCATGTGCGTGCACCTCACAGCCAAAATCCTGCAGCTCCTTCACCACGTCAACCACCTTGCTGTTGCGCAGGTCGGAGCAGTTTTCTTTAAAGGTAAGCCCCAGCACGATGACTTTGGCGCCCTTGATGTTGGCGCCGTTACCAATCATTTGCTTGATGGTTTGCTGCGCTACGTAAGCGGCCATACCATCGTTGATACGGCGGCCGGCCAGAATGACTTGCGGGTGATAGCCCAACATCTCGGCCTTGTGGGTCAGGTAATACGGGTCCACGCCGATGCAGTGGCCGCCCACCAGTCCAGGGCGGAATGGCAAAAAGTTCCACTTGGTGCCGGCGGCCTTGAGCACTTCCAGCGTGTCGATGCCGACACACTCAAAGATGATAGCCAATTCGTTCATCAGGGCGATGTTGAGGTCGCGCTGGGTGTTTTCGATCACCTTGGCAGCTTCAGCCACCTTGATGCTACTGGCTTTGTAAACCCCTGCGGTGATGATGCTGCCGTACACTTCGGCTACCTTGTCAAGAGTGTCTGGAGTGTCACCCGACACCACCTTGATAATCTTGGTAACGGTGCGCTCCTTGTCGCCGGGGTTGATTCGCTCCGGGCTGTAACCCACCCAGAAGTCCTGCTTCCACTTGAGGCCGGAGTGCTTTTCCAAAATAGGGATGCACACCTCTTCAGTCGCGCCGGGGTAAACGGTAGACTCATAAACCACGATGGCACCGCGCTTTAGGTGCTTGCCCACGGCTTCACTGCTTTTAATCAGGGGCGTGAAGTCAGGCTGATGCGCAACGCCCACTGGGGTAGGTACAGCGATGATGATGAAGTCAGCCTCTTTCAAAACCGCGGGGTCGGTGTGGCACTTGAGGTAGCTGGCAGCCTGCAGGTCTTGAGTACTGACTTCACCAGCGAGATCGACGCAGCGGCGGTTGGCTGCCACCTTGTCAGCGGACAGGTCCAAGCCGAGAGTCGGCATTTTTTTGCCGAATTCAACGGCAAGGGGAAGGCCCACGTAACCTAGACCAACAACTGCAATAGTAACAAATTTCATTATTCCTCCACGCTCACATTCATTTGGTATCCATTTTCTTAAATAAGTGTAGGCTGCTTGGCTCGAGTCAAATCGTAGACAATCATCTGCTCACATATCTCTTGCACCGAGAGCTATATGTATTGTTTAACGGAATGCACTAGAAGCTGCTACTGCTGGAGTCCCGCTAAACCCCTGTATCGGCTATAAAGGCCCGAAAAACCTCATTTTCGAGACCTACCAGAACGCACCACCAAACAAGTCGAGTTTAACATCCGCCGCACTCCGCCAACGCGTTAACCTCGTCGTGTGGCGCATTGTTATCTTCCAACTTACTCACAATGGGTGTGGCGGTGAGTCTTGACTTCTCGACAATGCCTGCTAGCGCTAGCAGAAAAGCATATCCAAACTTGTTCTCGCTGGCCACGAAGTTACCCACTTGACATAGCCAACATCACCCAAAGCCTTTTTGCAGTAGTTAAATTGGTAGACTAACTGACCCCAAGCACCACGGCTAGCTTGCGACGGGCAATATAAGAAAGTCCCTGCGACACCATCAGAACCTGCGGTCCTACAGTTATTACATGGGAGTGGATTAGCAATAGCTATCTCTAGCATCGGAATTAACTTACTCAGGCCAAAGATTTTGAGTGGGCACGCTACCGCCATACGCGAGGGTAATCGCGCATGTTTTAGCTTCTTTTTTTTAATCGCTACTATTTATACTTACAAAATTGAAAACTATCTTCTGTAATATTACCACCCGGTCAGCCCAGTATACAAGACGACAACATATAAGCAAACGACCACTGCGATTACAACCATCAAGACGAGAGAACCCGCAGTTTATGTGTGAAAAAACACGAGCGTAATACAAAGCCTGCTTAACAGGACTTGGCGAACTTCTTTTTCATTTAAACGGCGTTCGCAGTCTGCAAGCAAAGCATGATTGGCAGCGTCTAACGCTAACTGCACCACCTCAAGCCGCGCTTCTCTGATTGCTTTCCAACCAAGTGCTTGCCTCTCTTCTTCATCTCAACTTGCACAGTTAGTGCAACTGCGAGCTACTGCTCCTCGTTGAATAGCGTTGATGTCTTGGCTGCAATCTCTGAGCCAAGCTCAAGTGATGGACGCCGATTTAAGTCGCTCTCCACGTTGCTTCTTCATGCTAACAAACGCTCGCCTTACAAAAGCCATAAGTACCCCAAAGAACAAGCCCGCCATCGAACTAATCATTACGATTTGGCCACGACGAGGCGACACTCTTTGCTCCGATACGTGGACTGGCGTTAAAAATTTCGCATCTTGAGTATTAGGCACCTTAAGCATACTCTCGATTCTGTAAATTTCGTTATCGACAGCGAACAACTCTTGAGTTTTTAATTGGTGCATGTCCAAGAGCAATAATGCGGACAGCGAATGCTCTACATTTTTAAATTCTGCGCTTGCTTCAGACTCGAGCAGCTTGGATGTCTTACGCAATTCATCGGCTGTCTTTTTCGCATTGTCCAAACTAGAAATAAGGGAAGTCAAATGCGCTTCTGCTAGCTTTTTATGGTCTTCAACAACAACCATTAGTACCTGCTCCAGACATTTCAAAGCTCTATCTTTACTTTTTGCGCGATACACAACCGACACAAAATTTGAATTGCCCACAACATTAGCATTCAATGCTTTAGCGATTATTTCTGAGTTGCCAGTCTCATCCTCGCCGACACATGCGGCAACCGTTTTACTGTCGTAATAGCTTGGAGATCGCATTTTTTCGGCAAGAGTTGCACTTGATTCAACGTCAAGACTGTTGGTGCTGTGCATGACGGCAACTCTAGCGCCTTGAATTAAACCCTGAGCTTCGAACTGATCTGGTACATTCAGCGACGTCACAACGCCGATGCTAGTACCTAAAAATGTTATAGCTAGGATAAATTTCCATTCGCCCGCTAAGAATTCGTAGATATCCATCAAGCTTATTTCGTCGTTAACGCTCGGTTCCGTTTGCATATTTTTAGATTTACAATTATGGCCAAGTACAGTAAGCGTGGCTTGTGTGCTGCGCCCGCGAACAGCAATAATTTTCGCGCAAAGAATCGTAGAATTGCTTTTACGCTTTTTATATGGTGGCCCGGGGCGGAATCGAACCACCGACACAAGGATTTTCAGTCCTCTGCTCTACCAACTGAGCTACCGGGCCATTATCCGTTGAGCGCAACATTGGATGCAACCCGCAGATATCACAGGGAGGGGATTTTACATCAAAATTAAATTTTCACCAAAAAAACCCTTGAGCAACAAACATTAATTTTTAGATCGATCCTCCATCGTCTCGATCCTAACAAGATAATAAGCTAGGAGGATCGCAAGGCACAACATATAAAATGATATCGTCATTTTTAAATTAAACACCTGAATCGTAAGACCAGAAAAAAACAGAGGAACAATTAATCCGTAAATCCCCGCAGCAAGTCCCAGGCCTGCCGTCGACCGCGACCTGAATTTACAACTAACCAAATACAGTGGATACAGGAGCAAACCCCACAAAACAAACCCACCTAAAAATAAGCCCTTACGAACCAGTTGCGCAGACAACTCAGAATGCGAACCCGAAAGAACTTTAATCATGTATATCTCTTCATTTATTGATGGGATTCTCGATTTTATATTCTCGTAAGGAGGCATGGCACCATCGGCAACGCCAAAAAAAAGATTATCTTTTATAAGTTCAAAATCGATTAACAGCAATATCATCCGTTGAACGGTAGACGATTGCTGTACTCCACCTCCTTCCAAGAATGAAACAAGCCCCAGGTAAGCCGCTGATGATCTAGTAGCTACAACATCAGAAAAAGTAAAAATTGCAAATACACCGAGCGCTAGAGCCACCATAAATAAAATCTGTTTCATTAACGAAGCTCTGAACGAATACAAAATATAGATTACACTCAAGATAATTCCGGACACCCAAGCGCTACGCGACTGAGATTCAATCGCGACATATATCGTTAGTATGGAGATCAGTAACTTTGCAAAGTTGCTAACCTTTTTAGGAACTTTTGGATAATCTCCAAACAAATAAAGCCCCAGCAAAACGACCGCGTAGCACGGCAGTGTAATCGGGTCTACAAAATACGTGGCGGCCCGATCACCCCAATAGTGTTCGGGGAAAACCTGCAAATACAGAAACACCAACACGATACCGACGGCAGAACCAATGCCCAATGCAGAAAGCAAATTTGTACAGTCTTTTTTTGAAAGATAGATGAATATACCTGCCGCCAAGATCGCCCTAGAGGGGCCATCGAGACTCGATCCAATAAAACTCCCGCGCCCAGCTTGGGCGAGCACCTCAGCAAGAAAGGGAGACAACAAACATAAAATTAACACCCAAAATTGAGGCCCTCGGGCAGCAAAGTAATATCTAGGGGTTTTAATAATCGACCAACTACAAATAAAAAACATTAAGAATAAGCTGGTGGTTGCCGTACTTTTTAGGGTCAAGAAAAAAGCAGAGGTAAAAAAGACTAAGGCAGCGAGCCAATTCATCGGATCGGAACGAAGTTCGGCCAGATGTGTTAAAAACTTACTCATCGACCTTTCCTGTTGATCTAAAAATATAAAAAAGGAGGCAGAATATCACTGCCTCCGATTGCTCAAGATCCATTAGCTCCTTTAGTGGCTAGATCCGGCCCCAGCACCGCGAGGCACACGTATATCCTCAACTAGAGCTTGAATGTGCGCCGGAGGAGGAGCAGTGACTTTAGATACAAGCCAAGCGGAACCAAAATTAAGCAACGCCCCAACAGCACCGAAAGCTTCTGGCTGAATACCAAACAACCAATTTTCTGGCGTATTTGCCAAGTTATTTGTTCCAGGGATGAAGAACCAGCCCTTAAATACAAAGATATACGTTAACGTACTCAGAAGGCCAATCACCATCCCAACAATGGCTCCTTGACTATTCATCCGTTTATTAAAGATACCCATCATTAAAGCCGGGAATATCGATGCTGCTGCTAATCCAAAAGCTAAAGCTACCACCTGAGCTGCAAATCCTGGCGGATTCAACCCCAGATAGCCTGCCACCCCTATTGCAACAGCCATAGAAATTCTGGCAGCCATCAACTCAGTTTTTTCAGAAATATTAGGTGCAAAAACGCCCTTCATAAGGTCATGCGACACTGCGGAAGAAATTGCTAAAAGCAAACCGGCAGCAGTGGACAACGCCGCCGCGAGGCCCCCAGCAACCACTAACGCCACAACCCAATTGGGTAAGTTAGCGATTTCAGGATTTGCAAGCACCATGATATCTCGATCAACTTTTACCAATTCATTTCCATTCCAACCATACTCCTTTGCCGTTTCCGCAAAGTCAGGATTTTTATCGTTGTAATACTGAATGCGACCATCGCCATTTTTATCTTCAAACTGAAGCAGGCCTGTGGTCTCCCATTTTTTAAACCATTCTGGTCGCTCCTCGTATACCAAATTACTTTCCGGCTGACCTGTTTCGCCAGGTTGAATGGTATTAATGAGATTAAAAAATGACATCGCACCGACGGCTGGAGCAGTTGTATATAAAATCGCAATGAACACCAACGCCCAACCCGCAGAGGAGCGCGCGTCTTTTACCTTAGGCACCGTGAAAAACCGAACAATTACATGTGGCAACCCCGCCGTTCCTATCATTAACGATAACGTTAACGCGATCATATTAAGGGTTGTTCCTTGCTGCAGGGTGTATTCTGCAAATCCGATTTCGACCAGTACTTGATCAAGCTTGGCAAGTAATGGGGTTCCGTCCGCAACAGAACTACCTAGACCTAATTGAGGTAGAGGGTTATCCGTAATCTGCAGTGAAATAAAGACGGCAGGCACAGTATAAGCAAAGATAAGAACGACATATTGAGCAATTTGCGTATACGTAATTCCCTTCATGCCACCGAGAACGGCATAAAAGAAAACGATCAGCATGCCGACTAGAAGACCTGTATCGTAGCCAACATCTAAAAATCTTGAAAAGGCAACACCCACACCCTTCATCTGACCAATGACGTAGGTTATTGACGCGACGATCAAACAAATAACAGCAATGATGCGGGCAGTCCGCGAGTAGAATCGATCGCCGATAAACTCCGGCACCGTAAATTTTCCAAACTTTCTCAGGTACGGAGCTAGGAGCAACGCCAGTAAAACATAGCCTCCGGTCCATCCCATTAGATAAGCTGAGGCGTCATATCCGTTGAACGCTATAAGACCTGCCAATGAAATAAATGAAGCGGCGGACATCCAATCGGCCGCCGTCGCCATACCATTTAGTACAGGATTGACGCCTTTCCCCGCCACATAAAATTCGCTGGTACTACCCGCCCGAGCTGCAACTGCAATCCCGATATAAAGAGCGAAAGTAAGGCCAACAATGATGTAAGTAATCGTTGTAAGATCCATGTCAGCGCCCCTTATTGTTCGTCAACATCAAATTCACGATCTAAGCGATTCATGCGTTTGACATAGTAAAAAATTA
>Ga0181606_10002993_pt1 | contig 14384 bp, 8 predicted proteins | sample 041ome_10_FD_132994 | JGI IMG/M metagenome (GOLD analysis project Ga0181606, IMG submission 132994) | Coastal salt marsh microbial communities from the Groves Creek Marsh, Skidaway Island, Georgia - 041412US metaG (megahit assembly) | ecosystem: Environmental > Aquatic > Marine > Intertidal zone... | reverse complement strand
GTCGTCTTCGTCGTCGATGCTCGATGCACCGTCGTCTCGAGCGCGCGAGGAGCTCACCCACTGCGCGGCGCGCACGGCGTCGAAACGCGCGCGCGGCGACGACGAACGCAAGGACGATGCGCGTTTGAAGCTCGCGAGACGCTCGCGAGCGAGACATGCGCGCGAGACAGCGCAGGCGCGAGGCGTGACGGTTCGTAGCCTTGGGGACGTCGCGCGACGCGACGCGGGCGCGGGCCCGGGCGCGGCGTCGTGTGCCTTGACTCCGCCCGTTACGCCGTTTGCGGGTAGCGCGAGTGGACGGGAAGCACGCACGCGACGGGAAACGGCGTTGCGTGCGAGACGCGAGGCAAATGAGGCGTCCAGTGGGTTGTTAGGGACGCTGTGCGAAGACGCGTTGTGGATGGTGTGCTCGCGGCTTTCGGCGCTGGATTTGGTCGCTTTGGAGCAAACGAGCGCGTATTTTCGCGAAAGCGCGCGAGTTAAGGATCGCGGTTTAGGACTATGCGAACGTATTGCGCATGAACGCGTGCGTGGGGTACCCATGGTTGGTATGCCACCGTTTTACAGGTACGTCGGGCGGTCAAAGCGCGGGCGCGCTTCCGAGCCGCCGGCGTCCCGAGCTTTGACTCACAATGTCGCGTGCTTGTATTCGTACTCGCGTTCACGCGATACACAGGAAAGCGTCATGGAAGCAAAAATTACGCATCATAGAACAACGCGCGGAGAAAATTAATACAGAAACGCTCAAGCCTGGGATGTGGCTCAGAGTACGAGACGACGCCGACCTCGTCAAACGCATGTGCGTTGGCGCCGATAAGAGCGTCGTCGGCTACCCCGTAGGTTGGGAAACGGGTATGGAGAAGACGTGTGGCAAGTGTTATCGCGTCACTGTTATCAGTCGAGAGTACAGAAAAACGCCCGTGATTGGCCTTAGCGTGGCTGAGGGATTAGTGGCGATTAGTAGAGGCGCGACGTCTACGTACGGGTGGTACTTTCCCGTCGAAGCGCTCGAGGTACGCGCGACTTTATATTGATTTTTGAATAGCGCGCACGGGCATTCGTTTCTGTGGTTTACTGACAAAACGTGTCGTTCGATTGTTCACATACGACGCATAGCACATTTGAGCGCAGAAAGAAACAATTAATAATAAAGAAAGAATGTTGTTGTGATATCAAAACGAAAGCTAGAGTCCAACGCGCGTCTTACTAAATCGTTTCACCGCTAAACTTTTCATACTTGGTTTTCAACTCGACAATCAAACGCCAATCATCCTTCGTGAGCTCTTCACGGAAATTTTCCTTGAGCATATCAATGGATTCTCGCGTGATCGCGGATACGAGTTGATCCTTGTGGTCAAAGTGGCGACCGTACAAGCGCGAGGATTCAGTCGCGGTTCGGGCTTCAATTTTCATGGCGACGGATTGACCGGCGGTGGCTTTTGTGACTTGCTTGTGATTGAGCTCCATGGAGGCAATCTTACCGATTTCAATGTAGCCTTGGGATGGGATACAAATTTGCGTGCCGACGCGCGCTATGCCCTTGACGACGTCGACACCAACAACGATTGGGTCACGCTTGTTGAACACGCAGTTGGGCATGATTTGCAAAATGCACGGGAAGTTGACGTGCGCGGATGCGGCTTCGCGTTTATCCGCCTTCACTTTGTCCATGTACGCCGTGAATTGGTCAAACAAGTGGTAAATTATGTCAGCGGTAAAGACGCGAACGTTGAGCTCTTCGGCCATCGCGTGGGCTTCCTTGGTGACGGGGACATCGAATGCCAAAATCGTGGCGTACTCTGGACGCTTGCGTTCGTGCATCACACTCGCACCCATGACATCACGCTTGTTCACTGGACCAATAGCGATGCCCGCAACAGGAATCTTAACCGCATCAGACTTCAAGAACTCGAGTAACGCTTCGAGCGAACCGAGCGTGGACGCTTGAACGTATACGCCTTCGCCGCTCTTGTCGACGCGCGCGAGCACTCCCTTCATGTCGCTGAGCGCCTCCTCCTTGAGTTCTTCAACATCGTCTTGTTCATCCAAGACTAAGAGCGCGGTACCGGCAACGGCCTTTTCTAGGCCAGTGGCAACAACCTTGATGCCCTGCGCACCTTCAATCTCCTTGTGATGGATGTAGCTACCCTTGACGCGCATCTCCTTCATTGGCTGCGGCGTGAGCAAAGCTCTAATTTGTGTCACAATCGCCCCTTCTAGACCAGCGACAACTATCGTCTGTCCTTCCTTGAGCTTACCATTAATCAAAATCACATCAACGCTCGTACCCAAACCTTCAATCATCTTCACTTCGAGTACAGTACATTGCACCGCCGGCACGTATTGAATGCGCTCGTTCATTCTGGTTTGGCTCAAATCCACCAAAAGCTGCAAAATGTCAGGCATACCTTCACCAGTAATCGCAGAAGTGGGAACAATGTTTAAAAATGTGCGCGGGTCTGGGTTATCCCAGTATGGTGCCACGTTCAAACCTTCCTCGGCGAAAGCTAAAACAATCTTCTGAAGACGGTCCTTGAATTCGCGTTGGACAAAGTCCTTTTGCAAGCCAAGCGTTTCGCGCGTAGGGAAGTTCTCGTTCGCCTTCCAGTCGTAAAGGCGATCAATTTTGTTCAGCGCAATAATGAACGGCGTTCTACGAGATCGCAACATGTTGAGCGATTCGATGGTTTGCGGTTCTAAGCCGTGCATGATATCGACGACGAGGATAGCGAGGTCGCAAAGCGATGATCCTCTCGATCGCAAGTTGGTGAACGACTCGTGACCTGGGGTGTCAATAACGAGCAAACCCGGTACTCGCAAGTCCCAATCACCCTTGTTCAGCTGCTGCGTACGTTCGCGCATGGACACGTCGGGGATGAAGGTTGCACCAATTTGTTGCGTGATACCACCCGCTTCGCCGTCTTGTACATTGGTTCGTCTGATGTTATCCAAAATCTTCGTCTTACCGGTATCGACGTGACCCATGATACAGATAATCGGACAACGCAATCTGGAAGGGCTACGCAACTTTTTGGCGGCTTCAAAACGCGCGAGACGGAGCTTTTTAGCAGCCGCCATACGCTCTTCGTGTTCGCGTTGGCGAATGTCGTCGCTATCTTCGCTGTAGTCAGAGCTATCTGAGTAATCAGAGCTATCGCTGTCAGAGTCATCCGAATCGTCAGAGTCAGATTCTGAATCAGAATCAGACTCGGAGTCTTCTTCGGATTCGGAATCGTCAGCCTTGGCGGCAGCCTTCTCCTTTGCCTTTGCTGCCCAAGGCTTCTCGCTGGCAAGTTTGGATTTGGCTTCGCGTTCTTTTGCAAGCTTGGCAGCGGCCTCGGCATCAGCCTTTTCTTTCGCCTTGCGTTTTGCCTCGGCTTCTTCAGCTTCCTTCTTCAATCGCTCTTCTTCCTCCTTTTGACCGGGTAAGACGATGTCCTTATCATCCCAGTCTTCTGCTTCCCAATCATCAGCGGCGTCGTCAGATTCCTCTGCCGCAGCGAGTCGAGCCGCTTCCTCTTGTCTCGCCTTTTCTTCCGCGGCTGCCTTTTCTTCTGCTTGACGCTTACGGCGTTCCAACATTTCCGCCTTTTTCTTGCGCTCTTCAGTCGCTGTGAGCTTTCTAGGCTTGACCACTTCAGGTTCTCCTTCGCCGCCAGCCTTGGCTAACATTTGTTCGCGCATGGCAGCCAAGCGCGCCTGCTCAGCCTTTTGCTTGGCACTCAAAAGTTTACCTTCAGCTCGGAGACGATCTTTCTTCTCTTTTTCTTTCTCCTTTTTGATGCGACGGCGCTCTTCTTCTTCAGCTTCCTTTTCTTTTTCAAGGCGTTCAGCCTCTTCGGCTGCGCGGCGTTCTTCCTCAGCAGCCTTTGCTTGAGCTTCTTCCCATTTCTTGCGTGCGGCAACCTCTTCTTGAAGCTTGAGAATAGCCGCAGAAGGCGCACCAGTCTTCTTGGTTTTATCGGCGGCAGCCTTTTCTTTTGCTTCTTTCTCCTTTTGCTTCTTCTTAAGCTTCTTCTTCTGCGCGGCGGTGAGCTCCTTGCCATCCTCAGCGGCGTCATCGCCTTCGTCGGCGTCATCTGCGTCTCCAGCTGCGGGCGTTTCGGCGGCAGCACCTTCGCCGCCGCCTGCGGCAGCCGCCGCTTCGGCAGCTTCGCGCTCAGCTTTCAATCTGCGCTTCTTTGCCGCTTTGCTTTCGCCTTGCTCTTCAGGCTGCGCTTCAACCTTGATATCAAGTTCGGCCAAAAGGGCGTCGAGATCTTCTTCATCAGCCGCCGGCTCTTTACCACCCTTCTTCTTGTTTTTCTTCTTGTCCTTCTTGCTGGGCTTGTCCTCCTCGGCTTGTTCGAGCTCTGGTTCAGGCGTCGGTTCGGGTTCCGGCTCCTTTTTCTTCGGCGACGACTTCGATGACTTCTTGCTCTCACCTGGCGGGTCAAGAGGCACGTCGTCACCGATCGAGAATTCGCGCTTATCAAGCTCAACGATACCGTCGGCATCTTCAGCCCAACCCATCTCGACGGCGCTGAGAATCATGCCTTCGCTCATCACGCCGCGCAACGGGGTCTTTTCAATGATTTGGCCAGTCGCTGGAATTTTAACCCCCACGCCGGCGAAAATCACCATCAAACCCTTACGCGCGTTTTCGCCGCCACACACACAGCGCACAGGTTCGTCGCCGCCAAAATCCACCGTGCACACTTGCAAGCGATCCGCCATGGGGTGCTTTCCGCATTCAATGATTTTACCGACGACAAGTTCAGGTTCAGCGACAAACTTTTTCTTCTTTTTCTTTTTGATTTCAACCGCCACGGGAATCTCTTCATCGGCATCCATCAAGTCGGCAAAACTGGACTTTTTCTTCTTCTTTTCCTTCTTGGCTGGCTCCGCTGCGGGCTCCTCCGATTGCTCGTCTTCGCCTCCGTCGTCTTCGCCATCCGAAGCCATCAACGCCGCAAACCCGGATTTCTTCTTCTTCTTATCCTTCTTCGGCTTGACGTCTGGAACAGATTCCTCCTCATCTTCGCCATCTTCGTCGTCATCGATATCATCATCAGACGCCATTAACGCCGCGAAACCACCCTTCTTTGCCTTTTTCTTATCCTTTTTCGGCTTGGCGGCTGGCGCGACGTACTCCTCTTCTTCATCAATCTCTTCTCCTTCCGAATCCATCGCCATCAACGCAAACGCATTGGTGATTTTCTTCGCACTCGTCTTCTTCGCCGGCTTACTCACAGGGACATCATCATCGTCGTCGTCGCCGCTTCCAGCCGCGAGCGCCGCGAGCGGATCCAACACATCATCGTCCGAGTCTTGTCGTCGTCCACCGCCACCTCCGCCACCACCACCCTTCTTTGCCGCCTTTTTCTGCTTTTTCAACTCCGTCTTCGACAATTTCGGTTCGTCATCGTCGTCGTCGCCGCCATTCGCGACGGGCTTTTTCGCATTCGTCGCCGCCGCCAAAGGGTCCAAGGCGTCCTCGTCGTCGCTCGATTGCGCGCCTTTGCGCCCTTTCGCGCCCTTCTTACCTTTCGCCATGCCCTCAGACGTGCGGCGATGAAACGTACGCGCTCACACGCGATGCGCCAAAACGTCAACCACGACGAGTCGTCGCGCGTCGGCGTCTGACGGCGCTTCGAGTGGATTTATTTTTTGAAAATCGCGCTCGGGACACGCCACATTCGCGCGCGCGATGCACGCGAAAGACGCGCCGTTTCGCGACGTCCCGGACGACGACACGTTCGAGAATGACGATGACGACGACGACGCGCGCGTCCCGCATGCGATCACCGATCACGCGTCGACGAGCGCAGCGGTCGTAACGCCTGCGACAGCCAATGCGACACAGTCAGCAGGACCATTCGCGGATGCAAAAGTCATCGCCGCCGTCGCGTGCGCCGCCGCCGCCCTTGCGCTGGCGTGCGTAAAAGTCATTCGCTCGCGTCTCGGTGGTGGATCCGACCGCGCGTTCGCCAGGAGTCATCGCAAATGTAACCGTTGCGGTAAGCGCGGAGCGAACACGCGTTGCGACAGGTGTAAACGCGCGTGGTACTGTAGCTCCGCCTGTCGCTCCGCCGCGTGGAAGATGGAGATTTGTGAGTGCTGCTAGTGTTGTGAGATTTTCGTGAATGTATTGTGCACGCGTCGTCGCCGCGGCGCGCGTGCGGCGCTTTGAAAGTAATAAAAATGTAATGACCAAGTGTAAAACAACCGAAACAACGCCACAACACCACGCAGCTTTTCACGTCATGAGCGATAAAATCGTCGAAGCGCAAAAGGTACGTGGCGTGACGTGATGCGCTATTTGCGTATGCGCGCGGGCGCGGGCGCGCGCGGAGCCGACGCGGCGTCGCGTCGACACCGTCGGTGTCCCAACGATCGATGAACCCTAGAGATACGATCACGTTGACGACGACTACGCGCGCGACGGTGCCGATGGCGCGCGTGCCGATGGGCGTGCGACATCACACGCGCGTAGTTTCGTCGTTTGCGCGCGAACGCGGTGACTGACGTGCGTTTTCGCGGCGTAGTTTTTCCAATCTCAAAAAGGATTCGTGCACTTGAAGAAGGGTGGCGTGGTACGTGTCGTTTTCGTATCCTGACGTCGTCGTCGTCGTCGTCGTCGCGGTCTCGCTCGAACGCCCGTCGTTGGGTAAATATTTAGTGCATGTGTGCGCGCGCGTGTTTCTCGCGACTGACATGCTCGGCGTGGCGTTGTATAGGATCGTCTCACGTCTGTCGTGATCCCGCTCGGTCTCTTCGTCGGCGCGTCCGTCATGTTCGCCAGCGGTTTCCGCGATTTAACCACGGGCACGAACAAGAAGCCTGGTTTCTAATCAGTGCACTCGCCCTGATGCGTTGGGATTCGTATACAACTAGCTCGAGTCGCGATGATACGCGTTTCGATTGTAACTTCACACTAGTAGCAGACACATTAAGCTTTACTTGTTGACGCGCGCGCGCGCGATGACACATGCGATGAAGCGCGTCTAACGTATAATTAGTAATGGTTCGTTGCGTGCGCGCGATGCGCGTCGTCGTGCATATTGTCGTGCTGTGTTTGGTCGCGCGAGCGCCGGCGGTTTCTGGTGAATTCAAAGACGACTGCGCGCGGGACACGCACGAGTATACTGCGGTCACGTCTTCACTGGCGCAAACGACGTGCGATGGGATCCCAAGAGTATTGCAAACGCTTGATGCGCTCATGACGTCGTCAAAGTGTTCGAATGTGGTCTTACGCGGGCGATATCTCGCGGCAGAGCTCGCGAGCGCGCTCGGGCGTTGGAGCGACGCAAAAGACTATATTAGCGCTGTTGATTCACGAAGTGCACTGGCGATGCGCATAGATGACACCATAGCTTTGTTTGATGCGCACGAAGAGTTTGTGCGCGCGCGGGCGTGGCGAGAAGCGTATGAGACGATTGAAAGCGCGGCGCGTGGGACGCCGTGCGGCAGAGAGCCAAAGACGTTTGCGTCTCGTGCGCGCGTAGCATTGAAGCTAAACATGCCTGGTCGCGCATTGGTTGATGCAAAACATTCTTTAGTATTAGGTGGTGCCAAGGCAGAAGCGTATGAGATCATGGCAGGGGCGATGTCGGCGTTGGCGGATGACGTTGGGCGGTTGGGCGACGCGGAGGCGCTCGTACGGCAATGTTTACGATATGCACCCGAAAACAAGGCGTGCTTGCGCTCGCGGCGACGCATTCGTAATTTGTTGCAAACGTTTGAGCGCGGATTGCGCGCGGAACAAGAGAAACGGTGGGATGATTCGTACTCGGCGTTTGCAGAGGCGAGGAACGCAAGCGAGGCGCCAATGTTACGCGCTCAAGCCACTTTAGCCATGTGTCGCGTTGGTGGTGCGCGCGCGCGACAGTTGTGGAGCGAAGAAATTCACAGGCTCTCTACGGGTTCTCGCTTGTCAGCGCTCAACGCCGAGGCTTTAGATCAGTGTACAGATGTATTAGCCGAGATGATGTCGAAAACGCCAAACGTGTTTGATGACATTTCTGAAGCGTATCACGCACGCGCGTGGATGCGCATATTAAGCGCAAACGTCGATGGTGCAGTCGCTGATGTTGCAGGTATAGTACGGACGCCACAAGGCACGCGCGTGTTCGACACAGAAGCGTTAAATGCTGCGATTGTTCAAGCGCGTGCGGTGAATGCACCGAGAGACTTTTACGACGTATTAGGCTTAAGTCGAGAAGACGCACTCGCCGAGGACTGGCTTCGAGTGCTCAAGCGCGCATATAGAAAATTAGCGCTACTCTTACATCCGGATAAGAACCCACAGCAAGACAAGGGTGAGGCGCAAGAGAAGTTTAATGAGCTTGTACAGGCGTACAAGGTGCTTTCGAGCGATGCACTTCGGCGCGAGTACGATGCAACTGGACACGCGCGTACAACCGCTGGTATGGCTACAGACGATTACTGGTTTCAAAACGACGATTCAGAGAACGAGTCAAAAGATTTCAACATGGATGAATACATGTTCAAGTACGATAAGCGGGATGTTGGCGCCGATGGCAGAGCGCGAGGCGCCTGGGTGCATAAAGAAAGTGGTAAAACCGTCTTTGGCGAGCATGACGTGCGCAATCCAGAGGATCGCGACGATGTTTGCGTGACCCGTAAAGGATACTGCATCGAAGGTCGCGACACTGGAAGTAAAAGTAGGACAACACGCTCGATAGAAGCGGGTGTCGAGAACGTGGATGCCACGTTGACGACGACGAATACGCTCCCAGGCGATGCTGTCGTCGGCAGACTCGTGCGCAACGTATTTGGGTTTCAAAAACTCGAATTTGTGTTTGTATTCGATGTGAATCTTCCCAACGAAGGTATCGATAGCGATGATGTGGCGGTGTCTTTAGCTGCAAAGTGGCGCTTGAGGAAGCTCATTCGCGCGTTGCACTCGGCTCTTGTGGGACAAACTTCAGCCAAGACACTTACGCCGATGATTGAGCATGAAATCATCCAGCACGCCGTCGCGAGTAGTAAATTACAAGATGATGCATCGTCCTCAAAGCAATTGGGGTTGTTCGATTACGTCGTCGCGGCGATGAGTGGACGCGCGCATCGATTTGCGTCGCCGAAGATGACGGCGTTGCTTCTTGACGCCTTTGCCATCGAAGCCACGCAATTCATGCGTCAGCTCGGCGCGCTCGGAATCAAATCCGACGACCGTACGAACACGTTCATCAGTGCCGCTCGAAATGTCGTGGCAAACCCATTGGTGTCGTCGCTTCTGCTCGCGCCGCGAGGCGCAGATGAAGAAGACGAAGCGTCAGAGCCGCGGCGACTTCGCGCGCGTTGGCATTTAGACCACACCATGGCGCATACTCGTCCATTCGTCGCCGGCGACGAGTTAACGTACGAAATCAAGCTCATTGACGCCGATGACTCGGATGACATCTATGATATCGGCGCCGGATTAGACTTCGAAACCGCCTCTGGCGCGCGATTGAGCGATTTCACTGCTCTCGTCGACCAATTCCACCTCTCTGCGTGCTCTCCCGCGGTGAATTTCGCCTCCATTCTCACCGAACGCGCCACAATCAACGGTTGGTTCACCAGAACAATCTCAATCCCTCGAGAACTCATCGGCGATACTCCCACGCAATGGTTCATCTCTGCCGCTCGCGTCGGCGCCGGCCGCGTTCGCATCCGCGTCCGCGTCGCTCGCGTCGGCGCCCCCGTGTCTCGCGTCCATGACGCCGGCGCCAACGTCGATGACATCATCCTTCTCCCTTCAAAATCATCCTAGCTAGCTCTAGAACCTAGCATCGCCACGCCGCGTCAGCATTGATGTATAAATGTTCAACGTACGACGCGTCAATGTGTCCCAAAACCTCTCTAAAACCTACACGTCATCGCATCGCTTCGTTCACACGTCGACGCACGGACGCTGCGACCGCGCGCACCGACCGCGCCACACATCGCAACCGTCACTTTCGCACGATGTTCACCGCGTTTACCGCGCTCTCGATCGCGCCGCCGGCGTCGCTCAACGCCGCCACGACGACGACGGGCGCGCGCGATAGGTCAACTTTTCTCGGCGCGCGCGTGTGCGCACAAGCGCCCGCGACGGTGACGTTGGCGCGCGACCGACGCGCAGTAGTCGTCGAAGCGCGATTCGCAGGTCGTGGCGGGCGCGGACGAGGCGGTGGTGGGCGCGGGCGAGGCGGGGGCGGACGCGGGCGAGGCGGGCGCGGGCGCGGACGCGGGCGACCGACGATGGACCGAGGCCCCATGCGGAATGAGGACATTGAATTCGACGAGTTACGGGTATTAGATGAGAACAAGGAGATGATTGGTGTGATGAGCACGGATGAGGCGCTGGAGCGCGCGGAGGAGGCGGGATTGGATTTGGTGGTGATGAGTCCGGATGCCGACCCGCCGCTCGCGCGCATCATGGATTACTCTAAATACAAGTACGAGAAGGAAAAGAAGGATCGTGAGGCGAGAAAGAAGGCTGCTGCGGTTCGTGTGGATATTAAGGAGTTGAAGATGCGTTATAATATCGATACGCATGATTACGGGGTGAGACTCCGTGCGGCGCAAAAGTTTTTATCTGGCGGGGACAAGGTCAAGGTGATTTGTCAGTTCCGCGGTCGGGAGAACGACTTCCGGGAATTGGGACGAGAAATGTTTGATCGATTCGTAGAAGACGTAGGTGACTTGGCCACGGTGGAAAATCGACCGAATATGGAGGGTAACTCTATGACCATGCTGCTCGCTCCAGTCGGGGACAAGAGTACCACGAATACCACCCAAAATTAAAATGTACACAAACACACGCGCCTTGGTTTATTATATTAACCTTGTGAAAAATTCAGTTCGATTGGTTGTTTAAAAAAGACTACATCATTTATTTGTTCATTTCTATCGTACAGCGCGCATCCCCGTAATGACGACGATACGCGCGCGCGTGCGCACGTAATACAACGACTCGGATCAAGGAACACCCTTGGCAAGCGCCGTTTCATTGGGGCCAGGCAGCACGGCGTGGCCGTGCAACTCAACCTTCATCAAGCGATGCTTAGAAAACCCATGAGAAATCACGGTATTTCGAACCGGACGATCGTTCGGTGGAATACCGAGCTTGGTGAAAAAGTCATCCCAGACTTTCACGACTGGACCCATGTCACGGTTGTCACTCAGGTAAATCTTAATGCTGATCAAATGTAAAACGTCGGTACCCGCACGAACGAGAAGCTGCACCAAATACTCCAACGCTTCTTGCATCTGCTCTTCGACTGGCAACTCCAAGTTGGCCGCACAGACATTCGTGAGCCACACGAGTCGACCAAATGTGGTGATTGGCGCAAAACCAGAAGAGCTCGATTGTTCGTCAATATGTATGCGTTGAATCTTAGCCCCAGCGTTGAACGGATCCACGAGTGTTTTCATTGCGTTGCACGTTCGTTCCAAAGCTGTGATTCTCGATTGCTGCTGCTCAAGTTTAGCCATCAACTGATTAACCACATCGGCTGAAACAGTCTCGCCGCTCGCCAACCTCGTCATGACGAGCTCGTTTGACGCTGGCGCAATGGCGAGGCTGACGTTGTCGTTGTTGTACCGAGTCAAAATGCGCTTGGTTGAAGGTAAAGTATCGTGTTGCACACTTGTCACCGGAAGACCGCGCTTCTTACTTGACCCTGGCGCCTCACTTCTCGGCATGGCTTCAACAACCTTGAGCCTTTTAATCCCGTGTTCCTTGTGCATGTGATGGATGAGCGTCTTGTGCTCGTCGAACTCGTCGCGGCATTGCGGACATGTCGTTTCTGTCTTCAAAATCGTCCAAGCTGTCTCAGAAGGCTGCGATACGTCTTCACCATCCGAACCGATTTCTTCGCACATGGTTTCTTGCACCTCATCTTCAACTTCTGTTGCAGCGCCGCCAGATTCAACAACACCGCGCGCCGCTGATGGTTTGCACCAACGCTTGTGCGCCTTGAGACTTCTTATGCTGGGAAATTCCCGCCCACAGTGGCAAGAACACGCCTGGTCACCTGGTTTAATCACGGTCTCGCGCTGCTGCATTGCCACGTTCTGTACCGTATGTTGCGCTATCGTCTCCACCGGTGTCGTTTCGCTCACCTCAACGTCGATCCCATGTACCTTGTTATAGTGCGTTTTGAGCATTCTAAACGAACCTGAATTGAAAGAACAGTACTCGCAATTACGCTCGGCGCCAATCAACACCTTCGCCGTCGGTAATGGCGGCACTTGAGCAGTCGGAGTTGGAGATTTTGGGGGCGGCGGTGACTCTGACTCGCGCGCGTAACGCAGAGTCGTTCGTTTTTCACGTTGCGGTCGCGTCAGCGAAGACGATCGCTGCGACTTTGCAATCGCAGCACTCGTTGGTGTCTTCATTGCGCTTCCCACCTCGTATCCATGTTCGTTCAAGTAATGCGCGCACAATTCTTCGCGCGAATCAAACTTTTCGTGCGAACACATGGTGCACTTTCGCGCGGCCCAGTGCACTTTGAGTGTCGTCGTCGTTGTCGTCCGTCCTCTCGAAAAGACTTCGGGCACTTCAACAACGTCTTCATCTCCGTCGATGGTGCTTGTTTTCGCCCCGAACCCGAACACAACTTCTACTCCGTGATCAAGCATGTGGGCCACCAATTCCGCCGCGTTTCGACTCACGTGCGCGCACGCCTGCTCATCGCTGAGCAAGCACTTTCGTCGCTTTCTCGTCGTGTTCATCTTGGTCAAAGTCGTCGCGTGCGATCGTTTCTGAACCATTTTGCTGGACAACGGTTGCTCGGTCGATGGTGCGGGCACTGACGCCTTACACTTTGTCATGTGTATTTTTAGTCCCACCGGTTTCAACGTCGTGAAAACGCCGCACTTTGCACACGTCAATACATCCGCAACCATCGGCGGCTGCGTAGTCTTCGGTGCGATCTTCGGCGCGGTAATGTTGAGAGCTCCATTTGATGCGCTCGCAAGCTTTGCCGAAGGTCGACGCTCTCGCTTACCCGGCATCGTGGTCGTCATCGTCGCCGGCGGCACGGGTTGTTCCTCTTCGACATCCGCACTCGCGGCGAGTGCCATGCGTCGCGCCATGTCCTCCCGAACATCCTCTTCTTCATCGTCCTCATCGAGGTATGCCGCTGAAGCATTCTTTTGTTTAATACGCGCCTCATCAGATCGTCGACCAATGTCATCTGAGTCGCTATCCTCCTCAGTTTCATCCGGGTCCACGCGCTGACGCATCTTTTCAACCGCTGGCGTCTCTGTGTTGTAATTCTTGACGAGATACTCCTCAATGATCGCATCAATGGCCATTTTATCCGCCACCTTGGGTTTTGCTTGACATGAAGCGTAGATGTGTCGCTTCATCGCCGCGCTTCCTTGACTATTACGTCCGCAGAAACAACATTGTACCGTGGTCTTGCCGTCGATGACGATGCGCGGCGCCATCGGTTGCCGCCGCGGTTGCTGCACAACATCCGGGCTCATCTGCTCCACCCCTCGCGGAGTTGGAATTGTGAACGCCGGACTCGGTAATGCCGTCGTCGTCGTCCTCGTCGCGGTCCCATCCTTCTCATCGCTATCCGGTGGACTAGGTTCCGAAGTACCGCTCGTGAGCTGGTGTCCCGGGCTTCGCGTCGGTGGCGTCCGCGCCGCTTCCACATCCTCCGACGGCGTTTCCGCTCTCGTCACCGCCGCCACCGCCACCACAGGCGCAACAACATCTTGGTCATCACGCACAGGAATTTCTAATGGTTTCGGCACCGCTGCGGCGCGTTGCTTCCCGGGAAGCAACGCGCTCGTAGGAAACTCGTCCATGTCCAACAAACTCAGCGTAACAGTCTGCGCTCAACGCGTGCTCAGGCGATGGTACTCCCTGTGCGAGAAATCACGCGAAACACACGAAACACGACGCGGTCAGTCATCGCGTGCGAAAGCACCGCCGCCGCCGCCGGCGACGACGACGTCGAAAGTAAACGCGAATGAACGCCAGGATCTACGCTCAATTGGAGTCAGAATTCACACCCGCGCGCACCCTCCGACCCCTCCCCTCGCCGCGCACGCCGCGCATCGCCTCGCACGACCCAACATGCATCATGCGCCAACACATTCCGCGCACTCGCGCGCACGCGACGCGCGCGTGACGCGCGATGCGCGCGCAATGCGCCATCGCGCCGTGGCTTTCCGCGCCGTCTCGCGGCATCCGAGACGCCGACAATGCGCCCCGTCCGCGCGTCGCGCGTCACGCATTCGCGCCATTCGCGCGTCGAAACGTTCGAAGCGTGTCGTACCTGAGTGTGACGCGCGTGCCCGGGCGCACGAGCACCGTGCGTGGCGCAGAGTGACGGGGTTGAATGCGATGCCGCGCATTGTGGGCGTCAGGGTGCGTCAGGGTATTCGGCGTT
>Ga0181606_10002981_pt1 | contig 14426 bp, 12 predicted proteins | sample 041ome_10_FD_132994 | JGI IMG/M metagenome (GOLD analysis project Ga0181606, IMG submission 132994) | Coastal salt marsh microbial communities from the Groves Creek Marsh, Skidaway Island, Georgia - 041412US metaG (megahit assembly) | ecosystem: Environmental > Aquatic > Marine > Intertidal... | reverse complement strand
TCCGTGTTTCCGTCCCCTCCTTGCCGATCACATTGCTGGCTTTAAACCCCCTGCTCACTATGTTGATCTAGATTTTTAGGTGGATGTGATCGCGTGACAAGGGTTGACCCATCTCACGACTTAAAACAGGCCATGATTGCCGAAGCTCAGAAACTGGGCTTTGTCGATATTGGCTTTGCCGACCCCACCTCAATTCCTGAAGCGCCGGCTCAGTTGGAAGCCTTTATCGCATCTGGATATCACGGCGATATGGAATGGCTAGCAGAGCGCGCGCCACAGCGCGGCGCTCCTCACAGCTTATGGCCCGATGTCCGAACGGTGATTATGATGAGCTATAATTACGGGCCGGAGGGCGACCCGCTCGGTCAGCTCTGTGATCCCACACGCGGCGCCATTTCGGTTTATGCCCAGGGTGATGACTATCACGAGCTTTTAAAGAAAAAGCTAAAAACATTGGCGCGGTGGTTTGTGGAGCAGACAGGCAATCAGGTCAAAGTGTTCGTCGACACGGCACCCGTGATGGAAAAGCCGCTCGCCCAAGCCAGTGGTTTGGGGTGGCAAGGAAAGCACACGAATTTAGTATCTCGTCGGTTGGGCTCATGGTCGTTTTTGGGAAGCATTATGACAGATTATGCCTTCGCAACCGATCCGCCTGAAACCGATCATTGTGGGTCGTGTCAGGCCTGTTTGGATATTTGTCCAACCCATGCGTTTCCGCGCCCCTATCAGATGGATGCAAGACGCTGCATCTCTTATCTGACCATCGAATATTCGGGTATCATTCCCCATGAGTTCCGTGCCGCTATGGGCAATCGGATTTACGGGTGCGATGATTGCTTGGCGGTGTGCCCGTGGAATAAATATGCCCAGCACGCGCATGACATTGCTTTGCAGCCCCGAGCGGAAAATTATATGCCGGATCTGGCCGAACTTGCGCGCTTGGACGACGCGGCTTTTCGGGCTCGCTTTCGCAAGTCACCGATTAAGCGCATCGGTCGAGATCGATTTATCCGCAATGTTTTGGTCGCGCTCGGCAATGGGACAAAGACGGCCTCGGCACGTCAAGCGGTGACCGATCTATTATCTGATCCGAACCCCGTTATTCGGGCCAGTGCTGTTTGGGCCTTGTCGCAAATTGACGTGGCATCGGCGCGCGATGAATATAAACGACGCATGACCGATGAAAATGATGCGGGCGTGCGATTGGAATGGGAGAAAGCGATGGGGGAAGCATGACAGCACATCATCTTCTATGTGCAGGGCTGAGTTATTGTGCGCAAGCGCTTTTGCCATTACTGGAAGGGTGGGAGATCAGTGCCACCTTGCGCGATCCTGCGCGGGCGCCCATGTTGCGCCAACATGGCGTCCAGCCCGTACCGATTACGCCAGCGCATTTTGATGCAGATGCGCTCCGCTCTGATGTTACCCACATTCTACTGTCGGCCCCGCCCAGCGGTGAGGGGGTGGATCCTTTTCTCGATCTGCTTCGGCCTTGGATGGCGCAACACCCCCTGCAATGGGTCGGCTATTTGTCGACAACAGGTGTTTATGGCGATCATCGGGGCGCATGGGTTGATGAAGAGAGTGTCGCCGGCCCATTGGGAAAAAGGGGCGCGCGTCGCGTGGCCGCCGAGCAGGCATGGCTCGACTGGGGTGCCCAATCGGGAACCCCTGTCCATATTTTTCGGTTACCTGGAATATATGGCCCTGGGCGCAGTGCGATTGAAAGCGTCGTTTCGGGTCAGGCCCGCAGAATTGTAAAACCCGATCAAGTTTTTTCGCGCATTCACGTCGATGACCTTGCTCAAACACTTTTCGCGTCCTTCAAGCGGCCCCATGCCGGACGAGCGTATAATGTGTGTGATGATGAACCCGCACCACCTCAAGATGTGATTGCTTATGCGGCGCATCTTCTGGGTCGGACACCGCCGCCTGAAATTGCTTTTGAGGAAGCGGATTTGTCTCCCATGGCCAAGAGCTTCTATGCCGAGAATAAACGTGTTCGAAATGACCGGATCAAAACTGAATTGGGCGTGCGCCTGTCCTATCCCAGCTATCGCGAAGGATTAAAGGCCTGTCTCGCGGCTTGGCAATCTCGACCTATTCAGGGCTAGAGCCGAAGTTTCTGAACAAGGCGCTCGAGGGCACCGGTGAGCGCCTGAATTTCGTGAGGCTCGGAGAGGCGGTGATCGCCACTTTTAAAGAATTCCATCGTGATGTCGGTTGAGGCGCAAGCCTCTGCGAATTCGAGAGATAAGTGCCATGGAACGGCGTCATCGCATTGCCCATGCAAAATATGAATGGGAAGCCTGAGCTCGATCGGGCCAGTCAGCAGACAATGCTGACGACCATCCTCGATCAAGCGATGAGTAATCGGATAGCCTTCCGGATCATATTCGGAGGCCCGAATAATCTCTCCTTTTTCAATGAGCGTTTCTCGGTCCTGCGCACTCATTTCGGGCAGCATCAGTCGCTCTGTCATGTCAATGGCGGGCGCGATTAAGATGAGGCCCTTGACCCGATCAGGCTGATCTAGCGCCACGAGGCTGGCGAGAAAGCCTCCAAAACTTGAGCCAATGAGAATTTGTGGGCCTTCCGTGAGTTGGCGCAACACCGTATTTACTTCCTCGCGCCAACCCGAAATTGTTCCCTCACGAAAATCTCCGGAGGACTGGCCGTGCCCAAAATAGTCAAAACGAAGACAGCTCAGGCCCTGTAGGGCGGCCCAATCGGCGCAGGCTTGCGCTTTTGTGCCGGTGAGATCAGATTTAAATCCAGGCAAAAATATCAGACCAGGCGCATTCGCCTCGACCGTTGAGGCGGGCGTGCGGCAATAGGCGAGTTGGTGATTGCCAAAGTGTGAATTGATGTACTTAAAGGAAGAAATATCCATCGTCTGATCAGCCTCATTTGCCTGGGTCTGGTTTGATCTTAAAGCATAATCGGAGCATAAAGGAAGTGAACGCGACATCATTGGCAAACGCGGCGGTGTGCCGGTTCGCTGGTTTGGAATTTGATTTCGGGGGAGAGTGGGGGCGTCGTGACCAATAAGTGGATCTATCCAGACTGTCGTGGCTTGCGGGTTTTGCAAATTATTCCCGAGCTTGACATTGGCGGCGCTGAAATGACGACATTAGAAATTGCAACCGCCTTGGGTGTTGCAGGTGGGGATGCTTTTGTGATGAGCGCCGGCGGGCGGTTGTCTGAACCTCTCCAAGCCGCCGGCGCGACCTTAATCAACGCGCCCATGGCGAGCAAAAATCCACTGACCATGGCGCGCAATGCGCGGCGAATTAAGTCAGTGATCGAAGAGTATCAAATCTCGCTGGTTCATGCACGGTCTCGGGCCCCGGCCTGGTCTGCACTCTGGGCAAGCCGCGCCAGCCACGTCCCCTTTGTGACGACCTATCACAGCAAAGTGCATGCGTCGCCTCCGCTTAAAGTCGTGTATAATTCAGTGATGGCGCGCGGCGATCGCGTGATCGCCAATTCTCAATACACAGCCCAACGCATCCGGGACGTCCATCAGATTAATGAGCAACGATTGCGGATTATTCCGCGGGGTTGCGACCTCGACGCACTTAATCCGGCGCGATATGCCGTGGCTCAACGCCGCGATTTACGAAACGGGCTCGGGATCAGCGGCAATGATTTTGTCGTATTGTGTCCCGCCCGCCTGACCAAATGGAAGGGGCAACATGTATTACTCGAGGCGGTCGCCCGCGCGGATGTCCCGCGCGATCAACTGACTGTCATTTTCGCTGGTGATGCGCAGGGGCGTGATGCTTATTTGTCAGAGCTTCGCGCATTTGCCGCCGAGCATCAGATCAAGGCTCATTTTGCGGGTTTGGTGCGGGATATGCCTGCGTTCTATGCGATGAGCGATATGATCATTATCCCCTCAATCGAAGCGGAGCCTTTTGGGCGCACCGCCATTGAGGCACAGGCCGCGGGACGACCCGTCATTGCCTCAGATGCAGGGGGTTTTCGCGAGACCGTGATCGCTGCGGGGCCGAACCAAACAGGCTGGTTGGTGCCCCCTGCGGATCATCTGGCTTTGGCGCAATCTTTATCGCTGGCCTTTTCGCTGACCAAATCGCAGCGTCAGACAATGGGGCGTGCGGCGCGCCGCCATATTCAGAATAATTTTTCAACGCAACGCCTATGCGCCGAAACCTTATCTGTTTATCGCGAATTGGTTGCCGACGCCCCCGCTGCAGCGGCTGTTTCAGGCCAGAGTGTAAAGTGACAGCTTTGCGCCCACCGGATGAGCGTGGCGGAACGCTTTTACTGCTTGTGGGGTGTCCCGATCATGAATGGGAGCAGGTAGAAGCTTTGCTTTCGCGCCGCACCCAAAACATCACCGTTCTGGCGCGGGCCGACCAGCAAAAGACTATTATGCGATACCCATCTGTTGAATGCTGGGTGATCGACCGATTAGGGCTGAGGGGGTTTCTCGCCTTGATTCGGCGTATTTCGTGGCGGCGCTTTGACCGTGTGATTGATCCATGGCCCCAGGCGTTCGGGTTTTTGCGCTATTGGGTTTGGCCGAGGCCCCATTGGTTCTGTCAATCAGGCATTGGTGAGTTGCCTGTTGACTTACATGAAAACTCGCCTAAACACTGAAAAGGCGCTAGGATAGCGTCAGTGTAATAATCTGAGGAGAAAACCCATAGTACGCAGACCTTTGAACGCGGCACCTACACGGGATGGCCCGCGTGTTAATCAACTGATCACCTCGTCGAAAGTTTTGGTGATTACCGACGATGGCGAGAAACTCGGCATCTTAGATATTGATACAGCATTAGCGATTGCGGAGGAGAGAGGGTTAGATCTTGTTGAGGTCTCTCCCAATGCAGACCCCCCTGTTTGTAAGATTCTCGACTATGGTAAATTAAAATATCAAGAACAGAAAAAAGCGTCGGAAGCGCGCAAGAAGCAAAAGACTGTGGACGTCAAAGAGATCAAAATGCGTCCCAATATCGATAAGCACGATTATGATGTCAAAATGCGGAGCGTGGTGAAATTCATCACTGAAGGCGATAAGGTTAAATTGACATTGCGCTTTCGTGGCCGCGAAATGGCGCATCAAGAATTGGGCATGAATGTCTTAAATCGTGTGCGTGATGATGTCGCCGAAATTGCCAAAGCCGAAGCGATGCCCACACTTGAGGGCCGGCAAATGATCATGGTGCTCGCACCTAAATAATTCAACTCAGATAATGATATCGCCCCTGAAGCATGTGCTCAGGGGCGTTTTTTATCTGTCCATGGCAAAACTTAGATAATAAAGAGATCTGGTCGGTCGGTAATTAAAGCCGAAACGCCGCGATCGGCGAGGCGGTCTCCCATCTTTGCATCATTGATCGTCCACGCATAAATCGCCAATCCCAGCTCATGCGCAAGCTTCGCATGCTCTTCGGTAATATCGGCGCCATAGGCGCACCAACCTGTTGCTTTGGCAGCAGCCATGGCCTGCAAGACAGCTTCTCCATGACGGGTCGCCCCCATGTCGCGCCAATCATGGCCCGCCCACCAAGGAGCCCCGCGCGCCGAAAGCTCTCTAATTTTTGCAGTCTTTTGACCCATATTTTGATCCGAGGCGGTGGGGTCGGTTTCATGGAAAGGCAAAGTAGTGTAGCCGTGGCGAATATCTGGAAATTGATGTCGAACATAATCGAGGCATCGCCAGTCAAATGAGACGATTGAAAGCTGGGCGAGCCGTGTTGCGGCAGGGCGCCAATCGGTTATGACCTGACAAAAATGCTCCGCAAGACGCTCAGCGGCAGCCGCGTCTAACATGTCAGTTTTGAGTTCGGCATAGAGCTGAAAATGGGGTGGCGCTGCGCGATCAATGAGCGCCAGTAAATCCGTGAATAAGGGAATGGGGCTATGGGGGATGGGCGTGAAATCCGGCTCCGACTGACGATTACGGTCGAGGCCGACATCTATGCCGTCGAGATCTCCGAGTGACAAGGCAGACAAGGAGGCCGTTGGGGGGCTGAGCCATTGCCCATGTTTGCGCGCATGGGAAGGTCGCAGACAGTCATCGTGATAGATCACGAGCGTGCCATCTTTCAGGCACTGAATATCAAACTCAATGCCGTCGGCGCCCATAGCTATGGCGTTTTCAAAGGCACCAAGCGTATTTTCGGGCCATAAAGCGGCGCCGCCGCGATGGGCAATAATTTCTGGGCTTAGGGTGCGCATGGCGCTTCTCCATTGAGCGGGCTGCGATAAGTTTGTTTGGTTACGCTCAACACAGACGCTGTGTTTGACCTGACGGAGTATAGCGCTGCAATGCGGGCGAGGGTACTCAAATGACCCATTTAGGGCAGATTTTCGCCTTGCAAATGATCCAATTTGCCGTATAAAACGGATCGCTCGAGATAGTTCGAGACGGAGCGGGGCGGCTAAGGGCTGCCGGGCCTGCTCGAAAAGCAAGTGTTTTTGGACGTCTATTTGTCCTAAAGGAGAGCAAAATGCCCAAAATGAAGACCAAAAGTGGGGCGAAAAAGCGTTTTAAGCTGACCGCCTCAGGAAAAGTCCGTGCGGGCCAAACTGGCAAGCGGCATGGAATGATCAAACGCACTAACAAGCAAATTCGTGACAAACGCGGTACAGTGATCCTGTCGGCGGCGGATGCCAAAGTCGTGCGCAAATTTTTACCTTACGGCTGAGCAGGGAGTAACCAATGTCTCGTGTAAAACGCGGCGTGACTTCGCATGCACGCCATAAAAAAATTCTGAGCAAAGCGAAGGGCTATTATGGCCGTCGCAAAAGTACAATTAAAGTCGCCAAGCAGGCCGTCACGAAAGCCGGGCAATATGCCTATCGTGACCGGCGCGTTCGCAAGCGGAATTTCCGTGCCTTGTGGATTCAGCGCATCAATGCGGCCACACGGCAGCATGGATTGACCTATGGCCGATTTATCGATGGGCTGAATAAGGCTGGAATTGAAGTGGACCGCAAAGTTTTGTCTGACCTTGCGATTCATCAGCCTGAGGCCTTTGAGGCCCTGGTCGGTAAAGCGCGCGAGGCGTTGAGCTAGGCCAGAATGGCTGAGGCGCAAATCGAACAGCTAGAAGCAACGCTGATTGCACAAATAGAGCAGGCCGCAGATATTGCGGCCCTTGAGGCTGTGCGCGTTTCGGCGCTGGGTAAAAAAGGCTCAGTGTCGGAATTGCTTAAATCCTTGGGCGGCATGGATCCTGAGACACGGAAAACCATGGGCCCTAAAATTAATGGATTGAAGCAACGCATAACGGATCTCATCTCGGATAAGAAAGAGGCGCTCGAGGCGGGCGCTTTAGCGCAACGCCTGGCGGAAGAGTTCATGGATATGAGCTTGCCCGTCGTTGCGGCGCCCCAGACGCAAGGGCGCATTCATCCTGTGAGCCAAGTGCTTGACGAGTTATCCGCGATTTTTGCCGATCTCGGTTTTGCGATCGCCGATGGCCCGGATATTGAGACGGATTTTTACAACTTCACCGCTCTGAATATTCCCGAGAGCCATCCGGCGCGGCAAATGCACGACACTTTTTATTTTCCAGGGGACGACGCGCCCCTCTTGCTGCGCACCCATACCAGCCCCGTACAAATTCGGACAATGGAAGCAGGGCAGCCTCCCTTTCGATTTGTTGCTCCCGGGCGCACGTATCGGTGCGACAGTGACCAAACCCATACCCCCATGTTTCACCAGATTGAAGGCTTGGTGGTTGATGAGCATACCCATCTCGGCCATTTAAAATGGACATTAGAGTCGTTCCTGTCGGCCTTTTTTGAGGTCGAGCATGTCGAGCTCCGTTTCCGGCCAAGCTATTTTCCCTTTACCGAGCCGAGCATGGAGGTCGATTTACAATGTGATCGATCCGGCGGCGTGGTGAAAATTGGTCAGGGTCGAGACTGGATGGAAATTGGGGGCAGTGGCATGGTGCATCCCGCGGTTTTACGTCATGCGGGCGTTGATCCTGACCGTTTCCAGGGCTTTGCCTTTGGCATGGGCGTCGACCGCCTGGCCATGCTCAAATATGGCATGCCAGATCTTCGCGCCTTTTTCGATGCTGATTTGCGCTGGTTGAGGCATTATGGCTTTCTGCCTTTCGACGTGCCTGAGCTGGCACGTGGCCTATCGGATCAATAGGAGGGGCGCATGAAATTTACCCTTTCTTGGCTGCATGACCATCTTGAAACCGAGGCGTCGCTCGATGAAATTGTAAAAACCCTGACCGTGATCGGGCTTGAGGTCGAACAGGTGGATGATCCGAGTGCGCAACTTGCTGCGTTTTCGGTTGCCCAAATTATTTCTGCCGAACCACATCCTGACGCGGATCGTTTGCGTCTGTGTGTCGTAAGATCGGCTGAAGGCGAACATCAGGTTGTTTGCGGCGCACCCAATGCACGGGCCGGATTAAAAGGTATTTTTGCTCCCGAGGGGTCCACGATCCCTGCTTCGGGCATGGTGTTGAAAAAAGCCAAAATTCGAGGTGTCGAAAGCCGCGGCATGATGTGCTCCGCCGCTGAGCTGGGCTTATCGGACGACCATCACGGTATTATTGAAATCGACGAGGATGTCGCCATTGGGACACCGGCCGCCGAGGCGATGGGCTCACTCGATCCGGTGATTGAGATTGCCATCACCCCCAATCGGCCAGACTGCCTCGGTGTAAGGGGGATTGCGCGCGATCTGGCCGCCTATGGCCTGGGACGCATGATCGACGAAAAGCCATACACGTTTACCGAGGGCGCGGCCTGCCCGATCAAAATAGAAACCGATCCTGCATTATGCCCCGCCTTTGCGGGTCGGGTCATCTCCGGGGTGTCAAACGGCGCGGCGCCGCAATGGATGAGTGAGCGGTTGGTGGCGGTTGGATTGCGCCCGATTAACGCATTGGTCGATATTACGAATTATATTTCGATCGACCGAGGACGGCCCTTACATGTGTATGACCTGTCTAAACTTTCTGGGACGGTTCGAGCACGAGCCGGGCGTGCTGGTGAGGCCTTCACCGCGCTCAATGATCTTTCCTATGAGGTGAGGGATAAAGACTGTGTGATTGCCGATGACCAGAGCGTGTTGGGACTGGGTGGCATTATGGGCGGCGCCGCTTCGGGATGTTCGCTCGAAACACACGACGTCTTGATCGAGAGCGCCTATTTTCCCGCAGAGATGATTGCTCGCTCGGGACGACACCATCAAATCGATAGCGATGCACGCTACCGTTTTGAACGTGGTGTCGACCCACAATCGGTGATGAGCGGGCTCGATTTGGCCACCGAGATGATCCTGAGTTTATGTGGCGGCAGTGCGAGCCAAAGCACACTGGCGGGAACACCGCCCCAGCCTGACCTGGTCATCGATTTTGACCCGGCGCGCGTTCACGCATTGACCGGGGTTGAGATATCTGACGAGGAGATCAAGGGTATTTTAACGCGTCTTGGCTTTGAGGTGGTGTCGTCAACACAGCGGTGGCGTGTTTCAGTTCCTTCTTGGCGGCCTGACATTCATGGCGTGCCGGATCTGATTGAGGAAGTCATTCGAATTTATGGGCTCGATAATGTGCCGTCCGTTGCCTTGCCGCGCGCCCATCCGGTAGCGCGTCCTACGCTCACCACGGCGCAAAAGCGCGCTGCGCTCATCCGCCGTGTCTTGGCGGGTTCCGGTTTGGTTGAAGCGGTGACTTGGTCATTCATTCCCGAGGCGCAAGCTCAGGCGTTCGGGGGGACGCCGGCTCTGACCCTGGCTAATCCCATTTCGGTTGACCTGTCGACCATGCGGCCCAGCCTTTTGCCGGGCCTCGTGAGTGCCGCGCAGCGCAATAAGGCGCGCGGGGCCGACCATTTTGGCTTATTTGAAGTCGGCCAGATTTTTGATGCGTTAGAACCCGGTGCGCAACGTCTCTGCGCGGCCGGCGTTCGGATTGGGGCAAGTCACGCTAAAAACTGGCAGTCTGCTGGCGTGCCCTCCGATGGATTTTCCGTGAAGCGCGATGTGCTGACGGTTTTGTCGGCTTTGGGTGTTGCCGGCGAGAGCCTGCGCATCGGGCGGGAGGCGCCACAGTGGTATCATCCGGGTCAGTCGGGCGTGATCTTCCGCGATCCGCGCACGCCGATTGCGTTTTTTGGGCTTTTGCATCCACACGTGGCGCGTGATTTCGACATGACGGGCGATGTGGCTTGCTTTGAAATATTTCCAGCAGCCCTACCTGCGCCAAAACCGCGCGCAATGCGCACAAAAGCGGCGCTCGAGCTGTCGCCATTTCCGGCGGTACGGCGTGATTTTGCCTTTGAGGTCGATGCTCATATTGCCGCAGACGATGTGGTCCGCGCGGCGCGCGGGGCCTCGCGTGAAATGATATCCGATGTTTCCGTTTTTGACGTATTTAGCGGCGCGGGTCTCGCTGACGGACGCAAATCGCTGGCGATTTCTGTTGTTTTGCAGCCTCAAACCGCCACATTGACCGATGCGGAAATCGATGACATCAGCGCCCAAATTATTGCGGCCATCGCGAAAGCAACCGGCGCGCAATTGCGCGGTTGATCGGCTTATTTCCGTTTAACATCTTTCCTGTAGATGCGCTGCTTTGCCAATTGGCTAAAGTTCAAACCGGTGCTATATCCCGCTTATGACAGAGCAACCCTCCAAGCAATCATTAATCCGAAACTTTGCGATTATTGCGCATATTGATCATGGCAAGTCGACCGTTGCGGATCGACTGATCCAAGTGACAGGCGGCCTCACCGATCGTGAAATGCAGGAGCAGGTTCTCGATAATATGGAGCTCGAGCGCGAGCGGGGGATAACCATCAAAGCGCAAACGGTTCGTCTGTCTTACGTGGCCAAAGACGGGCAAACCTATCAGCTCAATCTCATTGATACGCCAGGTCACGTCGATTTTGGCTATGAGGTTAGCCGGTCCTTATCCGCCTGCGAAGGGTCGCTTTTGATCGTTGACGCAAGCCAAGGGGTTGAGGCGCAAACCTTGGCCAATGTCTATCAAGCGATTGACGTGAACCATGAAATTTTACCGGTTTTGAACAAAATTGATTTGCCGGCTGCCGAGCCTGATCGCGTGCGCGCTCAAATTGAAGATGTGATTGGCCTCGATACCAGCAATAGTATCGAAGTGTCCGCCAAAACAGGCATGGGCATTGAAGATGTTCTCGAGGGCATTGTGGCTTATTTGCCTCCCCCCAAGGGCGACGCCTCAGCGCCTTTGAAAGCGCTTTTGGTTGATAGCTGGTATGACAGCTATCTGGGCGTTGTCGTTTTGGTTCGGGTCATTGATGGCGAAATGAAAAAGGGCCAAAAAATTCGCATGATGTCGAATGGTGTGCCGCATGTGATCGATCAAGTGGGTGTATTTCGGCCCAAGCGCGAGGCGGTTAAATCTTTGGGGCCGGGGGAAATTGGTTTCTTCACGGCTGCGATTAAAGAAGTTGCCGACACACGTGTAGGGGATACGATTACCGATGATCGTCGTCCATGCGATAAGGCCTTGGGCGGCTTTAAGCCGGCTCAGCCCGTGGTGTTTTGCGGCTTATTTCCCGTCGACAGTAGTGAGTTTGAGGATTTGCGCGACGCCATGGCGAAATTGCGCTTGAACGATGCGAGCTTTGAGTATGAAACAGAAAGCTCGGCGGCGCTGGGGTTTGGCTTTCGTTGCGGCTTTTTAGGCCTTCTGCATCTCGAAATTATCCGCGAGCGATTAGAGCGCGAGTTCGACATTGACCTCATCACCACGGCACCCAGCGTGGTGTATCAGCTAACCATGACCGATGGCACGCGCATGGAGTTACATAATCCGGCAGACATGCCCGATAGTGTTAAAATTGAACAAGTCGAAGAGCCGTGGATCCGAGCCTCGATTTTGGTGCCGGATGAGTATTTGGGAGCCGTCTTGAAACTATGCGAAGAGCGCCGGGGCCGCCAGCTTAATCTCAGCTATGCCGGGCAGCGGGCCATGGTTGAATATGCCTTGCCCCTCAATGAAGTGGTGTTTGATTTTTATGACCGGTTGAAATCTGTGTCCAAGGGCTATGCGAGCTTTGACTATCAAATCTCGGGCTATGAGGCGGGGCCGCTGGTGAAAATGTCAATATTAGTGAATGCGGAGCCCGTCGATGCCTTATCGATGATTGTGCACCGCGATCGCGCAGAGATGCGCGGGCGCGCCATGTGCGAACGCTTGAAGGATCTGATCCCCCGCCATCTCTTCAAAATTCCCATTCAAGCCGCCTTGGGCGGTAAGGTGATCGCCCGAGAAACGATCGCCGCCTTGCGTAAAGATGTGACCGCCAAATGTTATGGCGGTGATGTCAGTCGGAAGCGCAAGCTTTTGGACAAGCAAAAAGAAGGTAAGAAAAAAATGCGGCAATTTGGGAGGGTGGAAATCCCCCAATCGGCCTTCATCGCCGCTTTGAAAATGGACGACTAGAGTTGACGCGCTGAGCCGTCCATCTTAAAAGCCTTAAGTCTTGCAAAAAGCGGGAGAGGTGGCCGAGTGGCTGAAGGCGCACGCTTGGAAAGCGTGTAGGCGTTAACACGTCTCGAGGGTTCGAATCCCTCTCTCTCCGCCATTATTTCAAGTTATCTAATTGATTTAATTATCATATAAATTTTAGATATCCAGATAACCTACACTTTAACCTACATTTGTGTGTGGTAATACAGCCCTCTCTCAATCCGGGGGTTACTTGGGCCTGGTCGCATTCAGCCGCGCGCTCGGGCGGAGGGGGGGGCTTATTACTGGCCCCAGCGTCTTGGAGCGGGGATCTTGGATTTTGGATGTGTAAACTCAGCCGAAGATATGCTCATTTTAGCTTTATCACGAAGTGCTAAACTTTATTCAGGGAAGCGTGATCGACCAGATATCGGTCTATAAGCGCCGCTCTACGTTCGGCCAAAAAGTCAAATTTTTCTCAGATGGCTTTAAAGCCTGCTTCCTTGTTGAATATATTTATCTTATGTTATTAGATAAATTAGCGTTAAATGTTCTTTGGGAGAAAGTACGTGTCGGCTCGAGAAATAAAACCAGATTTTCAGATGCTCATCAATGGCGAAACTGTGGATGCGGATAGGACAATGGATGTTAAAAATCCAGCCACTGGGGAAGTCTTTGCAAGCTGCCCCAATGCAGGGGATGAGGAATTAGATCGAGCCGTCGCCGCCGCGCAAGCGGCTTTTGCCGATTGGCGCGATACACCGATCGGTGAACGCCGCACACTGCTTTTGAAGGCGGCCGAAGTTATTGCCGCACATGCTGATGCGTTAACGCATTTATTTACGCAAGAACATGGCCGCCCTCTCGCGGCGGCCCGCAATGAAATTGAGGGCGCCGCGATGTGGCTCCAGGCGACTGCGAGCCTTGATCTACCCGTTGAAATAACGGAAGAAACAGATCAAAGAAGGATTGAAGTCCACCACGTGCCTTTAGGCGTTGTCTGCGCAATTGTGCCGTGGAATTTCCCCATCTTATTGGCGTCGTGGAAAATTGGACCAGCGCTGCTCGCTGGTAATACGCTGGTCCTCAAGCCATCGCCCTTCACGCCGCTGACCACTCTTCGGATTGGTGCGTTGATTAAAGATATTTTTCCCAAAGGGGTGATTAATATTATTTCGGGCGATGATGCGCTCGGGCCGAAAATGACAACCCATAAAGGCTTTGCCAAGATTTCCTTCACCGGTTCGACCCAGACGGGGCGCAAAGTCATGGAGAGCGCGGCTAAAGACCTGAAGCGCATTACGCTGGAACTCGGCGGCAATGACGCCGCTATTGTGCTACCCGATGTCAATGTGGATGCAATCGCCGATAGCATCTTTGAGGGCGCCTTTTTTAACACGGCTCAGGTCTGTGTTGCGACCAAGCGCCTTTATATTCATGAGGAGATTTATGACGACTTGCGCGATAAACTTCTAGAGCGCTTACAATCCGTGAAGGTTGGCGATGGAACAGAACAAGGCTCTGTTTATGGGCCCATTCAAAACGAGCCGCAATATCGCCGGGTTCTTGATTTGATGGAAGACGCGCGCGCCAATAATCTGGTCTTGTTACATGGTGGCGAGGTGCCAGATGCAGGCTATTTCATTCCGCTCACATTGGTCGACAACCCCCCTGAAACGGCGCGGGTCGTGGTCGAAGAGGCCTTTGGCCCCATTCTGCCATTGCTGAAATGGAAAGACATTGATGATGTCGTGGCGCGAGCAAACAATACCGAATATGGTCTAGCAGGGGCTGTGTGGTCTGGAGATGTCGCCAAGGCGGAGGAAATTGCGCACCGCCTCGACACTGGAACAATCTGGATTAATCAAAATCTACAATCGACGCCTTTCACACCACTCGCCGGGGCTAAGCAGTCGGGGATTGGACAGGAAAATGGTTTGCCTGGTTTGCTCGAGTTTACCCGCCCGAAGGTGCTCTTTATTC
>Ga0181606_10002975_pt1 | contig 14432 bp, 16 predicted proteins | sample 041ome_10_FD_132994 | JGI IMG/M metagenome (GOLD analysis project Ga0181606, IMG submission 132994) | Coastal salt marsh microbial communities from the Groves Creek Marsh, Skidaway Island, Georgia - 041412US metaG (megahit assembly) | ecosystem: Environmental > Aquatic > Marine > Intertidal... | reverse complement strand
TTGGGACCGTGGCAGATCGGAAACGCGAGCGGTTCAAAGGTGGCTTCCGGCACAGGTTCTGCTCGGCTCGAGGTACAGTCTTGGCCTCAAGGCATATATTTTCTGCGATACAGCGGGGGGTCTACTCGATTTGTAGTTCAGTAGCCCAAAGCGGGTGGAGACCACATTGCGCTGAACGGAGCGGGATTCTTAGTTGAAAACGCCCATTTTATAGAATTTTTCGCGCCGTGTTTTAATTAGTTGCTCCACTGGTTTTTCGCATAGAGTATCCAAGTGTTTGCTGATTTCTTTCTTCAGCAACTCGTACATTTTTTCTGGATTGGCATGTGCTCCTCCCATGGGCTCTTTTATTACCCCATCGATGAGTTTATTCTCTTTCATATCTTCTGCCGTGAGCTTTAAAGCGCTGGCCGCTTGCTCCTTGTAATCCCAGCTGCGCCACAATATAGATGAGCAGCTCTCCGGAGAAATTACCGAATACCAGGTATTCTGTAACATCAGTACGCGGTCTCCCACGCCAATACCCAACGCCCCGCCAGAGGCTCCCTCACCTATAATGATGCAGATAATGGGTACTTTAATATTGAACATCTCATAAATATTGCGCGCAATGGCCTCGCCTTGCCCGCGTTCCTCAGCTTCGAGCCCGGGAAATGCTCCAGGGGTATCAATAAGGGTTACAATGGGTTTATTGAATTTTTCGGCCATTTTCATTAACCGTAGCGCTTTGCGATATCCCTCGGGATTGGCCATTCCAAAGTTTCGGTACTGGCGAAGTTTAGTGTTTTTGCCTTTCTGTTGGCCGATTAACATCACGGTCCTGCCATCTATGGAACCCAGCCCTCCCACCATGGCTTTATCGTCTTTTACAGAGCGATCGCCGTGCAACTCCAAAAAATCACCACCGGTGAGCGCTTGAAAATAATCCAGTGTGTATGGGCGGTTGGGGTGCCGAGACAGTTGGACCCGTTGCCACGGAGTAAGGTTTTCATAAATTTCCTTCTGGGCTTCCTTGATCTTGCGATCTAAATCGCGCAATGTTTTAGCTACATCCGCACCTGTTTCGGTCCCGAGACGTTCGGCCTCATCGCGCTTTTCCACGAGCTCTTTAATGGGCAATTCAAATTCCAAATACTCCATGTTTCGGCTTATTTTAGGGCTGCAAATTAGAAAAAAAAGCCACTGACCCGTGCGGAGTTGGCTATCTTTGTGAAAACTTGAACAAATGCTTTTCTATCCCCATGCCAAAATTAACATCGGTTTGCAGGTTCTGCGAAAGCGGGGTGATGGATTTCACGACATTTCTACGCTCATGTACCCTGTGGATTGGTGTGATGTACTGGAATTCGTGCCTTTAGACGGGACGGCACAGATGGAACACATGGAGGCTGCGGCAAACGCTATCCGTGTGGGGCAAGATCTGTTTTCCACTTCTGGCCTACCTATTCCGGGGAGCACCAATTTGTGTACCGATGTACTTGAACAGGCACATCGCTCCTTTAATTTTCCTTCGGTACACCTTCATTTGCACAAGATTATACCCATGGGTGCCGGGCTTGGAGGAGGAAGTTCCGATGCTACTTTTTTATGGAAGGCGCTCAATTCGTATTGGGGTTGGGGACTCTCCGAGGAAGAAATCCGCGACCGTGCACTTCAACACGGCAGCGATTGTCCGTTTTTCGCAACCGATGGACCCGCATTGGCCGAGGGAAGAGGGGAACGCCTGACCCCAGTGGAGTCCTTTTTACATGGAGTTTGGGTGGTTATTCTGCACGAAGGAATACACATTAGCACCGCGAAGGCTTATGCTGCGATGCAACCGTTGGACCATCGACCCTCCCTGTTGGAACTCATTCAACAGCCTAGAGCATTGTGGCGCCAAATAATTGAGAACGACTTTGAAAATTTCGCCTTTGCGCAGCATCCCGTGCTTGAGCGTCAAGTTGGGGAGTGGTATGATGAAGGCGCGTTCTACGCTGGTCTCACAGGAAGCGGATCTGCAATTTTCGCCCTGTTTGAGGAGGAACCCAATTTTTCGGTGGCAGAGGAAAAGCTAGGCCGCCGCATTTTCAGGGGCCGTTTGGCTTAGGCGCTTTTGCCTGCCCTTCCAAATGGCATTTATAAACACACTGGAAATTGTCAGTGCCGATCCAATATAAAATGGAATGGACATTTGCTCGTCTTCGCCAAAAATAAAATAGGCCAGCAGAATGCCATATACGGGCTCCAGGTTGATGGATAGCACCACGGTAAATGGACTCAATTCACGCATTACATCCACCGAAACGATGAAAGCGTAAGCCGTACATATCACCCCGAGAACCCCTAAAAACACCCAGTCATTTGATCCTAATTGATTCCAAACTTGCAGATTCTGGCGGGAAAAAAGTAAAAACAGGCCCACCGCCAAAAAACCGCCAATCATTTCGCAGGTGGTAATCCAAAAAGCAGGCACACGGGCCACGAACCGACCGTTTAGCACGGCGAAAAGTGCGCCGAGCAAGGCCGAAGCGAGCCCGAGTAAAATGCCGTAGAGGTGGTGAAAACTGGCGCTGAAAATGAGGCCCATGCCCAAAATGGTCATCACCCCGAGTAAAATTTCAGCCATGCTTACTCTTCGCTGGTAAAACAGGGGCTCTAGCAGACTGGTGAAGAAGGGGCCAGTGGCGATGCAAGTAAGGGTAATAGCTACATTGGACACTTTTACTGCTCCAAAAAAAGCAATCCAATGCAGCGCAATGACCAATCCAGTGGCGAATAACCTTGCCACTTCGGGCCCGCGATAAATTCTCCTGCGCAATACCCCTGCAACGGCAAGAAGGGTGATCACGGCAATTCCCATGCGAACCCATACAATCCGAACCGCGTCCAAGTCGATGAGGTTCCCCAAAATTGCCGTAAACCCAAAGAGTAATACGATGAAGTGGAGGTGAATCTGATGGCGTTTTCTAGCGGAGAGCACGGCGGTACAGGTAAAGGGCAATCAATCCGAATATCAAATTGGGCATCCAAACGGCTAAAGCGGGCTGAAGGGTACCATTAACAGCGAAGGTTACGGAAATCTGCATAAAGAAGATGTAAACCAGTACCAACATAAAACCGAGCGCAAGGTTCAAGCCCAATCCGCCTCGCTGCTTTCGGAAGCTCAGCGTCACCCCAATTAGGGTTAAAATAAAAGTGGCGAAAGACAGGCTAAACCGACGGTAGTTTTCCACGCGGTAGGCATCCAAATTTTCCACTCCCAACTTCGACTTGGCTTCAATAAACGCGCGCAACTCAAAATAATCCATCGTCTCCATATTGGTGCGTCCAATGGATAAATCGGCTGGTGTAAAGGCCAAAACAGTATCCAAATCGCGACCATTTTGCAAGCTTTCGTGCGTCCCGTTGATTTTTCGAATGAGGTAGTTTTCGAGTCGCCACATGCCCCGAATACTATCGTAACGAGCAAAATCTGCGGTGAGTTTTTCGCGAAGTGCGCCGTCCTCGAACTGCTCGAGTGAAAAATGGTAACCTACTCGATTGCGCGTGTTATAGCTTTCCAAATAGAGGTAAGCCTGGTCGTCTATAACTCGGTGAATGTGTTTGTACCTGAAGTTATCCGCATCATCAATGTAGCGGGTTTTAAATTCTATAAAGCCCTCGTTGGTAGCTGGGACTGCAAAGTTATTAAGGTACGTGGCTAACACCGCCAACACCGCCGCGGCAATTAAAAAAGGGCGCAAAAGCCTATTAAACGAGATGCCACCCGATAAAATTGCTACGATCTCCGTGTTTCCCGCCATGCGGGATGTCATAAAAATAACCGCAATGAAAATAATTAAAGCGCTGAATTGATTGCCATACAGGGTGATGAACCCGAGGTAATAGTCGAAGAGGATTTCGCTAAGACTGGCACCCGATGAACTAAAGTGATTTAGTCGCTCGCTTACATCGAACACCACCGCCACCGCCAAAATAATGGCCATGGTAAAGGCGAAGGTGCCCAAAAAACGCGTGATGATGTAGCGGTCCAGCAGTTTCACAGGCGCTGACTAATTTGAACAACCATTTTATCTTTCCATGCTCGGAACGTACCTGCAACTATTTGCTCGCGTGCCTCACGAACCAGGTCCAGGTAAAAGGCGAGGTTGTGAATGGAGGTAATCTGCTTTCCCAAATACTCATTGGTCATCATTAAATGCCGCACGTAGGCCTTGGAATACGTATGGTCCACAAAGCTGGTGCCCGCGGAATCCAACGGCTCAAAATTATCTTTCCACTTGGCATTTCGCATATTCATGATTCCATTCCAGGTAAAAATCATACCGTTGCGTGCGTTGCGCGTGGGCATTACACAGTCGAATTGATCCACACCAAGCGCAATACTCTCCAAAATATTTGCAGGTGTACCCACCCCCATCAAATAACGGGGTTTGTCTTCGGGAAGTATATCGGTAACCACCTCGGTCATGGCGTAAAGCTCTTCCGTAGGTTCACCTACAGACAGCCCCCCAATCGCGTTTCCAGGACGATTTTGTTCCGCAATAAACTCAGCCGATTGAATGCGTAAATCGCGGTAAACGCTTCCCTGTACAATGGGGTAGAGGGTCTGCTCATATCCGTAGAGTCCTTCGGTAGCATCGAATTGTGCAATACACCGTTTTAACCAACGGTGCGTCATGTGCATGCTGTCCTTCGCGTACTTGTAATCACAGGGGTAAGGCGTACATTCATCAAATGCCATGATGATGTCTGCACCTATAATTCGCTGCACATCCATGGCGTATTCTGGACTAAAAAAGTGCTTTGAGCCATCGATATGCGACCGAAAGGTTACTCCTTCCTCTACAATTTTCCGCACTTCAGAAAGACTGTACACTTGGTAGCCTCCGCTATCCGTTAAGATGGGCCTATTCCACCCCATAAATGAATGCAATCCTCCGGCACTGCGCAAAATATCCATCCCCGGCCGCAAAAACAGATGATATGTGTTCCCTAGAATGATCTGGGCCTTTATGTCTTCTGTGAGTTCGTGTTGATGCACCCCTTTTACTGTACCTTGTGTGCCTACAGGCATAAAGATGGGTGTGGCAATTGTTCCGTGGTCGGTCTCAATGTATCCCGCTCGCGCCTTCGATTGTGGATCCTTATGTTCTATGGTAAATCGCATAACTGCAAAGATAATTTTAATAACTTCCCGCAACTCACGCACCGGGGAACATGACTCTGCTTTTTATTTTGGCAATTGGAGCGCTCGCTCTATCTTACGGTTTAGTCTACGGGAGGAGCGCCCGCATCGATCCGCCTCCAACCCCATTCTCAGGGCAAGATAATCCCGCCGTTTCTCTTATTATATGCGCCCGCAACGAAGCCAGTGCACTGGCACAAAACGTATCCAAATGGCTGTCGCAGGAAGGGGTAGACCTTCAGCTCATCCTCGTGAACGATCACTCCTCCGATCTCACGGCTGCGGAAGCTAAGCGTTTATCCGCACATCACCCCAACCTTACTTATGTGGAACTCGCATCACCTGTCACGGCTCAATTGGGCAAGAAACACGCCATTTTGCAGGGTTTAAAATACGTGCGCAACCCCCTCATCGCCTTTTCCGATGCCGATTGCTGGCCCGCAACTTCCCGTACCTTACGGCTCATGGCACAACCTTTTTGTCATCCTTCGGTTCAGGCTGTGCTGGGCTTCGCGCCAGTCGCTTCGGGATCGCAGCGTTTGCTACAAAAGTTACAGGAAATAGATAACGCGTTAACGGCCATCCAAATGAGCAATTATGCGCGCAAAGGACAGGCCTACATGGCGCTTGGGCGGAATGTCATGTACCGAGCTGAGCACTACAATCCCAATGCATTGGCCAAATCCATGAAATTCCTCGCCGGAGACGACGATTTGGCTTTTCAGGCCATGAACCTAAGTCACGTAGAATTGGTGTCGAATCCTCAAGCTCACGTGTATTCTCCAGCGTGCTCCAGTTGGAAAGCATGGTTCCGGCAGAAGCGGCGTCATTACAGCGTGGTTCCGGGCTACAGGGGGGCGGCAGTTGGTCAGCTTTCGTTGCTGCGCGTTTCGCAAATGGCCCTAATCGGCGCCGCGGGGATGGGCATTTGGGCCGAACCTCTTTCTGGTGCCCTCGCTTTGGGAGCGGTTTGGCTACGGGGTTTCGGTTTGATGAGTGCCGCCGTTTCCAATTATCATCTTCCCCTTCGCAAAGCCGAGTTACTCCTCGAACCTCTTCGCTTCTCTTTTGTTATTCTTGTATCAGCATCATTAGTCTTTAAACCTATAAAATCGTGGTAAGGCCTCAGGACAAGGAATATATTGATCGAGCGTTACAGGGCGACCAAAGTGCATTTACTTCCATTTTGGAGGCGTATTGGGATGCCGTGCAGGGGTATTTGCGGACCTACACCCAAAACACAGAGGACAATGAGGACCTTTGCCTCATTACCTTTACTCAAGCTTTTCGATCGCTGCATCAATTTAATCCTCAATACGCCTTGGCCACATGGCTTTTTACCATAGCCGACAGGGTGTACATCGATTTTATGCGGAAAAAAGAATTAAAAGTAACCGCACTTCGAGATTCCGAGAGTGGGGAGGATTATGTGGATGTGCATCACCCTACAACAACCTCTTCCCCAGACGATTTGCTCATCCGTGCTCAACAAAATGAAGCGCTTCGCGAACTCATGATGCAATTGGCACCCACTCACCGGCGCATCCTCGAAATGCGATTTTTAAAGGAGCTCAGTTATGCAGAAATCGCAGAAAACTTGAACATTTCTGTGGGTACCGTGAAATCAAAGGTTTTTAGGGCCACGCAATTATTGCGAGAAATATTGCGAAATTCGCCCCCATGGAACGAAGTCTAAATTCCCTTTACACGGCTCAATTTCCCGAATTATCGCCGTTGCAGCATCAGCAGTTATCCCAATTAAAGTCCTTGTACGAAAAGTGGAACGCACTCATTAATGTGGTGTCTCGTAAGGATATGGATGATTTCGATGAGCGCCATGTGCTGCACAGTTTAGCCATATATGCTTTGGGCCAAATTCCCGCAGACTCCCAAGTACTCGATGTGGGCACAGGGGGTGGTTTTCCCGGAATTCCGTTGGCCATAGCAAACCCTTCAGCGAGATTTTTACTCATCGATGGACGGGGAAAGAAAATTCAAGTGGTGCAGGCAATTATTGATGCGTTGGGATTGCAAAATGTGCGTGCCGAGGCCGTGAGGTCCGAGCAATTAGAAGGGAAGTTCGATGTAATTACGGCACGTGCTGTAACCCAGTTGCCTCCGCTTGTGCAGCAAATTCGTCATCTCGCGTTACCCTCTGGAAAAACACAGGTGCTCGCATTAAAGGGAGGAGACTTAACGGAAGAATTGAGGTCGTACCCCAATGCGCAAGTTTGGAATTTGACGAATCTATTTGATGGTCCTTTTTTTGAGACGAAGAAATTGCTACGACTGCCCATCAAGCCAGCTAAAGTCAAAAAAGGCTGAAATCGATCAACTCCGGAGTAGTGCGGGGAGGGTGCAGACGGGAATGGGTTCCATTTTGTGCCTGTTGGCGCGATTTAAATGCTTATAAATAGACATCACCTCCACTTGGCGCTCCGTTAAGTCTGCGAGTTCCTGGCGTTCTAGAGCATTCATTGCCCATTCCAACTCGGCATAAGTGGCTCCCAATTGATCTTCGTCTGTTCGGTCGTCGTCCCAGAGCCCATCTGTTGGGGCAGCCTGTTGAATGGAATCAACGATTCCCAAATTGCGCGCTACCTCAAAAACTTCGGTTTTCATGAGATCGGCAATAGGGCTTAAATCGACTCCGCCATCGCCGTATTTCGTATAAAATCCAACCCCGAAATCTTCTACTTTATTTCCGGTTCCCGCCACCAAGGCGCCGTTTAGCGTGGCATGATAATACAAGGTGGCCATTCTAAAACGAGCTCGGGTATTCGCCAGTGCCAAGTGGTTCCGATCCGAGTGTTCATCGGCTGTCCCTGCATGAAACGCGTCGTAAGTAGGGGTGAGGTCGAACGTCGCGACCTTTACTTGCTCAAAATGATCACAAAGCCATTGCAGGTGTTCATCAGCTCGGTTTGCCTGATTTTGGGCTTGATGTATAGGCATGGTGAGCGCCCATACGGGCATGCCTGTACGCGCACAGAGCGTTGAGGTAACCGCAGAATCTATTCCACCGCTCACACCGACTACGAATCCCTTACTTCCTGCGTTCTTCGCATAATCGCTCAACCATTGCGTTATATATTCAATGATTCCGTTCGTATCCATCTTGCGTTTTATTTTTTACCGAGTGAAAGTACATACCTTTGCAGCTATATAAAAACAAAATGAGGGACAAATTGATCAAAAACGTTTGGGTTCTCGCTGCGTTGTTTGCAGTGGGATGCACGTCCAATCCCCTTGAAGTCCCTGTAGATATTGAGACCAATCGCCCCGTTTTTCTTCCCTTTCACATAGATTTTTTTGATACCACACAGTCCATTGAGGATCTCCGTGCGGAATATGCGCCCTTCCTCACTTCAGAAGTTCCAGATGCCGTTTGGGATGAGCGCCGCACCAATTCTTTTTTTACCGCCCTAAATGCCGATGTGCAGCAGGTGTTTCCCTCCATGGAGCCCATGGAAAATGAAATTGCAGAGGTGCTGGCACACTACCGTCATTACTATCCCGAGCGCTATCTCCCCGAGATTTACACTTATGTAAGCGGGGCCGATGTGTCCTACCCCATTATCGATGCCGATTCAATGGCATTCATTGCTCTGGACATTTTTCTGGGTGCAGATCACCCCGCATACGCTGAGGTACCGCAATACATTCGTCGCCGGTTTACCCCCGATTACTTGCCGGTGAAATTTGCTGCGGAATTGGCCGATCGTCACATTCAGTGGAATCCCACGGATCTTACCCTGTTGAACTCCATGATTTATTGGGGAAAAATCGCCTATTTCATCGAGGCCATGGCCCCCGATTTAGCCCCCGAAATTTTGCATGAATACACACCAGAAGAGGAGCGCTGGGCCGAGGAATTCGAAACCGAAATTTGGGGCTATCTCTTGGCTCAGGATTTGTTATTTGATCAACGCACCGATACGCGCAATCGCTTTGTAGAAGAGGCGCCATTTTCCAAGTTTTATGCTGGAATTGACCGGGAGAGTCCAGGGCGAATTGGCCGTTGGCTCGGTTGGAGAATCGTGCATTCATACATGAAAAATTACTCCGTGTCACTTCCCGAACTCATGCGGGATACCGATCACCGAACCCTGTTTAATAAAAGTAATTACAAGCCCCATGGATAAGAAAATTGAAAAAGATGTGCGTTTATCTGTTGTACTCGACGAAAACCACGTGCCGGAATCGATCCATTGGTCGGCGGACGACGCACAAGACGAAAGTGCCGCTACGAAGGCATTTATGTTGGCAGTTTGGGATGAAGCGACCAAGAGTTCATTGCGAATGGATCTTTGGACTAAGGATATGCTCGTAGACGAAATGCACCGCTTCTATCACCAGTCTTTCTTAGCTATGGCGGATTCTTTTCACCGAGCTACAAACAACGAGAATGTGGCTCAAATGATTCGCAATTTTAGCGCAGAATTCAAAAAAGAACTGAACCTGTAAAGGTGCTCTCAGGGCTCTCTAGGCGATTCAAGCTCAATGGGTTGCTTTGGAAAGGCTTTTCTACTTTGCTTCTGTCCCGAAATCGGGTTGATGGGCCGTAACTTCGAAAACTCTCTTGCCAATAGCGTCCCCGCTACTCAAGGGATTTACTTTGCCCGCTGCAGTTTTGGATTTCGATTATCTCGATGTGCACTTTATTTTCAGGTCTATGAGGTCCCGCTGTAGGTCTAGCACAATTTGCGCTAGAGCGCTTTCCAATCGATGTCTGAGCAGGATTCATTTAGGGAATGGATGTAGGCCAAAATCTCTTCTCGACCGAGTCCAGTTTCTGCAGAAGTAATAAAATGGGGAGGGGTCTCTTCCCACTGCAACTTCATGGCTTTTAAGTAGTTGCGTACGTTATCACTCAATTGTTTTTTGGAGCATTTATCCCCTTTTGTGAACACCATGGAAAAGGGTACTCCTTCCTGACCAAGCCACGTCATAAACTCCATATCGATCTTTTGGGGCTCATGCCTCACATCGATTAGAACAAACAAGTTTACCAGGTTTTTGCGCCCCCGAATGTAACTCGAATTCAGTTTGGAAAAGCCGGCGCGCTCGGTCTTGGAAATGCGGGCATAACCGTATCCCGGGAGATCCACTAAATACCAATTTTGGTTCACCAAAAAGTGGTTTATAAGCTTGGTTTTTCCTGGTTTTCCGGAGGTTTTAGCCATGTTCTTGCGTCGGGTAATCGTATTGATGAGCGACGATTTACCTACGTTGGAACGGCCAATAAATGCATATTCCGGCCGGTCCGTATCTGGACATTGTGAAGCGGCACTGCTGCTTTTTACAAACTCTATTTTTTGAATTTCCATACGCTGCAGTAAAGGTATCTTTTTTTGAGGCGTGGAAAACATGTGGATAAAATTGCCCAAAAAGTGGTAAAAAGTGGTAAAAAGTGGTATTTTAGTCGGCATATTAGCATTCAAATAAAACCCCTTGGAAGGAATCAATCTCATCGGTGTACATGACTGTAAACTAGACGCTAAGGGTCGGGTGTTGCTCCCCTCTGCGCTCAAGAAGCAGTTGTTGTCCGTCCTTTCGAATGGGTTTGTGATCAAGCGAAGTGTGTTTCATTCCTGTTTGGAGATTCATCCCATGGCGGAGTGGAATGCGGTAATGAGTAAGGTGAACAAGCTCAATCGCTTTGTAAAAAAGAACAATGATTTCATTCGGCTCTTCACCGCGGGTGTCCGTACCATGGACATCGACGCGAATGGCCGATTCCTCATTCCCCGCGACTTAGTGAATTTTGCTGCACTCCAAAAGGAGATTGTTTTGTCGGCATCTGTGAATATCATCGAGGTGTGGGATAAGTCTAAGTACGAGGCCGTGCTCAATGATCCAGAGGTGGATTTTGGGGCGCTTGCCGAAGATGTGATGGGGGATGTCGATGATGAATAAAGGTTATCATACTGCGGTTATGGAGTCGGAGTGCATCGCTGGCCTGCACATTCACTCGGATGGGGTGTATGTCGATGCCACGATGGGTGGAGCTGGCCACAGCAAGGCTATTTTGGCTGAATTGGGTCCCAATGGTCGCCTTTTTTGCTTCGACAAGGATCTCGATGCGGCCAAGAATGTCCCAGAGGATGATCGCTGTACGTTTATTCCGCAGGATTTCCGGTATCTCAAGAATTTTTTGCGGGTTAATGGGGTAAAGTTGGTTGATGGAATCCTAGCGGATCTCGGGGTTTCGAGTCATCAATTCGATACGGCAGAACGCGGTTTTAGCACGCGGTTCGATGCAGAACTCGATATGCGCATGCACCGAAAGGGCTCGCTCACCGCCGCCACCGTAATCAATGAGTACGACCTCGATCGCCTCGCACGACTGTTTAAAATCTACGGCGAATTGCGCAATGCGGTGAGTGTGGCGCGCGCCATCACGGTTGCACGGGCGGTTGAGCCCATCACCACAGTTTCCGCACTTAAGGCCATTGTAGCCCCCCTCGCGCCGCGGCAACGCGAAAACGCCTTTTATGCGCGGATTTTCCAGTCTGTACGGATTGAGGTGAACGATGAGTTGGGGGCGCTCAAAGCGTTGCTGGCCCAGTCGGTAGAAATGCTTAAGACCGGAGGTCGAATGGTTGTGCTGTCCTACCACAGCTTGGAGGACCGTCTGGTAAAACAATTTTTTAAAGAGGGAAAATTTGGCGAAGACGCGGACCGCGACTTTTTTGGCAACCGCATCGTCCCCTTTAAACCCCTCCTCCGCAAGCCAGGCGTTCCAACGGACCTCGAAATTGAACAAAATCCACGCTCTCGAAGCGCGAAATTGAGAATTGCAGAACGGATATGAGCGACGCGGCGAACGAAACAAAAAACCAATGGCTATCGGCTTTCCTCAAAGGCGGATTTCTCTATCACCCTTGGATGATGTCCAACTGGCCCTTCATCTTGTTAATTGCCGCCTTTGGATTCATCAGCATTGCATCCACCCATTCCGCAGATAACAAAGTGCGGAAAATGGAGTCCCTTACGGATTCGCTCAAAAACTTGAAGGCCGAATTTGTGCTCACCCGCCGCGAGGCTATGAATCGCACCCGAATCACCGCAGTCCAGCAAGAGGCCAAACGCCTTGGTCTGGAAAAATCGCGCACGGGAATTTACAATGTGGAGGAGTGATGGATCAGAAACGAGCTAACATGCGGTATTTGCCCTTCGTGGTCCTGTTGGTTTTGGGATTGCTCGCCATTCCGGTGCGCATCATCACTATACAGGCTATCGATGGCGAGACCTTGGAACAATTGGAGCGGGATCACTACGTGAAACCGGTACCTGTAGAGGCGGTGCGTGGAAACATTTTCTCTAGCGACGGTAAGCTGCTCGCGATTACATCACCCCGCTACGAAATCCACTTCGACGCCGTTACCGTGCCACCCGCATTATTCCAAGAACAGGTGGGGGCTCTAGCGCGCGGACTAGCTCGGGTGCTAGGCGACCAATCGGCGGAATCGTACAAGCGTTTGCTGCTCGAGGCCCGGAATACGGGGAATCAGTACACGCTTATTCATCGCGACGTCGATTACCGCGTAATCACCGAATTACGCGATTTGCCCATTTTTTCGGAGGGGCAGTATAAGGGTGGGCTTATTGTACACCGCCACAACGACCGCGAATTGCCTTTCGGCAAGCTCGCGGAACGAACTATTGGTTACGATAGGGTGGGTGCTCGTGTAGGAGTGGAGGGATGGTATTCCCACGACTTGAGTGGCCAAGAGGGGCGCCGACTCAGTCAAAAAATTTCTGGAGGTGCATGGCGGCCATTGCCCGATGCCTCAGAAGTGCAACCGGTCGATGGAAGCGATGTGGTCACCACTATCGACGTGCGCATCCAAGATATTGCTCAACGCGCCCTGTTGCGTTCCTTGGAGAAATTTGAGGCCGATCACGGAACAGCCATTGTGATGGACGTGAAAACGGGTGCTATACGAGCTATGGTAAATCTCGGTCGCACTTCAGTGAACACGTATTATGAAGAGCGGAATTTTGCGGTATGGGAGAGCACGGAGCCCGGGAGTACATTTAAGTTGGCCACTTTGCTCGCATTGCTGGAGGATGGGGTGGCAGATACGGCAGATATCGTCGATACCGAAGACGGTGTGTACTCATTCTATAATGTGCCGGTGAGGGATTCCCGCCGCGGTGGATATGGTAAAATTTCACTGGGCAGGGCCTTTGAAGTTTCGTCGAACATCGCCATGGCGCGCTTGGTAAACGAGAGTTATTCCAATCATCCCAGCAAGTTTATAGACCGACTTTACGTACTGGGGCTCGGCGAAAAAACCGGAGTGGATATTCAAGGAGAAACAGCACCTCATATACCGCTTCCTGGAAGTAAAGAGTGGTCCGGAATTTCACTCCCCTGGATCAGTCATGGATATGGGATAAAACTCACCCCATTGCAGATGCTCGCGCTTTACAATGCGGTAGCAAACGACGGCGAAATGGTTCAGCCGTATCTGATGGAGGAAATTCAGCGAAATGGGGAAGCGCTAAAAACCCATGAAAAGGTTGTCGTAAATCCTGCGATTTGCAGTTCCTCTACTCTTGCAAAGGTGCGCGATGTGCTCGAAAAGGTGGTGATGTATGGCACAGCGACGAATATTGCCATGGGCGATGTTCCCCTCGCTGGAAAGACGGGTACCAGCAAGCTCAAATATTGGGAAGACGACGAGGATGCGCGTGGATATCAAAGTTCGTTCATGGGCTACTTTCCGGCCGATAAACCCCAGTACAGCTGTGCGGTGGTGGTGAGTCGTCCAAACCCCAAGATTGGCTATTACGGCAACGTGGTGGCCGCGCCTGTTTTTGCGGAAATCGCAGATCAAATAATTGAATATCAACCATTCCAACAATTTGTACCCCGTCAAATGACCATGCTTGAACCATGAAATTGCTAAGTGATTTATTAAACGGTATTGGACTTGAAGAGGTCGTGGGATCTACGCATATCGCAGTTGCGGCGATGGCGAACGATTCACGAAAGGTTCGTGCACAGGGCTTGTTTTGTGCTATTCGAGGCGAGCAGGTTGATGGGCATGACTATCTCAGCGAGGTATCTCAAAAGGGAGTGGTTGCCCTCGTAGTAGAGGAACTCCCTGAGGAGTTGAATCCCAAAATCACTTACGTGCGTGTGTCCAATTCAAGGGAGGCATGGGCGCAATTGGCATGTGCCTATTACGAACACCCCTCGCGCGAAATAAAAGTGGTGGGGGTAACTGGAACAAATGGTAAAACTACA
>Ga0181606_10002974_pt1 | contig 14438 bp, 11 predicted proteins | sample 041ome_10_FD_132994 | JGI IMG/M metagenome (GOLD analysis project Ga0181606, IMG submission 132994) | Coastal salt marsh microbial communities from the Groves Creek Marsh, Skidaway Island, Georgia - 041412US metaG (megahit assembly) | ecosystem: Environmental > Aquatic > Marine > Intertidal... | reverse complement strand
TATTTTATACGCCGCTCTCACAAATAATGGGAAAAGATTGGCTTTTTGGGGCCTCGAAGGCCCCGATGGACGAACCGGCTTTTATGATGAGCAGGGCAAAAGTGCTCAACGGCTTTTGATGAAGACGCCCGTAGACGGCGCCCGTTTGTCATCGCGCTACGGACGACGGCGTCACCCCATTTTGGGCTACACCCGGATGCATCGTGGGCTTGATTTTGCAGCCGCCTCGGGAACGCCCATTTACGCCGCTGGTGATGGCACCATCACGCGCATTGGAAAAAATGGCTCTTACGGCAATTATATTCGAATTCAACATAAAAACGGGTTCGAGACCGCCTACGCCCATATGCGTCGTTTTTCAGCAGGATTGAAAAAAGGCAGCCAGGTTCGACAAGGCGATGTCATTGGCCAAGTGGGCCAGACCGGCCTCGTTTCCGGTCCGCATTTGCATTACGAAGTCCTGCAAAATGGTAAGCAAATTAACCCAGCAACACTCGAATTACCGGCCGCACGGACGCTGGATCGCGCGAGCATTGACATGCTGGAAACGCAGCGCGCTCAAATCAACGAAACCATTCGCATGCTCAGTGCGGCAGATACCGGCCAAACGCGTTTCAGTGCCTCAACAGCGTCGGCATCACAGGCCGCCCCGACCAGCAGCGCCCCAGCAGCAGACAGGGGCGCCGCGCAATAGGCTGATCAATGGACCGCCGTCACCTGCTCTGAGGGTACCACGCGGATATTGTCGGCAATTTGCTCAATGGCCAGATGCGCTCCCTCCGAGATTTCACCCGCAAGAATTTGATCTGCCAGTTGATCCTGAACATATTTCTGGACGACCCGCTTCAACGGACGTGCGCCATAGACAGGGTCATACCCCCGCTCCGCCAACCACTCGCGCGCGCTATCCTCTAAGGTGAGCGACAAACCTCGTGCCTGTGCGAGCTTGGCCAAACGGGCCATTTGAATATCCACGATTTCGCCCATCTGCGCGCGCTTTAAGCGCTCAAACAAGATAATTTCATCCAAACGATTCAGAAACTCTGGCCGGAAATGCGCCCGCACTTCCTCCATCACAAGCTCACGCACCTCTTCAACATCCGCGCCCTCTTCTTGCCCTGCCAAGTGATGCGACCCCAGATTGGAGGTCATGATGATGAGCGTATTTCGAAAGTCGACCGTGCGCCCCTGTCCATCGGTCAAGCGACCATCATCCAAAACCTGCAAGAGAATATTAAACACATCGGCATGGGCCTTCTCGACTTCGTCGAAAAGCACCACTTGGTAAGGCCGCCGCCGAATAGCCTCGGTCAAGGCGCCACCCTCATCATAGCCCACATAGCCAGGAGGCGCGCCAACCAGACGCGAGACGGAATGTTTCTCCATATATTCTGACATATCGAGCCGGCAAATCGCCCCCTCATCATCAAACAAAAACTCCGCCAACGCCTTGGTCAGCTCGGTCTTGCCGACACCTGTTGGTCCCAAAAACAGAAACGATCCAATGGGACGTGAGGGGTCTTGCAATCCTGCACGAGCCCGTCGCACCGCTTTTGACACAGCTGAGATCGCCGGGTGCTGCCCAACAACACGGCGATGCAAGGCGTCTTCCATATTCAATAATTTCTGACGCTCGCCCTCCAACATTTTTTCAACTGGCACTCCGGTCCAGCGCGATACAACAGAAGCGATATGATCTTCATTCACCACTTCTTCCAACATGGGTTGCGCATCGGTATCGGCCTCAGATGCGGCAAGCTTCTTTTCAAGATCTGGAATAATCCCATAAGCCAGCTCGCTGGCGCGCTCCAGCTCACCCCGGCGCTGCACCTGGTCCAACTCAACCCGCGCCGCCTCGAGCATTTCTTTCACTTTTTGCGTGTCGGACAGCCGATCTTTTTCGCTTTGCCAGCGCGTCATTAAGGTTGCCATTTTTTCTTCAAGCTGCGCCAACTCAACTTCCAATTTTTCCAGACGATCCATCGAACCTTTGTCGGTTTCTTTGGTAAGCGCCGCCCGCTCAATTTTTAATTGGATAATCCGCCGATCTAATTCATCGAGCTCTTCTGGCTTGCTATCCACCTGCATGCGGATCCGGCTCGTTGCTTCGTCCACCAGATCAATGGCCTTATCTGGCAAGAACCGATCGGTGATATAGCGATTAGACAAATGCGCAGCAGCTACAATCGCCGCATCCGAGATGCGCACACCATGATGCACTTCGTATTTCTCTTTCAAGCCTCGCAAAATGGAAACCGTGTCTTCAACGGTTGGCTCTTCAACAAAAACCGGCTGGAACCGTCGCGCCAATGCGGCATCTTTCTCCACATGCTTACGATATTCATCAAGCGTTGTGGCCCCAATACAATGCAATTCGCCACGCGCCAAAGCAGGCTTTAGGAGATTGGATGCATCCATTGCCCCATCGCTGGCCCCGGCGCCCACCAATGTATGCATTTCATCGATGAACAGGATCACGCCTCCTTCTGCGGAAGAGACTTCTTGCAAAACCGATTTCAAGCGCTCTTCAAACTCGCCCCGATATTTCGCGCCGGCAATCAAGGCGCCCATATCGAGGGACATTAGCCGCTTATTCTTCAAGCTCTCCGGCACATCCCCATCAATAATTCTCAAAGCAAGCCCCTCAGCAATTGCTGTCTTACCGACCCCCGGCTCACCGATGAGTACGGGATTATTTTTGGTTCGCCGCGACAACACTTGCATCGTGCGACGAATTTCTTCATCTCGTCCGATCACCGGATCGAGCTTGCCCGATTGCGCTTCGGCGGTGAGGTCGCGTGCATATTTTTCGAGGGCTTGATATTGATCTTCTGCGGACGCAGAGTCAGCGGTGCGCCCTTGCCGGATGGCGGCAATTGCTCGATCAAGCGCCTCTGGATGCAGGCCAGATTCAGTTAGAATTTTGCTGGCCTCATTTTTCGACGCCATAAGAGACTGAAGCAAACGCTCCGTCGTGACAAATTGGTCGCCGTGTTTTTGCGCATTTTCATGTGCGGCCGATAATAGCTTGGCGAGCTCTGTGGCAATCGTCATTTGGGCGGCATCGCCCGTGACTTGCGGTAATTTTCTCAAGGCCATGTCGGTTTTTTCGCGGATCTCGACAGGCTGACCACCACTCGAAACGATCAGTTGCAAGGGTAATCCTTGATGATCATCTATCATTGCTTTGAGAAGATGAATGACCTCAATCCGTTGATGCGACTGATTGAGCGCCACCGCCTGCGCAGCTTGAACATAACCCCGCGCTTTATCGGTAAATTTACTGAGTTCCATCCGTGTCTCCAATATGCCCGAAGAGCGTTATTAAGACTTATATGGGAAGCCCATTGCGCAAGCACAATGGGGGTCATCAGTTTTTAAGCTTGCTTATTATAAAACGTCTTTGATAGTCGACCTGCGGCGCGATCGTGATTATTCGCCAACCACACTTTCGAGATCGGTGGCGTCAACAGGATCATTTTTTGGTTCCTTACGACGCAACGGCCCGCGACGACGTCCGGAGCGAACGGCGCGCCCACCTTCTTCTGAGGCGGCAACAGTTTCATCCTCGCCAGCAGCCTCGTCCTCTTCAGACACACCATTACGGCGCAGCACCAAGGGTTCAACAATTTCGCCCGCGAGATCACCACCGGTTTCATCCGACCCGTCATCGATGCCCGTCAAGTCTGCGCCCTCGATGTCTTGGTCGTCCTCGCCCTGACTGATATCCGTGCGCACCAACTGGTTGCTCAACATAATGCGGTAATAATGTTCGGCGTGCTGAAGATAATTTTCTGCAGCTATTCGATCGCCCGATGCCTGTGCGTCGCGGGCAAGCGTTTGGTATTTATCGAAGACCTGATTGGCCGTTCCCCGAACACGGACATCCGGACCATTACTATCATAGCTTCTATTCGCTGGATTTGACTGACGTCTTCCGCGGCCACGCGTACGTTTCATTTATTTTTCCTCTTATCTGCCAGAAAAATCCAACAGTGCCGGATGACGCCGACAGCATGTGATCATCATTAAAATTATTTGCTAACCCATCAATTGCCAGGGCGTCTCGGATTTGAGGTCCACTGAAATCGATGGCCATCGAAAACCCTGTTTTCGACGTAGCCGCACACTACCCAAATTCATTTTATTTTTCAAACATCTTTTTTCAGCATTCATAAAGTTTAAAAGAGGGGGAAAATCACCCCTTTCAAAGGATGAAGCGATCGTCGCCCTATCGGGCGATGGCACGATAGCGTCCTCGGACAACACGAGGGCGATCGGTTAAGTCCTTCACGATATCGATTTCTCCATATCCTGCGTCGGCAAAAATCTGCATCACGTCATCTTCCTGCCCCAATCCGATCTCGCACACCAACCACCCCCCTGCTTTGATATAGGCAACAGATCGCGGAACGATGACCTCATAGGCGGACAACCCCGTCCGTCCGGCAAACAAAGCACGGCCTGGATCAAATTTCGCCACCTCCGGCATCAATGCGCGGCGATCTGAGATCGGAATATAGGGCGGGTTCGACAAGATGACGTCAAATGCGTGTCGATGTGAAAGGCTGAGCGGATCAAACCAATTGCCGTGTCGAAAAAATACTCGCTCATCCACGCCCAGCCGGGCCGCATTAATGCGTGCCATCCGAACAGCACGGGCTTGCACATCTACGCCGACGCCCGACCAATTCGGCAATTGGCGCAAGGCCGCAATCAGCAAACATCCGCTTCCGGTTCCGAGATCAAGTATCTGACCCGATTGCGACGCAGGCAATTGGTGCGCCACATTGAGCACCGCCTCAACCAATGTTTCACTATCTGGCCGCGGATCAAGTGTTGAGGCATCGATGAGATAGTCGGCATCATAGAAGCTGCGCCGACCCGTAATACGGGCCACCGGCTCACGACCGACACGGCGCGCCAGCACGCGCTCATATGCCCGTATTTGAGACCCATTTAAGAGGTGATCGGGCGTCGCCAGAATGTCGTTATGACGCGTTCCACTGATAAACTGCAGCAACAGACGCGCGTCGAGGGCGGCACCTTCAATGCCTGCGGCCTGCAATCGCGCCCGCCCATGCTTTAGCGCCTGCGCGAGCGAAAGAGACCGATCCGCTTGCGACGGCTTAGTCATCCCCAGTCGCGCTCAAGCGACGCAATTGGTCTTCACTGATGAGGCTGTCAATTAACTCGCCCAGCGCCTCGCCCGCCAAAACCTTATCCAACTTGTGCAATGTGAGATTGATCCGATGATCGGTGACCCGACCTTGCGGATAATTATAAGTTCGAATTCGTTCCGACCGGTCTCCCGTTCCTACTTGAGACTTTCGATCGGCGGCTCGTTGGCTCTCCGCACGTTCACGTTCCGCTTCAAATAAACGCGCGCGTAGAACCTTCAGCGCCTTCGCCTTATTTTTATGCTGTGATTTTTCATCTTGCTGGGACACCACAATGCCCGTCGGAATATGCGTAATCCGAACCGCACTATCTGTTGTATTCACCGATTGTCCGCCTGGACCACTGGCGCGAAACACATCAATCCGGAGATCCTTGTCTTCAATCACAATATCCACTTCTTCGGGCTCAGGCATAACGGCAACAGTCGCTGCAGAGGTATGAATACGCCCACTGCTCTCTGTCTCTGGCACACGCTGAACACGATGGACGCCACTTTCAAATTTCAATCCCGCAAAGACCCCGACACCGCGCACTGAGGCGATAATTTCTTTAAAGCCTCCTACGTCGCCTTCTGACGTCGAAATGACCTCAACTTTCCATTCACTCAGATCTGCGTAACGTTGATACATGCGGAACAAATCGCCGGCGAATAAAGCGGCCTCATCTCCTCCCGTACCCGCACGAATTTCCAAAATAACGTCAAGACGGTCGGCCGCATCACGCGGCAAAAGTAATATTTGCAACTCATGTTCAAGGTCTGGCAGGCGTTCGTATAAATCTGGCAATTCGATCTCCGCCAGAGCGGCCATTTCCTTGTCATCACTTTCGATGAGTGTTTCAAGGTCGGCAATTTCCCCCACCAAAGACCGATAGCGGACAATCACTTTGACGATGGGATCAATTTCCGCAAACTCTTTCGATAGAGAAACGAACCTCTCAGCCGGACAGTCACGGCTCATTTCATCTTGAATTTTTTTCGCACGCTCAAGAATGGCGTCGAGACGATCCTGGGGAAGCATGTTTAATCTCTTTTCTTCTGATCCGCTTGGCGTTTCTCAGATACACGCTGTTCGACGAGCTCAACCAAATGATCGACCATTTTTTCATGCGGCAATTTATGGTTGGGGCGCCCGTCAATGTAAACCATACCTTGACCATTGCCGCCGCCAGTAAACCCAATTTCCGTTTCGCGCGCTTCCCCTGGCCCATTCACAACGCACCCAATAACCGACAAGGTTACTGGCTCCGCAATATGCGCCAAGCGTTTCTCGAGATCCGACACGGTCTTGATCACGTCATATCCCTGACGGGCACATGACGGGCACGAGATAATCGTGACACCGCGATGCCGCAGACCTAACGACTTCAAAATTTCAAAGCCCACACGCACTTCCTCAACAGGATCCGCCGACAACGAAACGCGCAACGTATCGCCTATGCCGGACCAGAGGAGCGCGCCAAGACCGATCGACGATTTCACCGACCCGCTCGACAATCCGCCGGCTTCAGTAATTCCGATATGCAAGGGACAATCGAGGGCTTGGGATAATTGTTGGTAGGCGGCAACCGACAGAAACACATCCGAGGCCTTCACGCTGATCTTATAATTCCGAAAATCATGATTTTCGAGTATCTCTGCATGATAAAGAGCACTCGCTACCATCGCTTCAGGACAGGGCTCCCCATATTCCTCGAGCAAATGTCGCTCAAGCGATCCGGCATTGACGCCAATGCGGATCGAACAACCATGGTCTTTCGCCGCTTGCACCACATCGCGCACGCGGGCCGCATCCCCAATATTGCCGGGATTGATCCGCAGGCAGGCAGCGCCCGCCTCCGCCGCCTCAATTGCGCGCTGATAGTGAAAATGGATATCGGCGACAATCGGCACATGCGCGGAAGCCACGATCTCTTTCAACGCTTTGGTCGAGGCCGCATCCGGACAGGAAACGCGCACAATATCTGCACCTGCTTCTTCGAGCGCATGAACCTGCGCGGTCGTGGCCGCAATATCATGGGTTGGGGTGTTGGTCATCGACTGCACAGCAATCGGTGCATCGCCCCCGACAGGAACATGCCCTACCATAATTTGCCGCGTCTTCCGGCGTTCAATATGTCTCCAAGGTCTGATCATGCTGGGCTACGGCCGACTAAAATAGCGCGACCACTCCACCAAGCGTCGCGCCACCACTTCCCCATTGCGACCAAGACGCTCAACGCGCTTGTCATCCGCGCGAATTTCAATCGCCCCCGCATCGCGCGTCGCAACAAAAACATTCTCTGATGTCGCCAGATCATAGGAGGCCCCCGCATCGATAATGCTGGAAAATAAAACCTTTCCGTCCTCATTGGATACACGCAGCCAAGTTGTCCGAACAGCATAGAGAGATATTTTGACATCGGGAATGACCATGTCAGGTGCTTTTTGCTCAGCCTCGGTTGCAGTCAGGTCTTGCGCGCCAGCTAGGTCACTCACCGCCTGGGCTTCGTCCGATGGTGTCGCACTTATCGCGCCAATACTTTCGAGCGCAGTCGCATCTGGGGTGGTCGCACCTGATCTCAAATTTGGCTCCAAATCTGACGGCACTGTGTTATCCAATACCGCAGCCCCGTCACTTGCGAATTGCTCTTGGGCGGCGCCCGCCGCATCAACACTGTCGAGACGAGCCTGATCAAAATCAGAACGACCCAACGGCGTCATGGTTTCGGTTGGACCAACATCTGAGCCCTCACTATCTTCCGATGGACCTCCGACACGAGAGGTCGCATCGAAGTCAGGGCGATCGACTTGTTGCGCCGTTGAGATGAGCGAAGTCGCATCTTCCAATGATCTCGTCTCCCCTCCACTGGGTGGAGCCAATTGCGACCAAACCAAAATAACAGCACTGAAGGCAATAACACCGGCCCCCACCACAACGGGGCGTGAAACCGGTTCATCGCCACTTAGATCCATAAGCTCGCGCTCAAGCCGATCGACTTCTTCCTCTTTATCGAGCGTTTCTTGGAGGTAACTCACGGTCGCATTTTCATTCAGGCCTAAATATTTGGCGTATGTTCTTAAAAACCCGATGGCATAGACGCGCGCCGAAAACGCGTCGAGATTTTCGTGCTCAAGCGCTTCCAATAAATGCGGCGCAATGCGCAGCTCGGCCGCAATCTCCTCTAACGACTTACCTTCCGCCTCACGGGCCAAACGCAATTGATTACCAATACCCTGCACGTACGACACTCCTTACGCGAGCTCATTTTCGACACAACCCCGCCCTGCAGGGCGAGAAAACAGTATCGAAGCGCAGCAACACAGACGCCATTACTGCTTGGACGGTTCTTATACGGTTTTACACGTTTTTTTACAACTGAGCCGTTATTATAACTTGATCCCGAAATCTTCGGCCATTTGCCGAATAGAACGCTCAAAATCATCGTTCTCGTCACGAATTAAGTGATGCATGCGCTCATAGGAACGCGCATGGTTCATCGACCGGATCATGCGTTTAACCGGTCCAATCGCCGAGGCGGGTATCGACAATTCAGTATAGCCGAGTGCCACCAAAGCCAGCGCGTGAAGGGGCACGCCAGCCGCCTCACCGCATATCGACACAGGCACATTATGGGCACTCGCCCGCGTTCTAATATGGCTGAGGAGCCGCAAGACAGGCCGGCTCAAAAACGCATAGCGGTTTCCAACAATTGGATTTCCGCGATCGCTCGCAAATAAAAATTGTAATAAATCCGACGTGCCAACGGACAGAAAATCAACCTCGGGCAATAATTCATCGAGTTCCCACGCCAAGGATGGCACTTCGAGCATCGTGCCGACATACAGGTTTTTGGGTCGAGGATATCCGAGCTTCCGCGCGCGATCGCTTTCCTTGTCGACCAATTTTTTCGCCGCTCGGAACTCCGCAACATTTGCGACCATCGGAAACATGATGTGCAAATCTCGTTGATCGGCCGCAGCGAGCAAAGCGCGGATTTGATAGCGCAATAATCCAGGCCGATCGAGCGCAATACGGATCGCTCGCCATCCCATAGCCGGATTATCTTCGTGGCTTAAGCGCATATAGGGCAAGACTTTATCTCCCCCAATATCCAACGTACGGAAGACGACCTTACGATCCCCCGCCGCTTCTAAAACACTCCGATAGAAGCCGCGTTGCTGCTCTTGGCGCGGTAATTTTGCCGCGACCATGAATTGCAGCTCGGTTCGAAATAGCCCGATATTAAGCGCCCCCGACGCTTGCAGATTTTCGACATCGACCATCAATCCGGCATTTAAGTTGAGGGTCACATCACAGCCGTCTCGGGTCATCGCAGGCAAATGTCGGATCCGTGCATACCGCTTCAAGCGGCGCGCCCGCAAGCGGGCTTGCTCAGAATATGTCGACACCACATCGCCGGGCGGATTGACATGCACATCGCCCTGATCGGCATCAACAATGATTTCATCACCTTCTTGCGTATTGCCCAAAAGCCCGCGCACATTGGCTACCATGGGAATATTCAAGGCCCGCGCAACGATGGTGACATGCGCACCCATCGCCGCCTCTTCAAGCACGAGACCACGCAACTTGCGACGATCATAATCCAATAATTCCGCCGGACCCATGGTACGCGCAATCACAATTGCGTCGCGCGGCAGCTTGTCTTCGGAGGCCAGTACGGCGCGCCCTGTCAAAATGCGCATCAGGCGATTAGACAAATCCTCAAAATCATTCAGACGTTCACGTAAATATTGGTCGCGCTGGCCTGTGAGCCGCGCCCGAATATCCCCCATCACCCGCTCGACAGCCGCCTCTGCCGTCAAGCCCGTTCGAATGGCGGCGGTGATGCGTGTCAGCCAGCCGCGGTCATTGGCGAACATACGATAGGTGTCGAGCACATCTAAATGCTCACCCGCATGCGACAAGTCCTCGGTTCGAAGCAATTCGTCAATGGTTCGACGCAACTCATAAACGGCTTGATCCAGCCGACGGATTTCATCGTCAATGTCTTCTGCGATCAAACGGGCGACTTGGACCCGCGGCTCGTGCAGAACCACATGCCCCAGCGCCAATCCCTCGGTCAATCCTTGGCCATTGAAAACGCGGGGAACATCGCCCACCTCAATCGCATCAGAGACAAGAAAGTCGCTTGGAAACATCTCAGAGAGCACCATCGCAACCGTTTGTAAGGCCTCGACTTCTTCATCAACAAAATTGCGCCGTGTCGCATTCTGAACAACGAGCACGCCCGAAACCGACCCACTGCGCAAAATTGGTACACCCACGAATGAGATGAAGGGATCTTCGCCAGTTTCAGGCCGATAGGCGAAACGCGGATGGCTGGGGGCGTTATCTAAATTAAGGGGTCGTGCGTGCAGAGCAATATCACCCACCAAACCTTCGCCAACCCGCAACAGCGTTTTGTGCACAGAGTCGGGGTTCAGACCCTCCGTGGCAAATAGTTCCAACAGATCATCGGGCCGACGAATGTAAATGGAGCAAACAGCCGCCTGCATGCTTCCCGCAATCATGGTCACGATTTGATCGAGCCGCTCTTGGCGATCGCCAACCGTCGCCATCAGCTCGCGCAGGCGGCGTAAAAGTTTGCGTGGACCTTCAAGTGTCAGTGGCATGGGCCGTTCCCAGCCCCTCAGGGCTTGCTAACTCGCAGCCAGTTCAAACGCATCGTGAAGCGCACGAACAGCCAGTTCCGTGTAGTCGGCATCGACCAGCACGCTAATTTTAATCTCAGAAGTCGAGATTACATCAATGTTTATACCCTTATCCGCGAGAACTTGGAACATGCGCTGTGCAACACCCGCATGCGAACGCATCCCAATTCCAACAATAGAAATTTTGGCCATACCGGATTTTTGTTCGACCGATCCGTAGCCCACCTCGTCTTGAGCAACCTCAACGACCTGCATGGTACGCAGCAAGTCATCACTGGCAATGGTGAAGGTTACGTCTGTTTTCTGGCCATCTGAAGAGACATTTTGCACAATCATATCAACATTGATCGCCGCCTCAGCCAGTCGGCCAAAAATCAGCGCCGCAACTCCTGGCCGATCCGGCACATTGCGCAAGGTCACCTTGGCTTCATTGCGTGCATAGGCGACACCGCTGACAACTTCTTGTTCCATGATTTCTTCCTCGCTGCAAATCAGAGTTCCCACTAGTCCATCAGCCGGAAAATCAGCGTCCGGTGGGTCAAAGCTCGACCGCACTTGCAAATTCACATTGTGAACCATCGCAAGTTCAGCCGAGCGGGTTTGTAGAACCTTGGCGCCTGAGGAGGCCATCTCCAGCATTTCCTCATAAGACACCCGCGGCAGGCGGCGCGCATTCTCAACAATACGAGGATCGGTCGTGTAGACGCCGTCGACATCTGTATAAATATCACACCGATCCGCTTTGAGTGCGGCCGCCAGGGCCACCGCACTTGTGTCCGAGCCTCCACGCCCCAATGTTGTAATACGTCCGGCATCGCTGACGCCTTGAAAACCCGCCACAACCGCGACGCGGCCTTCGCTCAGCTGCTGCGCCAGCACCTCGACATCAATGTCTTGAATACGCGCCGAGCTATGAACGTTACTGGTTTTTACAGGCAATTGCCAGCCGAGCCAGCTTCGCGCCGGCACCTCAATTTCATGTAACGCCATTGCCAGCAGGCCGACACTGACTTGTTCGCCTGCCGCAACAATCACATCATATTCGCGGGCGTCGTGAATGGCCGAGATCCCCCGCGCCAAATCGACCAGCCGATTAGTTTCTCCTGCCATCGCCGAAACAACAACAGCCACCTCATGACCCGCAGACACCTCGCGTTTGACATGCGCCGCCACATTGCGGATACGATCGAGATCGCCCACTGATGTCCCGCCAAATTTCATTACCAAACGCGCCATAATTTCCTTTTCTCTCTCGGGCCTCTATATAAGGCATAAGTCTGTGAACACGTCCTCATGCCTCATCAGGCTCGGCGCGAACACTTACACGATTTTAGCGGATAAACGCAATAAGAAGGATAGCACAATGACAGATAACACCGAAGGCGTGTCGCATCGGGTCGCCGAAGATAGTCGCGATCCTGCCGAATTAGCCAAGTTTGAGGCCATGGCGACCGAATGGTGGGATCCAAAGGGAAAGTTTAAGCCTTTACATAAGTTTAACCCTGTACGGCTCGACTATATTCGCACTCAGATCTGTCGCCATTTCGATCGCCCCGAGCATGTCGATCATCCGCTTAAAGGGCTGAATTTGCTGGATATTGGCTGTGGCGGCGGGCTCTTGAGCGAACCCATGGCGCGCCTGGGCGCCGAGGTTACGGGCGTTGACGCTGTCGAGACCAATATTCAAACAGCGCGCCTTCACGCGCAACGCGAGGGGCTGACCATTCACTATCGAACAGGTAGCACGGACAGTTTATTGAGCGAAAACCTTAAATATGACGTGATTTTAAATATGGAAGTCGTGGAACATGTCGCGCATGTGCCGTCCTTTATTGCCGACTGCGCGCAATTATTGGCCCCAGGCGGCATCATGTTTCTCGCGACCTTGAATAGAACCCTCAAAGCCTTCGGGCTCGCAATCATTGGCGCCGAATATGTTTTGGGCTGGCTGCCTCGCGGCACCCATAATTGGAACAAATTCGTCACCCCAGGCGAATTAGAGCAGGCTTTGCATATGGCGGGCTTGGCGATGACCCAATCAACTGGGGTGAGCTTTAACCCGCTAAGCGATCAGTGGCGCCTGTCGGGCGATCTCGATGTGAATTATATGGCCACGGCGGGCCACGCTAATTCTTAACTTTGTCTGGAACAATCGGAAGGGGAGCGACGGGCACCCCCTCCTCCACTAAATCTCGCGCTTCATCGAGCGAGGTTTCACCATAAATATCTCGGTTTTCCGTTTCGCCATAATAGATTTTGCGCGCCTCATCGGCGAACCCGTCGCCTACATATTCATAGTTTTGGGTCACATGATCCGTCATTTTCTGCATCATATGCATTATTTTTTGGGGGTCGAGAGACGGTTCTTTTGTCGAGACGGAATTTTGCTTTCGCGGAATCGCCGGGGCCATAATAGAGCGATCCACCTGAGTACTGGCGCAGACAGGACAGGCAATCTCCTGCGCCTTTTGCTGAGCTTCAAAGCCTGCAATCGTATCGAACCAGCCGTCAAACTGGTGCCCTTTATGGCATGCAAGGCGATATTTGATCACGTTTTACTCCGATCCAATTGATCGATCACACTGTCGAGGCGATCATGCTGCAAGGCGGGAATGGACTGCCGCACCTTTCCAACAAGGGCGATGTCTATCTCGGCGCTGACAATTTCCGCCTCGTCTATATTGGGTTGGTTGCGCGCTTCTGCAAGCACCTTGCCCCACGGATTAATAATTAAGCTATGGCCATAGGTTTCTCGACCATTTTCGTGAAGACCAAATTGCGCTGGAGCGAACACAAAACAACCCGTCTCAATTGCGCGTGCGCGCAGCAATACATGCCAATGCGCCTCGCCCGTCGGCCGCGTAAAGGCGCTGGGAACAGAAATCAAATCAGCTCCATCATGAGCCAAGGCACGGTATAAATAGGCGAAACGAACGTCATAACAGATTGAAAGACCAAGACGCCCCCATGGCAGAAGCACGGTCTCACGGTGGTCTCCTGCCCGATAATTGGCGGACTCGCGATGCGTTTCACCGGTTTCCAACGTGACATCAAAGAGGTGGATCTTATCATATCGCGCCAAAATGTTCCCCTCAGGCCCAATCATCAAAGACCGATTGGCCGCCCGACCATCGCCGCTCTTCACAACAACCGAGCCAGCGAGAATATATATCCCATGGTTGCGTGCTGCCGCGCCTAGGGTCTGCACAACGGGATCGTCATCTTCCGCACACAAGCGTTCGCGCAAGCCGTTGCGCCCCCGCGCCATAAAATTACAGGTCTCTGGTAAGGCCACAAATTGTGCGCCCCCCGCAACCGCCCGAGCAATATCTCGCTCAAGCTGACGCGCATTCTTATCGGGGTCCATGCCCGTACAGAGCTGCAAACATGCTAATTGCATTAATTCAAACCTCGCACACGGGCCACCGTTACAATAATGACCTCTTTGGCATTTCCATCCCGACACAGTCGAGCGCACGCGCTCAGTGTAGCACCCGTTGTCATCACATCATCTATCAAAATCACAGATCGGTTGGCAATGGCCCGCTGGCCTTGAGCCGTTAGATGAAAAGCGCCTTTCAGGTTGCGCTGCCGCGCGCGC
>Ga0181606_10002964_pt1 | contig 14463 bp, 6 predicted proteins | sample 041ome_10_FD_132994 | JGI IMG/M metagenome (GOLD analysis project Ga0181606, IMG submission 132994) | Coastal salt marsh microbial communities from the Groves Creek Marsh, Skidaway Island, Georgia - 041412US metaG (megahit assembly) | ecosystem: Environmental > Aquatic > Marine > Intertidal zone... | reverse complement strand
GCAATACGGATACAATCACACGTATTCCGTAATGACTAAGGAGATAAAGTAAATGCATTTTACATTTAAGTTGAGAGATCAACTAGAAGGTAACTGTCCTTCGACTTACAATAAAGGTGGTGGTAGTAGTACTACAACTACTTCAAGCAGTATTGATCCTGAATTTAAACCATATCTTAAAGAAGTATTGGCAGACGTTACTGGTCAATATCAAACAGAAAAAGGCGCATATGGAGATTTATCTGATGCATATGGTCGTATGGGTGCAGCAGGTGAACGTTTAGGCGCAGAAGCAGCAGCAGAACGTGCAGCATTAGATCAGTTTAAGACTGAAGGCGCAGGTTCTACTGCAGCTCGTCAAGAAGCTACTCGTCAATTAGGGCAAGATTGGAGTCAAATGATTACAGATGACTTAACTAAGACTGCAGCAAGCGGTGCAATGGGTATGTCACAAGCAGGTGCGCTTGGTTCTGCTCGTGCTCAGATGGCACAACAGGGTGCATTAGCAGATCGTGCTATGCAGTTACGTCAAACAGAAAACCAAGCTAAAGGACAAGCAGGACAAGCATTATCTGGACTTGACGCTGAAGCACAAAAGCGTTATCTTGGTGCTGTTGACATGGGTACTACGCTTGGTGAAGCAGAATACAAAGGCGCACAAGCAGGTGTTGCTGGAGAGCAAGGTCAACTTGAAGCTCCGCACGAAGCAGCTAAGCGTTACTTTGGTTATCTTGGTTCTGGTGCTGTTCCTACTGTACAAACGTCAACTACATCTGGTGGGGGTGGTAAATAATGCCTAAGATAGATAACAGCTTAGTTAGTAAGCACATGCAAGAATATGAACGCAAAAAAGCTGCAGCTAAAAAACAACGTGAAATGTTGGGTCGCATAGCAGGAAGCATGACAGGTATTCCTGGTGCTGGAGAAGTAGGTGGTAGTATTGCAGGTGAAGGTGATTTGTCAGGCGTAACTGCTGAAGGTCTTGCTATGGATGTTGGCATGAGTGAGCTTGGAGATTACATGGATAGTGCTAAAGAAGCATCTACCGCAATGGATTCAGCATCTCAAGGTTATGAACAATTATCTGAAAACCTTCTTGAACAAGGAATGGAACCTGCAATCTCTAAATCAGAATTTATGAGTAATGTAGCGGAAGGATACGGAAATCCAAATGCATTTACACAAGCTATTGGCGGTGTAGGCAATACAATTGATAATACTACTAATGCAATTAAAAATAAATTTAAAGGTGCATTAAGCAGTGTTTCAGATACTATGTCAGATACAGTTGAAGATGCCGCTTCAGGTTTATCAGAAATGAAAAACAAAGTATCAAATGAAGCTATGTCTTACAAAGATAAAATGATGAAAAAATATTTTCCTGAATATGCAAGTCAAGGTAAAAAGATTATGAATTATTATGCAGAGGGTACCGAAAGACCATTATCACGTGCGTCTGTAAATGATCGTGTACGTTCATCAGAGTTAATGCGCGGGTTTAATCGTGATGTTGAGCGAGCTAACATGGCTGCAAGTGGCGAATTTAATTCTGCTGAAGAAATTGAACGTACTCTTGATCAAATTGAACAACGTCTTCGTGATCAAATGATGATTGAAAACAATATGCAATCACATGAATCATATGGCGCACCATATCCTGGTCCTCTTTATCAAGCGGGTGGTTCTTGTGGTGGTATTAAACCAAAGTATCGCGCAGGTGGCAGTGAAGGTGCTGAAAAATCTTTTACAGATTATCAACCAGAATCTTCTCTTCCTAGCTTTTTTAAATATATACCGGATGCATATCAAGTAAGTAACTGGTTTCAATCTAAGTTACCTATGAAGTATCGTTTAAATAAGCCTGTTGAATATCGCGCAATGCTTGATAATCAAAACACAATGAGTGAATATAATATTGACCCCACTAGTGAACAAGGCGCACAAATCTTTGATCAAGATCTTTATTTCCCAGACGAAAAAGGTTATGGTCCATTAAAATCAGTTAAATCAAAATCTTCTGATGGTAGTTCTAAAGAAAAAACTTATTATAATCCATTAGAGAAACGCTAATCGGAGGTTGTATGGACAACAAACAAGTAAAGAAACAAAAGGTTACTAAACAAGGTAACAAAGTTTCTTTTGAATATGAGTTTTTTCCAAGCACAGTTCCTGAGCTTCCAGAAGAAGAGTATATTCCTGAAAATCATTTTATGAATATTGAGGGTGGTGGTGGAGCTAATAAATATGGTACTGGTTATGGCGGTCGTGCAGCAGTAAATATTCCTGTAACAGATAATCTTAGGTTATCTCCATATATTACTGGTGGCGGTTTTAAACCAACAGATGGTTCACATCGAGGTAATATTGGTAGCTACGGTATTCAAGGTTCATATCGTTTTAGTCAGGGAGGTAATATTCCTCCTCAACAAATTCTAAATAATGTTGGTCAAATTGAGAATGTTCTTTCTAAAGGAACTGATACTGAATTAGCTATGTTAACTCCAGGTGAAAACGTAGTTAATGCAGAAGCATCTCGTATGTATCAACCTATTATAGATAAGATGAATGATCATGGGCGTTATATGCAAGCAGCACAGGGCGGTCCTGTACCTACTTATGCATCTGATGGTGTTAAAGTTCCCCCTCCTAGATTTGATCGTAATGATGCTTCTACTTGGGGGACTAGAGATGATGGTTCTCAAAAAGGCGCAGGATATTTTGGTTTATTAAATCGCCCTGATGGTGATGTATCTACAGAGCTTTCTGTTGGTATTGAGATGGATGGTAGGGAAACGCAGATACCCTTACTCGTACCAACTTTAACTTCAGATGAACTTACTTTTGTTTTAAATAATAATGATATAAAAAAAATTCCTGAATCTATTTTTAGAAAAGCTAAAGCACACGCGGTACAACGTATGAATGCAGGTTTACCTGTTTTTGCTCAAGAAGGAGAAGCAGGTTCTTTGCCTAAAGGATATGAGCTTTATAAATCAGCGGGTGGCAGTATTCCACAATATGCTGCTGATGGTAAAATGATTACTGGTGATGATTTCCAACGATATGCTGATGCTGTTCGTTATGCAGAAAACAAACTAAGTCATTACGATGATGCAGGTAATGTTGCTCGTAGTCCTGATAATGCTATTGGTATGATGCAAGTTACTCCAACTACTGCAGCTCGTCCTGGGCTTAGTACAGATGTCTTTAAAATTGCTGATTCAATGGGAGTTCCATATAATAAAGACGCTTATGCCCAAGAGTTAGCTCTTCGTCAAGTTAAAGATTCACCTGTTTCTCCTACTACATTAACAGAAGCAGAACGTTTACTTCAAAATCCTGCGATTAATATTCGTATGGGAGATGAATATCTTTATAATATGGGTCAACGTTATGGTGGTGATCTTGAGTTAGCTGCTGCAGGTTATAATGCAGGTCCAGGTGGTGCTAATAAATATAAAGCAGCACGCGAAGCAAATGATTTTAGTTCTTTACCTAAACGTCTTAAAACAGAAACAGTACCTTATGTACGCAAAGTAATGAACGAATATTCTCCTGGTATTCGGGAGGATATGTCTGGGTTTCTCGGTACTAATGCCAGTGATATTGTTGGTCGTTATTCTAAACCAACAGTTCCAGCTTATGACTTTGGTGAACCGACTGATCGTGAATTTAAAGAAGCAGAATCACAATTCAATTTATTAAATGAATCGTTACCCCCTAATGCTCCTCCTGTTTCTGATGAAATGAAACAACGTATGATTGAACGAGGAGACATTTTAAGTAGCGGCTTGTATTCAGTACCTATGAATGATGATATAGGTATTAGTACATTTAATAGACCGTATAATAAAGATGTATCTGAAGAACTTTGGAATCGTCGTATGGATGCAGAATTAGATCGTCAAGCACAGTCTTTTGTAGATAGAGATGAAAAAGTTCTTAGAGAAAAAGAGATAGATCAACTTTGGCAAGATGAGTATGGTACTGCAGATTCAAGTGTTGTCACTCAAAAAGACATGGCTCAAAAAGCCCAGAATCTTGAGGAAGAAATTCTTGATAAAGTTAATAATGGTCAAGTTCCTACTGAAAAAGAAGTTAAACAATTAGAGACTTTAAAAGAATTATCTAAAGAAGTTCCTCCTGTAGAGGAGAAGCCTCCTGTTCCTACTGATTCTCAAGGTATTCCTCTTCGTAAAACGCCTGCACCAGTAGAAGATCACTCTGTTACTTTAACAACTCCAGAAGAAAAAGGTGTTATTGAAAGAGTAGCAGGTTTCTTTGGATTAGGAAACAATGAAGTAAATCAAGTTGTTAATAATGTAGGTCAGGGCAATGTAAATAGAGTCAAGCAGTCTTTCTTAGATCGTTTAATGGCAGTTCCTGGACAGATGTTAGACCGAGCTATGGTTCCAGCTACACAAGCAGCTATTATGTATCTTGTTAGCAGGGCTATGGGTTATGATAATGATAGTTCTCTTGAATGGGCTACAAATCAAATGATGACTATAATGGAAGAAAATGCTAAAGAAGAAAAAGCATTAATTAAAGACGGTAAATATACTCCTGCTTCCATTCAAAGTTATATGCGTTCTAAAGATGCTAGAGATTTAATTAAAGTAGGTAAGCCTGCTAAATTAGCTGAAGTAAGTCGATATGCTATTATTGGTGATAAAGCAGTTCCTGTTCAACGTGATACTGAAACTGGACAATATTATTATAATGATCCAAAGAAAGGATTAGTCCCTATTCCAGTAGGATACACAATTGACAAGGAAGATGCTAAACCTTATATTTCTCCATATACATCTCAACTATGGTCTGATGTTTCTGCACAATTAACTAAGGATATGACTAGTGTTTATGAGGGAATTATTCCTTCTAAAACTAGAGATGCAATGACAACAAAAGGAATTGAAACAATAGGACCAAATGAGATGGCTTCACAAGCTATGTCAGCAATTCAAGCAAGCGGATATCCTATTACACGCAAAGATTTTCTTCCTAACTTTAAAACAGTTATGCATAGAGCTGGACGCGCATATGCAAGGGAAGCTAAAAGACTTAATAAGGAAGGTGATCCAGCTAAGCTTGATAACTTTGAAGCATTTGTGCGTAAAGAAATTCTTGTTGGTAAAATTGGAAGCTACAGTGATAAATACATTGTTAATCCAGAAGATAAACCAGATAAGCAAGTACAAGTTGAAATGAGACAGCAAGCAGATCAATTAACTAAACTTGAAAATATTTCTAAAGTTGCACTCAAAAATGCAGGTAAGAAAGTTACTCCAGGTGAAGTTGAAGGTCAGATTGCTGTTTACTTTAAACAAGTTGCACGTAATTATGACAAGCTTAAGAAGGACAATAAAGCTCTATATGATAAGTATGAAGCAAAAGGTGATGGTGAAACTACTAATGGATTTTTCCATTACTTAAATACAATTTTAGCAGACGGTAAAATTACTGAAGACGAAATAAAAGGTAATTTAGAAACACCACAAGCTAAATAAGGAGACTAATATGGTTGATTATACTAAAGGTTTATTTGAAACAGATGAACCAATTAATTTACTTGATGGCGATACTGATCTATTAAGTGATGGTCAACAGTTGCGTATTGCAGGTATTGATACGCCAGAAACAGCTAAATTACATAATGGTATAGTCGAAGAAGGCGATTACGGTGGCAGGGAGGCTACTGATGCTCTTCAAAAATTAGCAACAGAAGGTGGCTTTACTAATATTCGTATTGATGGTAAAGACAAATATGATCGTTTAGTAGGTGACAGATTTAATGATAAGGGAGAGTTCTTTGGTGACAAAGCTCTTTATCATGGTTTAGCGGTACCTACTTTCTTTTCATCTGAATCAGATTATTCTTCTACAATCGTAGGTCGTATGGACCGTATGATGCGTAAGATGAATGGTGAACAAGATGAATGGGATATTGCAGGTGAACAAGTAAGGAAACAAGAAGCTCTAAATGGACTTAAACCTAAGCATCAAGCAATTGATGAGTATGAGTACGCTGCAGTAAAACATCATTTCAAGGATGATCAATTTCAAACTAATCGTTATTTCTCTCAGTCGGCAGGATTCCGTCGTGGAGACAGAACGTTAGATAACAAAGCAACTAATATTGCGAGTACTTCTTTTGAAGTAGCAAAGAAAGGTTTTGCTGAATCTGCATATGGTGCTATAGATTGGATTACAGATATATTCGGTTATGATTTATCAGGTGAAGGTGATGTAGAACGTATGTCATATGCGTTAACTCAATTACCTGTTCTTGAAAATCAAAATGCTTTTGATGAACAAGGTAATTGGCGTTTAGAATCTATTAGCTCATTCGGAGAATGGTTAATTAGTAATGCAATTATTTCTTCTCCTTATCTTGTAACTTCTATGTTAGGTGCTGTATCTACTCCATTAATGACAATACCTGCATTAGTATATACAGGTAATACATATAATGAGATGGACGAAAAAGATCCTCTTCTTGCAGCATTTTCAGGTATAGGTCAAGCAGCCTTAGATCGTTTAGGTATTGAGTTTATTTTACCTAAATCAAAGCTAGCTAAGTATGCTACTACAGATTTATATCGGAATGCAGCAGCAAGAGAAGCAGCTATCAAAGAGCTAATGAAGAAAGGTGCGACTCGTGAAGAAGCAGCTAAATCATTATCAGATGCATTAAGGTTAGAAGCAGGAAGCTTTGCTAATGCAGCTAAAGCAGGAATTGCAGATAAGATTAGAGCAAAGTATTTTGATGATACTATTACTGGTGCAGTAATTAAAGGTACTGCAGGTGAATCTATCACAGAAGTATTGCAAGAAACAATAGGTTACCTTGCCGAGAATAATCTTGATTTTGACAGGATGTCAATGCAAGAATATCAGAATCGTGCTTTGAATGCGGCTGCTGCAGGAGGTGTATTAGGCGGTGTATTTGGTGGTACAGGTCAAGGACTAACTAAATTCAGTAGATACTCAGCACTTAAAGGCGCACAAGAGTCAGACCCGTCTGCTCGTAGTAGAGACTTAAAACGCAGAGATGCATTAGAAGCAGAGAGTTTAAACGGAGTAAAGCCAGATCTTACTACAGATGGAATTGTAGAATTAACTAATGATGTAGAACCAGAACAAAGCCTTGATGAGATAGCTGCACCAGAAAGAAACTCTAGATTACAACGCGGGTTTATTGGTAGCGTTATGAATGCATTTAAAGAACGCGGATTCAAAGGATTGTTTGAAGGTAATTCTAAAAACTTAGATGGCAAGACACAACATTCTAAATATATGACTATGTTATGGTCATTATTAGATGGCAACAAAGTATATTCTAATGGCGGTGTAGAAGAAAATCAACATTTAGCTCAAAGTTCTTTATCTAATAATATAGGTACTCAAGCAGAAGCATTAGAACGTTTTGGTGTTAAAGATACTCAAGCTGTTTCTGATATTATGTATGACGAAGAAGTACAAGATATCTATACTAAGATACGTCGAATGATTATGCTTGGTGAAGCTAATACAGTTAAACAAGCATATGATAAGATTATGACTGATTTTGTAAAATACAAAAATAAGGAAAGCATAATTCTAGATTACTTACAGCGTATATATGATTATGACAGTCATCGCGCTCGTCTTCGTGGTACAGATATCAAGTCAGTTAACTTTTATAAAGATAAAACTTGGAACAAAGAAACTATTGCTAAGAACAGAGAAGAGTTCATTAATGATATTATTAGAGAGTTAAATGTAGATAGAGATACTGCATTAAACTTTACCAATAACTTACTTGATGGTACAGAAAATGAAATGCTATCTACACATGATAGTGATCTTGCTTCTTTAGAAGATATTATGAGTATTGCTTCAGGCGAGAAAAATAATGCTATCTCTATGCAATCTATTATGGACAACAAAGAGTTAGGTAAGTATTTTAATGGCGATATGTTTTATAATGTAGCAGGTATTTCTGGTACTACAGCTTCAGCATGGGCTAATCATAAATACATTGGAAGTAATGGACATAGATTAGCTTATCTTATTGAGCAAGCAGTTAAAGCAGGTGAGATAAGTAAAGAAGAAGGATCTTTCTATGCACAAGAAGTAAAAGATATTATTGATATTCGTAAAGGTAAATATAAACAAATTGAAAATTCTTTTGCAAGAGCAGTTATGCAGAATGCAATTATGTTTTCTTCTTTAGCACAATTACCTTTAGCTTCTGTTTCTGCTATGGTAGAGGTTGCACAAACAGCGTATAATGTTCCTGCTAGTATTATTATGAAACAAATACCTAGAATGGTTAAATCATTCTTAGGTGAAACATTTAATTACATGAATGAAGGTGCTAGTAAAGCATCTCGTGGTTTAATTAAACGTAATGACTACATTGATTATACCACAGATCCAGAGAAAAAGAGTGATCGTCAGCTATTAGCTGAATATGGTTTCTTAATTGAGTCTCAAGCAGCAGCACAAAAACATGATGTAAAGATTGGTAATGCACAACAAAAGATTATGAATGGTTTCTTTAAACTTATTGGTCTTCAAGGCATAACTAATTTTACTCGTACTATGCGATTAGCTACTGCAACAGATACTATTTATGGACTACTTACAGATGTAATGATGGATAGAGGAAAGCGTTCTATTCAAGGACAACAATCACGAGAATTGTTAATGCAATTAGGAATGAATGTAGATGAAATGATTAAGCATTTGAATAATGATCAAATGGATTTTCAATATGCTCAAGATCAAATGCGACTAGCTACATTTAACTTTGTTAATGAAGCAGTAGCTCATCCTACTAAAACTAATCGTCCTAAGTTTTATAATAATCCTAGATTAGCTTTGTTCTTCCAATTCCAGGGTTTTATTTCTACATTTACATCAACAATTTTGCCAAAGATTTATGGTCAGTTAGTAGGTCCAGGAAAGGTTCCTGCTGCTAGAGCAGAAGCAGTAAGAAATATTCTTACATTAATAATGTTTGGTTATATGTCAACAATGTTGCGTGACATGATTAAGACAGGTGAAATACCTGATGAGGATGACATCACAAATCGTATGCGTAGAGCAGTAAATGCTTCAGGCATACTGGGTACAGGTGAACGAGTAGTTAATCGTTTCTTCCCATTGTATCCACAGAGATCAGATAACTTTCTTGATGCAACAGGTCAGTTTGTTGCAGGCGAATCTCCCGCAATTAGCTGGGGTACTAACGTAGCTACAGCCGTTGGAGATATGTTTGATGATACAACATCAGGAAGAGAATGGCAGCGTGTAGCTAAGATTATGCCTGGAACTGGACCGTTCCATGGCCAATTCAAACAAGGTGAAACAGGTCCATTAAGAAAAGCAGTTGAATCTATTGAGAATTTATTTGATTAGGAGGTATAAATGAGTAAGGTAGGAACTATAACTTCGGGACATCTTCCAGAAGATGTTACGGAGTACCTATCAGGTCGCTATCAATTACCATCAGAGGAAAATGTTCCTTATATGGTTGAACCCCCAATACCACAAGAGAGACCACTAGAACAAAAGCTAGCGGAAGATCTTGGTATTACTATGGAACAATTTGAAGGAAAGGAACTTATTCCAGGCAAGCCTTCTACTGTTGGTCCAACACGTTCTATGTACATGGATGATGCTCAGAGACAAAGGATTATGTCTGCAATGGGTAACATAGACGAGGTAGGTCTTCCAGAGATAACAGGCAGTCTACCTGTAGATATGTCTACACTTCCTCTTACTAATCCTAGGGATACAGAGTCACAGCAGGTAGCCACGGAAGGCACTGCTACTACTTCTCCTTTGGATGATATTACTGCTGCAGTTAAACTTGCACAACAAGAAAGAATGCAATCAGCAATAGAGAACAGAGAAAAAGGTGGTCAACAAATGTTGACATCTGAAGGTTTACCTATGACTGAGGAGCAAAAGAACTTAGCAGTCAATAAGGAAATTGAGACACAAGAAAAGCGTTTGCCTATTGCTGACAACGTATATGATTATATGCAAGGTACAGTAGCGGGCGACCCTGATAATAAAATGTCTGGCTCTTCTAATTTGTTTAGAATTCAAAAGTTAGCTAAGTCATTTAGATTAGGTATCGGTCGAATTAACTTTAAGCCTGTTAATTCTGCTAATGCTAATGTTAATACAAATGAGCAGCCTGCTTCTGTTTCTGTGTTAAGTTATCTTAAAGATGCAGCACAAGTAAGTCGTGATGCAGATATTATGAATGCAATGACAGAAGAATCATTGGCAATTGCAGCAGAAGCTGTACGTGATCCTGATGCTCTTCGTATGAAGCAAGAAGAAATTACTAGTAGTGCTACAGGAGAAGCAGCATCTGTAGAAGATATTATGGCTTTAGCAGGTGGTGGTGATGCTGCTGCAGAAGTAGAGAAGTCTTTAAATCCAGAAGCTTATAATAAGCCTATGCCTATTGAAGCATTTACTAATCGTCTTGGAACTAAGTTTAAACGTAATTTAGGTAATAAGAAAATTGTAAATGGATTATCAGATAACACTCCTCTTAAACAACTTAATAATGGCACTATCGGACAAATGTTATTACAGCCTATGTTGGAATCTCAGTTTGTTCGTTTAACAGATGATGGTAAGAGTGTAGTATTAGCGCCACGCGGCATTGAAGCATATCAAGCTGCTAAACGAATCTCTAATATTACTCGTCAAATGTCAGAAATCAAAGGAGATATTAGTAATACTCCTGCTCCTTATAATCCACTGTCATTAGAGATATTTCATTCGTTTGAACCATTATCTCCTTTCCGTAGTAAGAAATTCAAACGCTATTCAAAGACAGGTAATGTATTCTCTGCTACTAAATATGCTTATCGTGCAAACACTATTCGAGGAAGATCAGCTCGTACTACTGAACCAACTAAAGTAGGCGCTGTATCTTTAATGATGGCGTTAGCACAACATGGTAATACGGAAGTATCCATGATGGCTCAAGACTTTTTAGATATAGGCTCTAATAGACTTAAATCATTAGGCGATAAAACAGAAGCAGAAATTAAAAGTGATATTCAAGACCGTGCATCTACATGGCTAAGGACAGCTGAGATTTTTGTAGACAGTATGGAGTCTAATATTCCTTTTTATGTAAGGTATAATCAAGATGATTATAGCGGACGTCCATATTCTAATGCTCACTTTGGCGCATTTCAAGGTAATTTACCTGCGCGTCACTTATTAGCTTCTGCTAAGAAATATAAAAACTTGTTTGACTTTGGTAAAACAAATTTAACAGGTGTATTTAATGCACTTAAAAATGCTAATGCTAATCCTGTTAGTATGAAAGTACTTGCTGAAGCAGCAGCTAAAGATATTCTTAATAATCCTACTAATGTTAAACCACAACATAAGTTATTATTTAGTTTAATGTCAATTCAAACTATCCTAGATAACACAATTGATTCTGATAATACTACATTCCGTCGTCAGATTGAAATGCTTAATATGGATAAAATTAAAGAGTATGCAAGACATGGACGCGTGCTACGACAAATGTATAAAGATCTTGGTGTTATTAGTCCTGATGGTAATTTTAATCGTCAGCAATTTAATGCATTAATGTTTCAATCAGAAACAGATAATAACGGTAATCCTACTTATCGCGCAGCTATGTCAAGTCAAGGCACAATGCCTGCAATGGCTATGCAAGGTAAAGTTGGTTTAGATTATTTGAATGATCCTAACAGTGAACAATTAGAAACTCTTAAGTTTATTACTCAAGTAAAAGGTATTGATCATAAAAACTTTGGTCAAGTATTTTCTGTATTAGAAGATGCAGCTAGATTCATGGACGCTATCCAGACTACAGATAGTAATGGTAATGTTATTGGTAGATATATTCCTTCAGCTGTTTTATCTATGGATATGAAGATGGCAGGTTCTACAGCAATTGCATTTGCTATTGGTGATGTAGAAACTATTATGCGTTCTGGTATTCATTGGGAAATTTCTGATTCTAAGCATGATATTATGCTTGGTATTAGTCATATTGACGATAACCGAGTAGCATTTACTAAAGAAGCTTCTCGTGTTCTTGAAGATGATTATCATGTTGAACGTATCTTTAAAAAGCCTACGTATAAAAGTGTGTTTGATGCTCGTCAAATTGCTGATGCATGGGCGGGAGAATTTGGTAAGAATAAAGCTAATACTAAGTGGGCAAAGTCTTTGGCTAAAGCACCTAAAATGACTACCCAGTATGGTCGTCCTGCTATGTCTCATTTTGACTCTATGTTTGACTTTTTAAATTCTGATCAAGGCAAAAGCATGCGAGAAGGTATGATGCGGTATTATGATACTGTAGAAGACATGGCAACTGACTTGGCTTCTGTAGTAGAACAAACGCTTTATCGTGAGTCTGGTCGTGCTATAGCAAAGTTTCTTAAAGAAGCAGGTAACTTCTTAGGTATATGGGGAATGACCCCTACATATCAAGGTTACTTTGGTAATGATTGGGAAGCGGGTGCTACCATGCAGGTAGATGATGAGCTACAAGGTCATTTTGTTAATGAAAATGGTACTGTACTTCCTATCTCTACCGTTAAATCTGAGTTAGATATGGGTGCTAGAAAAGAACCTAAAGAAATGAAGGTATGGGATTTAAAGCCAGGCTCTTCTACCTATAAAAAATATAGGACAGAGATCTGGACTCCACCTAAATACTCTGGTGTGTCTCTTTCTATTCTTCCACAAGCAGGTCAAGCTGCAGAATCAGAAGGACAAACAGCTGTTATTAACGCTGCTAACCCTACAGATAAAGATCTAGCTGATCCTCGTTTTGTAGAAGACGTATTTGATAACTTGTCTGGTGACTTAGATGCTATGGTTACATATGCAGGATTAGCTAATTCTTATAATGGTCCTTTATATAAAGTGTTTGCATATGATCGTGCTAAAGCTATGGTAGAAGGATATGAACAAAGAAAGAAAGAGTTAGGAGAATTTTTTGTTAGCTTAGCTAAAGAAAAAGGTCAAGTAAATATTGGACTTAAAGGTGACTTCACAGGATTATTACATCAAGGTGATAATGTCTACGCTGACATTCAAAAGATGAAAGATAATGGTGAGTGGAATAAACCTGAGACTCAATACTGGACTAAACGTTTAACTCAGCTTAAAGAAATCTTTGATGCTATGGGTTATCAACCGGATGATGGTCGTAATCGAGATGAGATTATTGTTCCAGCAAAGAAATTTCAGGAAATTATTTATGTAACACCTATTGGTAAAATAAATAAACATAATCCTCCTGTTATTAAAACACCTGTTATCTTTGCATTAGATGTATTCTATGAATTAACACCTATTGGTAAAGAATTAAAAGAAGGTAAATATAAAAAGGATCGTGATGAAATGATGCAACATGCATTGGCATCTCGCCAAGAACAAATGTTGTTTATGATGATTGGTCTATAATAATATTAGCCCCTAGACGCTCGTAATGAGTATCTAGGGGCATTTATTATTTAAGCTCCAAGCTTCCAGAGATCAACTCCAGATAATTGAGAGAAGTCATTTATAACTTTTTTGTATGTTTTATTTGCTTCATAATTAGCTTCTTCTTCTGTGTAAGGTGCTTTAGTAGCAGGATTCATGTGACCTACCATACTTACCATTGCTTTATCGCGTTCAGCTTTAGCAACATAAATATTTAATTCAGGTGTATATAATAAACTGTCAGGAATATCTACACCCCAACCACGATAGTCTGATTGAAATTGTTTGTCATCGTAGTCTACCTTTCCTTGAAGTGCATCTACGTTATAAGATTTGTTAGCCATATTAATTACCTCCTAAGATATAAGCAGCTATTAAAAATAAAAATGATATTACAAAGATTCCCATTGTATCCTCATGCAAAGAAATAAGTTGAGTTGAGTACGTTGTGTACTTTAAGATTGCCTTGAGAAGGCGGGATTAATGAAGCAGTACTTTCACTCAGGATATTGTCCTGCATATTATAGAACATGTTATCTACTTCATACATGTCAACGAATTGCTCACGAGTAGCGCGAGCTAATACATCAACGTCATTCGGATGTGTGCTAAATGAATCGTGAATAGCTCCGAATACGCCTTCATAATTCATAATTGTCTTAGCCATGTGTGCTGAGTCATAGCTGTGAATATAGTTAGGGCTAATACCCTTTGCAATGTCGTGTTTCATTGCTGCATCAACAGGAATCTGTAATGCTAATTCAATCTGATTGCTCTTCTTACCTTCAATCTCTACACCTTTCAGTGACAACTTCATAGAGTCTTCACGAGTGTAATGTGAATGATAGAATACAGGGAAGTCAGCAGGAGTAATCCAGTGAATGTACTTAGCATCATTACCATACTTAAGAGTACGAGAATCACGAACATGAGCAAGACGATCTTGTAGTAATTCAATCT
>Ga0181606_10002957_pt1 | contig 14475 bp, 11 predicted proteins | sample 041ome_10_FD_132994 | JGI IMG/M metagenome (GOLD analysis project Ga0181606, IMG submission 132994) | Coastal salt marsh microbial communities from the Groves Creek Marsh, Skidaway Island, Georgia - 041412US metaG (megahit assembly) | ecosystem: Environmental > Aquatic > Marine > Intertidal... | reverse complement strand
GCGGACCATCGTGCAAGACTATACCCGCCGAAAGAGCTTTAACATAACCAATTTGCGAAAAGATCGCGGAATGGGTAGGGGTGGACGCGGCTCTGCGCCCGGACGCGGATTGCCCGGTGGCGGGCGCGCGGGAGGTCCTCCTGGAATGAACCCAGGGGGTATGGGCGGATCCCCCAAACCTTGGGATATCGAAAACTTTAGCTTTACCTATTCGTTCAACGAGATTTACCGCCGAAATGTAACGACCGATTTCAGTGTAGACCGAGATTACCGCGGGCAGCTGAATTACAATTTTAATACCACTGCTAAAAACGTGCAGCCCTTTAAAAATGTGGGCTTTTTACGCACTAGTAAGTGGTTGCGATTGGTGCGGGACATCAACTTCTATTACATGCCCAGTCGGCTTTCGTTCCGGGGTGATGTGCGCCGTATGTACAGCGAGACCCTGCTCCGAAACAACAGCGATGCGCTCATTCTCATTGAACCCAACTTTAACAAATCGTTCACCTTTGACCGCTTGTACGATGTGAAATGGGATCTCACGCGCAACATCAAAATAGATTATACCGCTACCTCGAACAACCGAATCGATGAACCCTATGGGGCCCTCACCGACAGCGTGCGCGATGTAATTTGGACCAATTTCAAAAACGGTGGGCGAAATACGCAATTCCATCAAACCACCAACCTCAACTGGCAAGTACCCCTGAACGGATTGCCCCTCACCGATTGGATTAACGTGACCTACCGGTATACCACAAACTACGATTGGAGAGCAGCCTCGCAGGTGGCGCCCGAATTTGGAAACATCATCCAAAACAGCAACACCAGCCAGTGGAACGGCCAGGCGAACTTTATAAACCTTTACAACAAGGTGAAGTTCCTCAAAGAAATCAACAACCCGGGAAGAGGGGGCAACAACCGCACCACCAACCGCACTTCGGCCGCGCGCAAGAGCCAAAAGGGCAACGGGGACGACTCTGGAGATGATGGCGGAGACAACAACCAAGACGACGAAGAGGAAGAACGCGATCCCGTTGTATTGAAAGCATTTTTGCGCACGTTGATGAGTGTACGCAACATTTCGGCTACGTACAACACCACTGCCGGAACCCTGCTTCCGGGATACATGCCGGACATCGACTACATGGGGCTTAAACCTCTAGATGGACGCTTAGCGCCTGGCCTCGGTTTTGTGTTCGGAAGCCAAAACGATATCCGCGGCAACGCCGTCGCAAACGGTTGGCTCACCTCGGACACGACCATGAACAACATGTTCACGCGCACGAAAACCGAGAATCTGAGTTTGCGGGCCATTGTGGAGCCGTTCAAAGATTTCAGGATTGAGGTGAATGCCACCCAGCAATCCGCCTACAATTTTCAATCGACCTTCCGCTATGACCCTCTGGACGACAGCTTCCGTAACTTGAGTCCAGTGGAATCGGGCAATTTTACCACCAGTTTCTTCTCGATGCCCACTGCTTTTGAACCCATCGGCAAACAGGAAGATAATTACTTCTCTCAGGCCTACGATAACTTCTTGAGCTACCGATCGCTTATTGCCAATCGCATTGCGCTGCAGCGTTTGGGGGCCATTACGGATTCGGATGGCGATGGGTATCCCGATGGTTTCGGCCCTACCTCTCGCGAAGTTTTAGTCCCCGCATTCTTAGCGGCTTACGGAGGGAACGATCCAAGCCTGCAATCTACCGGCACCTTCTTGAAGCTCCCGCTCCCGAACTGGCGCATCAACTACGATGGGCTCACCAAGATTAAGTTCTTTAAAGATCGCTTCCGCACACTTACCGTATCGCACTCCTACCGGTCTAGTTATCAGGTGGCGAACTATCAAACCGACCTCCGATTTGAAGATGCCAATGGTGATGGATTTAGCGATATCCTTGACGATAACCTGAACTTTATCCCGCAAAATCAAATTGCACAGGTGAGTATTCAGGAATCGTTTTCGCCTCTAATTAAGTTCGATGCCATGATGCTCAACAGCCTCCAAGCTACTATTGAGATGAGTAAAACCCGCAACTTGGCGCTGAGCTTTGCCAACAATCAGCTCACCGAAATTCGGGGAGAAGATTACCGTTTTGGATTGGGCTACCGCTTCAAGGATGTGACCTTTATTGTGCGTTCAGGTGGGTCGCGCAAAACCATCACCTCGGACTTAAACATCAAAGCCGATGTGGGAATCCGCCAAAACCTCACCGTAGTGCGACGCATTTCGGAAGGGACCAACAGCGCCACGGGTGGGCAAACCCTCATCAACATAAAGGTAACTGCAGATTACATCATCAGCCAGCGCTTTAACATCCGCGCATTTTTCGACCGTACCGTTACGCAATATGAAACCTCGCTGGCCTACGATACTTCCAATATGAATATTGGGGTAAGTTTGCGGTTCCTGCTTGGACAATAGGTTACATTTAACCTATCTTCGTTTCTCTTAAACGCTTAAAGCATGAATACTCCAGACGACGTGCGATACACCAAAGATCACGAATGGGTGCGCAAAGAGGGCGACCACTTCGTAGTGGGAATTACTAATTACGCCCAAGGCGAGCTCGGCGATATTGTGTACGTAGAAATTGAAACTGAAGGTGAAACGCTGGATCGCGAAGAAGTTTTCGGGTCGGTGGAGGCCGTGAAAACCGTTTCCGATTTGTTTATGCCCATGAGCGGCGAAGTAGTGGAAATAAACGCTGCTTTGGAGGATGAACCGGAGCAAGTGAACTCTGACCCGTATGGTTCGGGCTGGATGATTAAGATTGTCGCAACGAATCCCGAAGAATGGGATGAGCTCTTGTCCGATGTAGAATACAAGGAACACCTAGGTGCCTAATACCCGCCGAATACGCGTCTTTGTTCCCACCTTGGTGTGGTCCGCTTTTTTATTGGTCGTAAGTTTAACGCCGAGTGATGATATGCCTCGGATTGATGCCTCCGATAAGTTGGGGCATTTTATTTTTTACCTGGTACAGACGATTTTAACAGCTCGCGCGTTTTATAAATGGAACAGCAAGTATTCCGTGCTTCAGAGTTATTTCATTGGCGTTCTTATTTCATTGATATTCGGTGGGGTACTGGAGCTCATTCAAGAGTTTCAGATTCCGGGACGATCGGGAGATTGGTACGATTTTGGGGCAAATGTATTGGGAATTCTGGCGGCCTACCCGTTTTTACGGCGGATGTGCAGACAAACTTGATAAATTTTTAACGGTTGAATTTGCATCCTCCCCTGTAAAAACCCTAATTTTAACCTCGTAATATCACCATTATGATTAAAAAGAAAAGCGAACGCGCTGATCTCGAAAGCAAACGCACCACGCTCGTCCTCATTGGCTTGGTGGTGTCGCTGAGTCTAACCATTCTGGGTTTTGAATGGCGTACCTATGAGGCCGCGTTGATGGATTTCGGGAATTTGGATTTGGATCTCGAGGAAGAGATTATTCCCATTACGCAGCGTGAGAAAAAGCCTCCTCCCCCTCCACCGGCTCCACCTGAAGTAATTGAAGTGGTGGAAAATGAAATTGAAATCGAGAAAGAAATTGAAATTGATAATCAAGACTTCGACGAAGACGAAGTTTTCGAAATCATTGATGACCCCGTTGAGGAAGAGGTAGCTCCCATGAACTTTATGGTTGTGGAGAACAAGCCCGTTTTCCCGGGTTGCGAAGGGATTGCGGATCAGATGCAGCAATACATGTGCTTCCAGCAAAAAATTGCGCAGCACATTGTAAGTGTGTTTAAGTATCCAGCCATTGCGAAAGATATGGGGATTCAAGGTAAAGTGTTTATCACTTTCGTAATTGACAAGACGGGTAAGGTGGTAAGCCCCGTGGTCTCCCGCTCGGTCGATAAGTACTTGGACGATGAGGCGCTGCGCATTGTGGGTACGCTTCCCAAGATGACGCCGGCTAAACAGCGCGGCAAGCCCGTGCCGGTAACCTTTACGGTTCCCATTAGCTTTAAGCTGCAATAAAACTGCAACCCGGACCTCCACGTCCGGGTTTTTTTTCACCTTTATATTATGCAAAGTACGTTCGCTCTCTCCCCTGCCGCGGTGCTGGTAGTTGGCGCCATTTTTCTCGGCTCGCTCTTTATCGGTTCGCTTTCCGCAGAAGCGCAGGCGGTTTCACAGGCGCCCACGCGGTACGAAGTGGAGGAGCGCGTAGCGTTCAGTGAGGTTCCAAAGCCGGCAAAGGCGTGGATCGATGAGATTCAAAAGGAATTGCCTTGGAAGTGGTACGTAGAACGAGGTGAGAATTCCCTTACGTATGAGGCGAAGGCGGGGTGGCAAGGGTACTACTTTAGTGCGGAGTTCGACGATGCTGGGGTTTTTCAAGATTTGGAGTTACAGGTAAAGTGGCGCACAATTCCCGAACCGATCCGCGCATCCATGGAAGCCGTCTGGGAAAATGATTTCAAAAAGTGGAAATTAGAAAAAGTGCAATTGCAGCTTTCCGATTGGCCGCAATCGTGCTGGTGGAAGGAGCGGAACGCCGAATCCTTTTATGATTCGCTTTACGAGGTGGAGTTATCCAGCAGAGACCATGGTGTTTGGAAACATTGGGTGCTGTTGCATCGACCCGATGGAACTGTGGTTTCGCGATATCAAAAAATTCCACCCCCCACTCTTTTTATCGATTATTAAGCATGCCGAAGTGCCTATTCATATCCCGTCCCTGGTGGAGCGTGGTCGTTTGGATGGTTGTGGGTGCCTCCGCAGGGGTTCTCGCGCAGTCTACGCTGGCCCAACCGGAATGGGGAGGCATGGGAACCGTTTCAAAGCGATGGCCCTTGGTAGGGAACTGGTCTTTAGTGGGCGCCTCAGAATTCAGATTGGCTAACGACTTTACTCCAATTCTCATCGACTTTACAGCCATTGCAGAACGCGGATTTGGAGGGAGCCGAAAAGCGGGGGGCGGCTACTTAGCGCGAATTAATAAGAACGAAGTAATGCATCGGTTGATACAGCAATTCACTTGGTCGGGGAATACCCGCGCATGGAAAGTGGGGCATCGGGCAAGACTTGATCAGAATTTTTGGGCCGATCAACAAGCTGTGTACCGAGGGCGATATAGGGTTACGGGTGTAAGGGCTCTGCAGGGCTGGCAGGTGGATGCGGGGGAATGGTATGTGAAGGTCGGAACGGAAGTCGTCCAATGGAAATTTCCCGGGGAATGGGTTTCGGAAGGTCGAGGGCGCTTGGGAATTGGCTTTCGCGGGGAGCGACGCGGGGCAGTGGAGCTGGCCTTGGATTACCGCCGATCGCGAGTAAAAAATGAGGCGTGGATAAATCTGCAGGTGTACTTTTAACTCTCAGCAAATACAGGTTCGGCGCGCGATTGTTATTTTTGAAAAAACAGATTTGCTATGAAGCGCATTGGATTATTAGGGGGAATCGGGTTGATGTATCTCTTTGCCTGCAACCCCACCCCGAGTAATGAAACTTCCGAGCACAGTGTGCCAGACCAAGCCTGGCACCGAACCGAAGCCATTGAAATCCCCACCTCCCTTACCGCAGTAATGCAAAGCGAAACCCATCGGCTTTATGTGGTCAAAAATGGAGATACCCTATGGGAATCCCCCATCAAACCTGCATTCACTCTAGAACAGGCGCGTGGAACAATCACCGGGACTGAAACCGGGCTCCTCTTTAATTTCCAGAAACCGGATTTGGAGGGCACGCTCCATTACGGATTCATTCCCTATAAGGATTACCGGCACCCGCAACCCGTGTTTTTTAAAGAGCCGGTGCCCATAGAAAGTGGAAAGGCTGAGCTTACCATTTCAGGGGTGCTCGAGGGCAAATACGACATGATTGGCTGGGAAGAACGCGGCGCGGGAACCCTGGGATACCGAATCATGGGAACGGATGGAACCATTTATTACGATGGTTGCGTGAGTTTTCGAGGAACCGGACCGTTTGAGGTGGACACCACCATCGTAGAGGGTCCGCTGTTGTATCAACCCGAACCCAATGGCTTCACCATTGCCCTGGAAACCAACTATTCATGCCGGGTAGCCATTGGCATCGACGGAAAGCTTTACGGCGCGCGGAAAGACACCACGCATCACGAAATAGAGATTACCGACCTGAAGCCGAACACCTCATACAAATACACGGTGTACTATGGCGAAAACGAGCAAACACATAGCTTGCGCACCGCGCCTGAGATTGGGAGTAGAGCCCCATTTACGTTTGCCTACGCGAGCGATTCGCGCAATGGTTACGGCGGGGGAGAGCGGAACGTATATGGCGCCAATCACTATATCCTCAAGAAAATAAGTGCGCTAGCCACACGGGAAAATGTTCGGTTTATGCAATTTACGGGCGACCTTATCGACGGATACCTCACAGATCGGGGCGAGATGGATTTGCAATACGCCAACTGGAAGAAGGCTTTAGGGCCATTTGCGCATCACATGCCCATCTATGCAACCCCAGGTAACCACGAGTCGTTCATGTTTCTGTTTCAAAACCGCGACCAATCAGACGCCGTGCTTATTGAACAGTTCCCCTATGCCACGCACTCCGGATCGGCTGTTTTTGCCGAGCACTTTAGCAATCCGCATAATGCGTTGTTGCACTCAGAGGGGAAGCTAGATGAAAACGAGGGATTCAAACGCTTTCCACCCTACGACGAAACGGCATACAGCTACACTTATGGGAATGTGGGCGTGATCTGCATGAACAGCGATTACTGGTATTCGCCGAGCCTCAAAAATACCCCCGAAACAGGCGGGGGATTGCACGGCTATATAATGGATAATCAGCTGGCATGGGTCCTTCAAGAAATCGAGATATTAGAGCGCAACCCCAACATAGACCACGTATTTCTCACCGAACACACGCCGTTCTTTCCAAATGGTGGCCACGTGGAAGACGATATGTGGTACGGGGGCAGCAATGAACCACGGGCCGTGATAGATGGAACGCCTGTAGATAAAGGAATTATTGATCGACGAGATGAACTGCTCCACGCGGTTATAAATAAGAGCAGTAAGGTACGGGCCATTCTCACCGGCGATGAGCACAACTACTGCAAGACGCTCATTGGCCCAGAGACGCCTATTTATCCCGAAGGTTGGGAGGGCGATCGGCTCCAGCTTGCGAGGACCATCTATCAGATTAACAACGGTGCAGCCGGGGCGCCCTACTACGGCCAGGAATCCACCCCATGGACGCCTTATACCAGCGGATTTTCCACGCAAAATGCGCTCGTACTGTTCGATGTGAACGGCGACGACATCCGAGTGCGGGTAATTAATCCGGATACGCTGGAAGAGATTGAATCGTATCCCCTTTAATTAGTACCTTCGAAGCTAAACCGAAACGATGGCTAGAAAATTAGATTATCGATCCAAGGCAGAAGATTCGGCGAAGACCCGCGCCGAGGAATCAGGAAGAAAAAATTCAATGGGCTCAGCATGGCAGACTGCCCTTGCAAGTGCCAATAAGTATGAAAAATGGACGATTCCCTTTGCTCTGCTCTTTATTGTAGGATTGGTGGGCTTCGTGTTCCGGGATTTTCTGCAACAGCAATTGGTTTTCATGTTTACGGATATCGGAAGCGACTCCATCAATATTCGGTACCCGGAGATGACTACTTTGGAAAATGCTCAAAAAAGCAGTGAACCACTCAATAGATGGTCGTTTTACGACGGCATGGGAAATACCATCCAGGGGGCATGGATATATGCTGGCCAGCCTGATTTGGCGTGGTATGAACGGCTTTTGCGCTGGTTAGAATATGCTCTTCGACTCCCCTTACTTGCGCTGATGATGCCTTTTCAGTGGTTGCAAAATGCCTGGGAACTCACTTCATTGCCATGGAAAATAGGGTTTGATCAATTTAGAGATATTTCCGCCACTGCAATCGTATTTTACGCCTACGTGCGTACATTGGGTTTACGCGGGTTTGCAGCCCTTACCGGCACCTTGTTTTTCGCATTCAGCGGATATCAGATGATAGGGAGCACTTGGTTGCACACCTCTTTCCCCTTTGTGTTTGCGCTCTTTGCATTCGAGCAATTTCTGCTAAAAAAACGGTGGTATTTTTTACCCCTTGCATTCTTTTACATCAACAATTACAATTATTATTTCGTGGGCGTTTTCATGGCGCTCTACGGGTTGATGCGCTACTTTTACGTGAATCCGCTCAATTGGAAAAAATTTGGCAAGTTCACCGCATTTGCCCTGGCAATGGTTGTTGTAGGAACGGCTTTAAACTACCGAAGTATTCAGAGCTCTTTAAACCTATTTAAAAAGAGTCCACGAGGAGATGCCATGTTCAATACGAAAACCGTATTGAAGAAAGAAAATGCCGTGTCCTACGCGAATCCATTAAAAAGTTCACCTGTTTTCGGACTGGAGGAGGGCAGGCACTACACCACCGCCATGATGAGTTTAGTTTCTCCCAACAGCTTGGGAGTGGGCAATGCCTTCAAGGGTTGGAGAAATTACTTGGAAGGACCTCTGTTTTACTGTAGTATTCTTGTGCTATTGCTGTTGCCTCAAGGTTTGCGCATTATGAAAACCCGCCAGCGAGCATGGGTGCTTGGTTTGCTGGGGGTGTATTCCCTAATTGTGGTTTTTCCCTTTTTTCGGTACGCCTATTACGCCCATGTAGGCGACTATTACAAAGCCGCCTTAAATATTGTAATTCCAATTGTACTTATGTTCCCGGCATTGATTGCCCTCGATGGTATAACCCGTCAAGGTAAATCCGTGCATTTGCAAACACTGCTCATTACCGCAGCTGTAATTTTGGGAATTATTTATTTCCCTTTTGAAGATCGCAGCGAGATTGTACGTGCAGAGTCCCTCCAAATAGCCACATTCACACTTCTCGGTGGAACCGGCATCTTGGCCCTTGCACATTTTAAAAAACAATTCATTCCTCTCCTTTCGGTGGCATTATTGCTGCTCACAGGTTGGGAGATGACCGCTCATGCCACAGATTCATTCTCCGAACGGCAAATCATGGAAGCGAAACAGTTTACAACGAAACGCGGATATAATGACTATACCATGGAAGCGCTGGATTGGATTCGGGCCCGAGAAGACTCCAATGCCTTTTACCGCATCGAAAAAAACTACAGCTCCAGTCCAGGTTTTCACGTGGGCAAAAACGACGGAAAAGTGCAGATGTATTTTGGAACGCAGAGCTACAGTTCGTTCAACCAGGTATACATTACTCGATTTGAACAAGAATTGAATCTTATACCGCCCGGTGACGAGTTGGCCTCACGCTGGAGCGGTGCCATTCGCGGGGTCCCCGCTCTGCACGGGTTTGGAAGTTTAAAGTATACTTTGATGTCGGGGCGGTTTATCATCAACCACCTGACCATCCCTAAGATTATTAAAACCATTCCCCAGGCGGTTGGCGAGCGCATCATTGGCCTCAAGCAACCCTATTTAATGGACGAATTGGATTTTAAAGCGTACATCACCGATGCTATTGGCACGGACTTGTGGAATCAATACAGCCGCGCCATCATGGACGCCACCATCATTGCTCCGTATAATTTTTTAACTTTTGGGTACAAAAAGGTTCATCAGATTGAAAATATTTCGATTTGCGAAAATCCTTTCTTCTTGCCTTTGGGGTTTGCCTACGATAAAGTGATTCCATACAGCGATTTTACCAGAATGAACAGATTACAGAAGGAGCGGTTGCTGAACATGGCATGTGTGGTAGAAAACAAAAATTTAAATGATTTTGAAGGGTTTGCGCGGTTCGATACGACCCAAATTCCAGACGACTACAGCGTTGCCGTACACGACTCAATTACACGAGAGCGGAGGGAATCTGTAATGGAGATTACCGATGAGCGTTTCCATTTCGGACAGATGAAAGGTCGCATAGCACTAGACCGGCAAAAAGTTTTGTTTTTCTCTATTCCTTACGACCGTGGCTGGAAGCTGGAATTAGATGGTAAAAGGGTGCCGCTCTACCTCATGAACGTGGGCTTTATGGGCGCTATTATCCCCGAGGGCGAACACGAATTGGAGTTGTACTATGGCCAGCATCGAGGGTGGGAATAAACCTCTCATTCATATTGTAATCCCGCATTACAGCGCTCCGGAATTCTTGGAGCGCTTGCTGGACAGTATTACTACAGCCTATAGTCAGGCTCGAGAATGGTGCGCCTGCAAGGTTTGGGTGGTGAACGATTCCCCCGAGGTGAGCCTAGCAGCCCTTGAACGGCGACCACATCCCTTTGAAATTGTATGGATGAAGCAGGAGCAGAACAGCGGGGTGGCCGAGGCGCGCAATGTTCCACTGGACTATATCCACTCGGGCTACATCAATTGGATTGATCAGGACGATACCCTAAACGCGCACTATTTTACTCAAATTGCCCCGGCTCTTTCTCCTAAAAAGGTTTTGCTTATAAATGCCTCCATGGATTTTGGGAAAACCTCACAGCCGCTATTAAAGGTGCCCCCTGTGCTGAAACGATCCGTTTTATGTTGGTACAACCCCATCCGGACCCCGGGGATGTTGGTATTTCCTGTGGCGTTCATTCGAGAAGGCGGATGGCGGTTTTTCAGCGGCGGAAAGCATGGTGGCAGCGACGATTGGGCTTTTCATTTTCAGTGGATGGAAAAGCAGGAAGTTACATATCTGCCCGAAGCCCTATTAACTATCCACCGCGGCGCTCACAATGCCAGCCGTAATGTACGCGCAGCATATTGGTCTAGGTGGACCAATACACAAGAGCTCATCCGCAGGGGCTTAGCCCCCATTGCTCTCCACGCCAATTGGGCATTTCGCGCCCTTTTTGCGCCGTTTTTTCTTGTTTCATTGCCAGGGCAATCTGCACTGTACGGCATGATATCGGGAATGGAGCGAATTGCGGATAAAAATTTCTGGTTTTACCTGCGCAAGCGCTATTTGCAAAAGCCATGAGTATTCGAATTGGCATCGTGGCGAGAAATGTAGCGCGAGGCGGCGTTGCTCTGTTTCTTCGGGAGTTACTGCAGGAAATCGACGAAAAACTGAAGCCAGAAGGGAACGTAACTTTCTTGATTTTCACCCCCGAGGGTCATTCTTTCCCCTCCTATCGCCACATTCAATTTGTGGAAACTCCATCAGCACCTCTGCCCGTTTGGGATGAGTGGGTGAGTTGGAGGGCCCTCAAGAAAAACCCTTGTGACCTCCTTATTTACCCCAAAACCATCATCCCGTGGAGCCATCACACCCTTTCCGCGAAAAAAGCCATAATAATTCACGACCTCGGCTATTACGAGAAAAATCCACGGCTGTACCCATTAGCCGAACGCATGCACATGAAAGTTCGCCTGCCAAGCAGTCTCCGAGAAGCGGCGAAAATTTGGGCGGTTTCTGAATTTACGCGAGGAGAGGTGGAGCGCCTGTTCCGCGCTCATCGGCGCCAGATCCAGGTATTGGGCGAAGGAGTGTCTGAGGCATTCTTTAGTGGTCTTGCCGCGGAGCCAGAGATAATACGTGGGCACAGCACACCGTTTTTCTTTTACGCGGGTGATGCTTCCCCCCGTAAAAATTTACGAATGCTATTGCTTGGTTTTCAGCGCTTCAAAACTAATTCAAACCAACCTGCACGACTCGTTATCACCGGTATAAAAAAGCCTTTGAAGGATTTAGAGCGCGATTTTACAGGGCTCCTGGAGAATGTGACCTTAACAGGTTATTTAAGCGAACCCGAACTCCGCTGGTGTTATAGAAATGCCACTGCCCTCGTCTATCCCAGCCTCTACGAAGGCTTTGGCCTACCATTACTGGAAGCCCAAGCTGCGCGCTGTCTTTTACTCGCCTCGAATATTGCCGTGTGCCGAGAAACTTCTGGTGGATTGGCCCGATTTTTTAACCCAAAGGATCCCGAATCCATTGCCGCACAGTTGCGCGAAGCTCTTGAGCACCCGCCGGAGGAGAGCTGGCTCGTGAAGGCCCAATCGCATGCCCAAAAGCAAACTTGGTCTACCCCGGCAGAACGCATGCTTGCATGGGTTCATGAAGAGGCTGGCCGCACGAGCTCATGATACTGGAGCTTATTTGTGGGCAACTTGCGCCACGCCGCAATATGTTTTGCGATGGTCCAATTGTACCGCGCCTTTTCCCGATTGCCGAGAACCATGTGCATCACAGCTTTCACACGCCGAGTCCAGAGCTGTTTCCAAAGCGGTTCATGCGTGATTAACCGGCTCGAAACCACACAGTCGAAGGCCACTTTTTCAGGAGTGAAATTGCGGTTTGCGTAGCGGTAATAGATTTCGGGTTGATGCAACGCCGTACGCCCCAACCCCATTCGGGATTTGATCCATCCCTGGTCCTCGTGAGACGGAAGCGACTCATCGAAGGGCTTTTGCTGCCAATCTACCGTGCGAATTATGTTGCACGAGTTATCGGCAAAGTGCAACTTCGGGTTCCAACTTATATACTCAATAATTGCATCGCCATTGGGGACTTGGGCGCGATGCGAAGGCAAAACTTGAGACAACCTTTTAAAGGTTATAACAGCTGCGGCGGCGTGTGCTTGCGTCGTCTTCACCGCTTCTTCCATTGCGAGAGGCTGCGCCAAAGGGGAATGCGCGCTTAAAATTAAAACATAAGGCGATTCCTTAGCCCTTCGCATGCCCACGTTAAGCGCATGACTATACGAGAAGGGTTTATCAGAGGGATAAGGTATTATAAATGCACCTTTATTTCTAGCCAACTCTAAGGTTTGGTCCTCGGACTGATTGTCCACTACAACAATTTCCCTCGGTAGATGTGTTTGCTCCTCAAGCGATTGAAATACTTCGGGTAAGTCTAAGGCCGAATTTCGCGTGCGGATAAGTACGCTGTATGGGGCGAGTTTCATTTGTAGGTGAGCGGTTTGATTTTTTTTAATTGACCAAATAATTTGAATCGAACGATCGCCAAAAAATCGATGCCCTGCTCCCAAGCCCCTCTTCGTCTGCCATGGCGAACATACCAACCCATGGACCTGAATGCATTCCATGCTCGCCTCCAAGTCATCGTCTGGGGAAAAAGGATTGCATCGGTGGCTAATAACTCCTGATAACGCTTCCAAAAATTATAGTTCCGGTTTTTGTAATAATATTGCACATCGCGGTAATACAACAACTTCCAGCCCTCCTGAATACGATCGTACAACCAGAACTGATCCTCATTTAAGTACATAGTTTCCGACAAAGGATTATCTCGTAACGGCTTTGTTCGCAACCATGTACAAGGAAAATCTGCAAGGCCCGTCGTATAGTTGGAAGCATCAAAAATATCGTATCTAAATTCGGGAGGCACCTCTGTCTTAAGTGTGGGTTTAATTGAGTTTATACGGATAGAAACTATTTGAGAATCTTTTTCCAGTTCATTCATCGCTTGCTCTGCCGTCTTCGGGCTGATGATTTCGCAATGCGGGCTGATGACACAAACCACTGGAAAATTCGCTATTTCTACTCCCAAATTCACCGCTTTCCCCGGAAAAAAAATTCCCTCATGGCGATAACGCACCAACTTGCAGCCCGCTTCTTCTACCTCCTTTAAAAAGTCATTTTCGGAACCCGAATCGACCACAATTACCTCTCCAGGGGGTTGGGTTTGCGCATTTAGTGAGTCGAGGCATTCTCGAAATACAGCTCCTGGATTCTTGGTACGAATAATAGCCGAATAGCTCATTTAACTAATTTAAATTCCGCTTAAAAATAATGAATGTGATGATTTTGAGCGCAAGTATTGCTGATTCTGCGCATCCGCGCCACTGACCCTGCATAGACCGAACCCATGCCGCTTTTAACATTCCGCGCACAAAATTCCACGAAAGGTAACCGGGATAAATGTGCCGATTAATAACCTGAAGGTCCAGCCATTGCTTATCCACTATGCGGCGCTTTCGTCGGTATGAGTAAAATTGTTGCGTCAACTCTACAACCTGCATGCCGCGTTCCATAGCCTCCATCACCCAAATTTGATCTTCGCAGCGATCCACGTACTCTGGAAAGGGAAAACGGCGCACTTCCTCCCGCCGTACGAAGGCACATGAGTTATCCCCTAGAAGCATTGGTGATTTCATTTGCCAGTGAATAATCGGAGAACTTCCCAATGTTCGCCCGCGATCGGCACTTGACTGAACCCGAACATAGACCACTTCCGAGTTTACAAACTGTGCCCCCATTTGCTCCGCCATAGCAATCCCTAGTGGTATGGTATGTGAGCTCAATATCCAAACGAGGGACGCGGTACATTTCTCGATTCCCAAATTTAGTGACCGGCTATAGTGAAATTTCTCATTCGGGGGATAAGGATGGATTTCCACGGGGAACTCACTGGCAATGGAAAGGGTGGCGTCGGTGGATCCCGAATCCAAAACGACTACCCGTGCGGGAGGGGTGGATTGGGCATACACAGCTTTTAGGCAATCGCGAATTGTTTTCTCGGAATTATACGTCCGTATGAGCACGTCGTAGGTCATCTC
>Ga0181606_10002956_pt1 | contig 14477 bp, 17 predicted proteins | sample 041ome_10_FD_132994 | JGI IMG/M metagenome (GOLD analysis project Ga0181606, IMG submission 132994) | Coastal salt marsh microbial communities from the Groves Creek Marsh, Skidaway Island, Georgia - 041412US metaG (megahit assembly) | ecosystem: Environmental > Aquatic > Marine > Intertidal... | reverse complement strand
CTCTGTCATAGCCTGTCCCTCCCTACCATTGGGTCATTTTAGCACTCCCTCTTAGAGAGTGCTAATACGAAAAAGTTGCATCAAATTTACCGGGGCTGTATCTGGCGCAAATGAATAAATGCCGTGCTCCAGGCACTTACCAACCCAGCCAGCCCACCCGCAACCGTAAGGCCAAACGCCCCTTTGAAGCCCAGACCGCTCACCGTTTGATCGCTACCGTACAGGGTGAAGAGCTCATCCGCTGGCCCTGCCAGAAAGCCAAACAGCAGCGCCACAAGAACTGCCCCCAACAAGCCGCCAACAGCCCCCGACCACAGCCCAGAATAAAGGAGCGGCCTGCGGGCAAAACCGTCTCCACCTCCAATGAGCTTGATTACGGTAATTTCCTCTCGCCGCGCCTCGATGCCGAGCCGGATCGTGTTCCCAAGGATTAAAGCGGCGCCCAGCACCATCAACACGCCCACCCCGGCGGTCAAACGACGCGCCGTAGCAATGGCGGCGCCCAAGCGGGCCTGCCATTGGGTATCGAAGACCACTTGGTCCACGCTTTCTAACGTGGACAGGGACCGAGAAAGCGCATCAAGCTCAGCCGAACTAAGATTTTTATCCGGATGGAGATGAAGCACATGAGGTAGCGGGTTTTCATCGAGATTATCCATCAGCTCGTTCAGCCCGATGCCATAGGCAAACTCTTCAAGGGCCGCAGCGCGATCCACTGTCTCTACCTGATCAATATCCTCCTTGCCTTCAAGCTCTGCCGCTAATTGGGTTGCAAACTCAAAGGAGGTACTTTGATCGAGGAGCAGGGTAAACCGAGCCGCTGTTTGAACATTCCCTGAGACAGATTCAACGTTTTGCAGCAGTGCCCACAGCGCCGCGGGTAGGGCCAGCGCAATGCCCACCGCTAGGCAGGTGGCAAGGCTCTGAATTGGTTCTCTCACCAAGCGCAGCAAACTTTGCGCAGCTGCCTGCCGGTGATGAGCGAACCAACTCGCGAGCGCAGGACGCGGACCGACTCCGGCACCTGGCACGGTAGCGTTCACTGGCCAATCCCCCCGATAAGCCGACCCTCTTTCAGCGTAATTATCCTATGCCGCAATCGAGAGATAAGAGCCAGATCATGACTGGCAACAACGACCGTTACACCCACCCGATGAAAGGCCTCAAAAAGTGCCATGATTTCCGCCGATAAGCCCGGATCGAGATTGCCGGTAGGCTCATCCGCAACCAGAACTTTGGGCCTCGCCACGACAGCTCGCGCAATACCGACTCGCTGCTGCTCGCCCCCCGACAACACGGCCGGGTTTGCCGACTCGCGCCCCAGCAGACCTACCTTGTCCAGGGCGGCGCGCACTCTTCGGCCGATATCTCGGGGATGAAACCCCGCGATCTCAAGGGGCAACGCCACGTTATCGAAAATACTGCGGTCGAATAGCAGCTGATGGTCTTGAAAAACAATGCCAAAATCCTGGCGATATCGGGCGATGTGCCTGCCCCGAATTGCTGCAACATCTTTGCCATCAACCACAAGCCGACCCGAGGTCGCGCGGTCCAGAAGCATGAGCAAGCGGAGCATAGTACTTTTGCCCGCCCCCGAGTGACCGGTTAGGAATACCATTTCTCCCGGAGCAATCTCCAGCGAGACATCCCGCAGGGCATCGTGACGCTCAAAGCGCTTGCTCACCCGCTCAAAACTAATCACGCACTAAGCCTCTTACTCTGCATCAAACAACGCCGTAACAAAGTCATCCACCACGAAAGGCTGCAGATCAGCTGCGGCTTCACCCACCCCGATGAACCTAATGGGGCGCCGAAGCATCTCCGCAACCGCAAAAATAACGCCCCCCCGGGCGGTACCATCAAGCTTGGTGAGAACCATACCTGTGACACCGACAGATTGATTAAATTGTTCGGCCTGAGAAACGGCGTTCTGTCCAGTCCCCGCATCCAGCACAAGCAGGGTTTCATGGGGCAAACTCGGATCTATCTTACGCATCACCCGAACCACCTTCTCGAGCTCCTCCATCAAATGAGCTTTGTTTTGCAGCCGACCTGCGGTATCCGCGATAAGCACGTCAACCCCTTTAGCCTTCGCGGATTGCACCGCATCAAAGAGCACCGAGGCGCTATCAGCTCCGGTGTGCTGGGCGACGACGGGAACGTCGTTACGCTCGCCCCAGGCTTGTAATTGCTCGACAGCGGCGGCACGAAAGGTATCCCCCGCCGCCAACATAACGCGCTTTCCTTCCTGCTTATAACGATGCGCCAACTTGCCTATGGTCGTGGTTTTACCGGCCCCGTTTACACCAACCACCAGAATGACAAAGGGCTGCGCTATGCTGACATCAAGAGGCTGCTCACAGGGCTCTATGATGGCTTTTAACGCATCCCGTGTGGCGGCCATGACAGCCTCCCCACTGCCTAGCTCGCGACGAGACACCCGGCCGGTAATATCAGCAACGATCCGAGCCGTCGCGGCCATGCCCACGTCCGCCATCACCAGGTGCTCCTCCAGCGCCTCAAGTAACTCGTCATCAATCTCTTTCTTGCCAAGGAAAAGGTTCCCAAGCCCGCTTGCGAGCTGTGAGCCCGTTCGACTCAGACCATTTTTTAGCCGGTTGTAAAGCCCGGTGGTGGCCTGTTCCTCGGCAGCCTCCATGGATCCACCTTTCGCATCGGTATCGGTAGGGCTCACCGGCAGGGCAGCTTTATCGGGATGGTTGCTTGTTCGTTTAAATAGCTTCATCAAAGGGCTGTCTGCTCGTTGTTTTTCCGCCGACCAAGGGTTTGGAGGCGTTAGTGTAAACTTTAAGAATAGCACCGCACTGAAGGACCTGAAATGCGACACCATGGGCGTCAGCGCTCAGACACGGGATCACTGCGCATCATCGGGGGCGACTGGCGAGGGAGAAGACTTTCATTCCCTGCCATTCCCGATTTGAGGCCCACAAGTGATCGCGTTCGTGAAACCTTGTTTAACTGGCTGCAGCCCGGGATTCGGGACAGCCGCTGTCTTGATATGTTCGCTGGGAGCGGTGCCCTTGGCCTAGAGGCCCTTTCCCGGGGCGCCAAGCACTGTACGTTTTTGGATCAGGCGCCGGCGGCGATTACAGCCATTCAAAGCCACCTCGAGATGCTCAAGGCGGCGGATAAAGCGCATGCGGCCATTGCTGACGCCCTGTCTTGGACAGGTGGACCCTTTGATATTGTTTTCGTGGACCCCCCCTTTGCGCGCGAGTGGGTGCTCCCCAGCCTTGATCACCTGGTTGCAAGCAACCTACTCTCCCGGCACGCACTGATCTATGTGGAGACGCCTCTGGACTTTGTGCTGGAGGCGCCCCCAGCGTCATTAAAAGTGTCCAGGGATAAAAAGACGGGTAATGTCCGGTATCTCCTGTTAGAGCAACACCCCTAACGGAGGTTTGTCTGACGGTGTCTGCTTGTGTACATTCCAAGCGTAACTAGCCTAGGAAGTTAATTCATGCGAACCCAGTCCGTGGTGTACCCCGGGACTTTTGACCCGATTACTAATGGCCACATCGACCTCATTGAGCGTGCGGCCAAATTGTTTGATCGAGTGGTTGTCGCTATTGCATCGAGTGAGAAAAAAACGCCCCTCTTTACTCTGGAAGAGCGCGTAGATCTCACCTCCAGCGTGCTCAGTCACCTCGATAATGTTGAAGTCACCGGATTCAGCAACCTGCTAACGGATTTTGTTACAGAGCAGGGGTCGAACTGCGTCTTGAGAGGGTTGCGGGCTGTCGCGGACTTCGAATACGAGTTTCAGCTTGCCAATATGAATCGGGCGATGAAGCCTGATTTTGAAAGCGTTTTCCTAACCCCCGCCGAGCACCTGGCCTATATCTCGTCCTCGCTTGTGCGCGAGATCGCCTCTTTGGGTGGCGATATAACGCCTTTCGTTGCGCCACAGGTGGCTCTAGCGCTAAAGGAAAAGTTTTAGCGCTGGCACTGAGGACAAAATACCGTCGTTCGGTTGTTTTGCCTGATTTCCTTCAGTGTGAACTTGCAGTGCCGACAGGCCTGTCCACCGCGACCATAAACTTTTAGTTGCTGCGCAAAATAGCCCGGCTTGCCATCCCCGCCAACAAAGTCCCGCAGCGTGGTGCCGCCCTGCTCGATAGCGCCCTGAAGTATTCGCTTTACGGCTTGAGCTAGCGCCTCATATCGGGACAATGCCACCCTTCCCGCTGCCCGGTCTGGGCGAATTCCGGCGGTAAAGAGGGCTTCGTTAGCGTAAATGTTGCCAACACCCACCACGATTTTGCCGTCCATTAAAAATTGTTTGACCGACGAGCGACGCCCTCTCGATTTGGTATAAAGCCACGCGCCGTCAAAGTCATCCAGAAGGGGTTCTGGCCCGAGATGGTTTAGCAGTGGATGGTCGTCAGACCCCAGCCAATGGAAGCTGCCAAATCGCCTGGGATCGTTGTATCTCAGGCACAAGCCGCCATCAAACTGGATATCAATGTGATCATGAAACATGGGCGGTTCTTCTCGGGTCATGACACGCAATGACCCCGACATCCCAAGGTGCACCATCAAGGTCCCATGTTCACTGTCCAGCAGCAGGTACTTGGCACGCCGACGCGCCCTCAGAAAACAGCCGCCAACGAGCCTGTCAGAGAGATTTTCATCGACTGGCCAGCGCAGTCTGTGCTCCCTCACGACAACGGCAGATATCCGTCGTCCCAGGATGTGAGGCTCGATGCCTCGTCGAGTTGTCTCTACTTCAGGTAGCTCAGGCATTCACCTTGCCCCCGTTTATGTGGCGAAACCCCGACATTGGGCCGCCCTGTGGTGGGAATGGCGAGCGGGGGCGTGAATTTTAGACAAAAAAAACCTCGAGTTTGGGTGTCTCGAGGTTTTTTTGCGGCCACTCCCGCGGGAGTCGCTGAGAAATTTACTTGATCTTACCTTCTTTATAGATGACGTGCTTACGCGCGACAGGGTCAAACTTCTTCATCTCTAGCTTCTCGGGCATGGTGCGCTTGTTTTTGTCCGTCGTGTAGAAATGGCCCGTTCCAGCTGTCGAGTTCATTCGAATTTTTTCACGCATAATCTTTCTCCTCAGACCTTTTCGCCGCGAGCGCGAAGCTCTGCAAGTACCGTATCGATACCGCGCTTATCAATAATACGCATACCCTTGGATGACACGCGAAGGGAAACGAAACGCTTCTCCGACTCAACCCAAAAACGGTGATTGTGAAGGTTGGGCAAAAAACGGCGGCGCGTGCGGTTTTTCGCATGTGAAACGTTGTTACCGGTTACGGGGCGCTTGCCGGTAACCTGACAGACTCGTGACATGGTTGAACCTTGCGGGTCAAATAAAAGGGTGCGCTTTATACCAGAGGACCCCGAGGGCCGCAAGTCTGCCTCTGGCAGCCCATGTCTCAGCGACCAGGCATATTGCCCGTTTCAGCCATCGAAAAACACTGCCCGTGGCCCACAATCAGATGGTCAAGCAGGGTCACATCAATCAACCGCAGGGCCGCCGCCAGGCGCTGAGTAATGCAGTGATCGGCCTGGCTGGGCTGCGGGTGCCCCGAGGGGTGGTTATGCACCGCGATCACCGCCGCCGCTCCAGCCCTGAGGGCCGCGGTGACAACATCTCGCGGATAGACCGCCGCGCCATCCAAAGTGCCCACGAACAGGCAATCCGTTCGCAACAGGCGATGACGGCTATCGAGCAGCAGACATGCAAAATGCTCGCGATCCTCCATGGCATATAGGCTACAAAGGTAGCGTTTAGTCAGCTGGGAGCTTGCTAACACAGGGCCTTGGTGGAGATCTTTCGCGGCCACCAACCGAATGAGCTCCAGAGTGGCCTGCAGCTTCTTGCGCACGCCGGGCCCGACGCCGGGAACATGGACATCACCCGCCAATATCGCCTTTAAGGTCGACCGCAGGCACCATCGGTGGGCGCTGAAGCCATTGAAGAGGGCGCCTGATGCCCGAGCGCTGTGTACGCCCAAGGCCCGCGCCACCAGCGCGAGCGCCTCCCAATCGGGCTCTGATGGGCCTGAGCAAGGGCCCCGCCCAGCCCGATCGGTATCAGTGCCATGGATTTCAGTGTGCAAATTAACGTCCAGATGCTACCGTTTGCAGGATTTTCCTAGTTGTATCAACACGATGGGACACCTAAGTAACCGAAATATCATCATTGGCGTATCAGGGGGCATCGCAGCCTACAAAGCTGCCGAGCTTGTTCGCTTGCTCCGACGGGAAGGCGCCATCGTTCGCGTCATCATGTCCCGCGGCGCCCTAGCCTTTATTACGCCCCTGAGCATGCAGGCCCTGTCTGGGAATCCGGTGCACACGGAGCTCCTTGATGAAGACGCTGAAATGGGCATGGGGCACATCGAGCTGGCCCGCTGGGCAGACATGTTCATACTGGCTCCAGCGACCGCCGACGTGATTGCCCGACTTGCCCAGGGTCGCGCCGACGACTTGCTGACTACGGTTGCCCTCGCGACCACGGCACCCCTCTATGTGGCACCTGCGATGAACCAAAATATGTGGCTAAACCCAGCCACGACTGCCAATATCGCGACGCTGACCGAGCGCGGTATTACGGTGGTTGGCCCGAGTGCCGGGGATCAAGCCTGTGGTGATAACGGACCCGGGCGGCTGCTGGAACCCGGCGAAATGCTTGCCGCCATCACCAATCGAATGCCCGCAAGACCGCTGGGGGGTAAGCGCGTGGTCATTACCGCCGGACCCACCCGGGAGCCGCTTGACCCCGTGCGCTACCTGTCCAATCACAGCTCGGGAAAAATGGGGTTTGCCCTGGCATGGGCTGCCGCCGAGGCAGGTGCCGAAGTGGTGTTGATTGCCGGGCCGGTAGCGCTCGAAACGCCCGACCGGATTACGCGAGTTGACGTGGAGTCAGCCCAACAGATGCTTGACGCCGTATTGGAAGCGGTTTCATCGGGCACCGATATTTTTATCGCCGCCGCTGCAGTCGTCGACTATCGACCGGTTTCCGTCGAAGAGCAAAAGATCAAAAAAACGGAAAGTGAGATGTCCTTGGCACTGGTTCGCAACCCCGACATCCTTAAGACAGTTGCTACCACGAATAACCGACCGACTCTCGTGATTGGCTTTGCGGCCGAAACCCATCAGGTTGCGGAACATGCGAATCAGAAGCTGGCAGCAAAAAGCCTTGACGCAATCGTCGCAAATGACGTGTCAAGAGGCGATATCGGCTTCAACAGCGACTTCAACGCTGTTGCGCTATTTACCGCGTCGGGCCACGAGAGCGCACTGGAGGGGTCAAAAACAGTGGTCGCCCAGTCACTAATGGCGTCATTTTCAGAGATGCTTGAAAACCATTCAGCCCAAACCGTGAGTGCTACCGGTGACTAAGCGCGCCACCGTCATTCTCGGCAGTAACCAGCTTCGGCGCGTTATGGTGCAGGCTTTAGCCGTTGCCGGCGCGGGGTTGCTGACGGCACTTTTATGGCTCGCCGCGGTCAGGGAACCTTTAGCGCTTGCGGATAGTAAAAAACAGCTCGCACAGGTGGCGGTGAATGCCCGCGCCCATAGCATTGCCCTTTATATCAGTGATCTCGAGCGGCGTATCGAGCACTTAGCAGGCTCCTTAGCGCCTTACTCAGTAGCCACATCGCTCGCTCCGGAGACCATCGGCTTCCCGGATGCCGCATCGGTTTCTTACATTCCGCTGGGTGACCTGGGAACGGTCAGAATTACGCCGGGAGACTACGGACTAAAATCACATATTGATATCGATATCGTCCGTCGCGCATTCGCAGGTGAACAACCCGTTCCCGAGTCCATTAGCGGAGAGAATGGCGCCTACACGTTATTTGCCAGAGGGTCTGGCGATCCAATTCACGGCGTGGTCCTAATGGAAGTCACTCACTCACGCCTCGCTAAACTCGCATCCGCATCGGACGAGGGTCGCTATCGACTGGTGCAAAAACAACAAAACGGCGCCGTGTTTTCGGTAGTAGGCGAGCTTGCGGGGGAGGTGGCCACCTCAGCAACGATACCGGGAAGTCTTTGGTCGCTCGAGTTTCAGCCAGAGGACGATTGGCTAACGATGATTCAACCGTCTTGGTGGTCGCTAGCCGGCGCATTTGTTATTGCGGCAGCGACTCTCTTAGTGGCGGCCTATTGGCTGCTCAAACAAACACCCCTGATACTCAGTAAAGAGGTCTCTCGCTTGCTGGCCAAGATGGATACGGAAGATTCGATCATCGTCAATACGCCAGCCTTGGCGCCCCTTGTGAGCGCGCTTATTCAGGCCACCGGTCGGGCGAAGCCGCGGCCATCCACGCCCCAGAAGGTAACCGCCGGCACCGACAGCCCCAAGGCGAGCCACGAGCCCTTAGCCGAACAGGAATCGGCGCAGGGCTCTTTGGCCGAGGCACTGACAGCCAGTGATGCGGGTACTCCCGCCACTACGCAGGCTGTGACGGCGGCGGAGGACGGCATTCCAGAGATCCTTTTTGAGGAGAGCCGAATACGAGGCGCTGTTGATACCGAGCTCACCCCCGAAATGGTCGAACAAATTGGACAGGCGATCGCTGTTCAATGCCGTGACAAGAGTCTCAGCTCCTTGGTGGTAGCCTCAGATGGTAGGGCGGTCAGTGAACAGATTCGGGGCCCCCTCACAAGGTCGCTCGTGGCGAGCGGCATTGACATACTCGACATCGGATCCGCATCCATGCCGTTGCTGAGGTTTGCGACTCACAGCACCGACTCGACATCAGGCATCATGGTTACCAGTGACCCCCACGATGAGCGCGCCGCTGCACTTGAGATTCTTTTTGATCGACGGCCTGTAAGCGGCGAGGGTATCGACCAGATCCTGCAAACCTTAAAAGCGGGCTCACGTGTGTCCGGAGCTGGCCGAGCTGCCAAACAGGCCATTAGCACTCGTTACATAGACAAGGTGCTTAGCGATGTAAACTTGGCGTTACCGCTGAAGGTAGTCATCGATGTCGCACATGGCGCAGCCGGCGATGTCGCCATTTCTCTTATTGAGTCGTTGGGTTGTGAAGTTGTCGGGGTCAACGCAGACCCCCTGGAAACAGGTCAGGAATCACATAACCTCGAGCAAGCGCTGTCACAGCTCGGCAGAATCGTTGGTGAAACGGGCGCCGATCTCGGTGTGCTTATCGATCAAGCAGGCGAAAAACTCCACACGGTGACCAACGAGGGAGTGCCGGTAGCGACCGATCAACTTATGATGATGCTGGCGCAGGATGTCTTGGAGAGGAACCCTGGTGCAGACGTAATTTATGACGTCAACTACAGTCGGCACTTTGCACCCTTCATCACAAGCTGCGGCGGTCGGGCTCAAATGGCACGGAGTGGTCCCGCGTTTGTCGCCGAGAAAAGTCTTCAGACCCATGCTCTAGTCGCAGCCACCTTTTCAGGTCATATCTTTTACACTGAGCGCTGGTATGGCTTTGAAGACGCCCTGTATGCGACAGCCCGGCTCCTGGAGGTGTTATCGAGTCAATCAGAAAGTTTTCAGGATCGTCTGTCCCACTTGCCCAGCGGGGTCAGCACACCGGAGATTTTCTTGCCCCTCGATACCACGGTGCGAAAAAGGGTGATGCGCAGCCTGCAAGGACACCCAGATTTCCCAGGTGCGAGAATTACGACCCTGGACGGCTTGCGTATCGATTATGCCGACGGGTGGGGTGTCATTCGGAACTCCATCCCAGACGGTGCCTTGGTCATCAGGTTGGAAGGAAATGACAGCACATCTCTGTCACGAATTAAAAACGTGCTACAACAAGCGCTGTCAGAGGCGGCGCCCGACTTGACAATATCCCTCTAACCAACACCCTTAAGGCATAAAGAAAGCCTTTCGAGACAATAACAGCGAGATAAACGTGCCATGTCATTAAATCGCGACGACGCCAGTAACTTCGCCCGCGTTCTTACCGAGTCCCTGCCTTACATCCAGCGGTTCACCGGTCGAACCTTTGTCATCAAATTTGGTGGCAATGCCATGACCGACCCCGAACTGTTTGAAAGCTTTGCCCGAGACGTGGTCTTGATGAAGCTGGTGGGTATGAACCCCGTTGTCGTGCATGGCGGGGGCCCTCAAATTGGTGCTTTATTGGACAAGCTGGAAATACCAACCAGCTTTGTTGAAGGTATGCGAGTCACCGACGAACGCACCATGGACGTGGTGGAGATGGTGCTTGGCGCTAGCGTCAATAAAGAAATCGTCAACAGCATCCACCGCAACGGCGGCCGGGCTGTCGGTCTGACTGGCAAAGATGGTATGTTGCTTACCGCAAGGAAGCTGCAGGTTTCATCGTCAGAGGCCCATGATATTGGCCAGGTTGGAGAAGTGGCCTCGGTGGACACCGATGTCTTGCACATGCTGGGACGCAGCGACTTTATCCCTGTGATCGCACCTGTTGCGGGCGGGACTGACGGCAAAACCTACAACATTAACGCCGACTTGGTAGCGGGCAAAATCGCAGAAGTGCTCCACGCTGAGAAATTGATATTGCTCACCAACGTCGAGGGACTGCTTGATCGCGACAACAAGGTGCTAACAGGACTTTCGACTCGCCAAGTGGATGAGCTAATCGCCGATGGAACCATCCAAGGCGGCATGTTACCCAAAATTCAATGCGCTCTGGACGCCGTAAAACAGGGTGTTTCCAGTGCCCACATTATTGATGGTCGAGTCCCCCATGCGGCACTTCTTGAAATCTTCTCGGACGAGGGCATTGGCACCCTTATTAGCAATAAATCCCTTGCCTGAGATGAGTTCTGATTGCGTCCGAGGTCTTCTGTGGCTAGCATCGTCAGACAGATCGATGTATCGGGAAGGTTATGCCACAACCACGCTCTGAACGCCGCGAACAGATCCTGCAGACGCTGGTGGTGATGCTGGAGGAGAGCGCTAGCAGCAAAATAACCACCGCCAAGCTGGCTGAGCGCGTTGGCGTCTCGGAGGCAGCCCTCTACCGCCACTTTGCCTCTAAAACCAAAATGTTCGAAGCGCTGATCGAATTTGCCGAAGACACAATATTCACCCGAGTCAGGCAAATTAGTGAAGAAGGGTCCGGCGCTCTGATCGCCTGTGAGCGAATGTTGTCTTTATTTCTGGGCTTTTGCGAACGCAATCCCGGCATTGCAAGAATCCTTCACGGCGAGGCGCTTGCTAACGAAGAATCGAGGCTGCATCTTCGGGTGAGTCAAATCTATGACCGGCTGGAAACCCAGCTGAGGACCACACTGAGACAAGCTGAAATCCATGAGTCGCTTCGACCACAGCTGGTTCTCAATGATGCGGCCACGTTGCTGTTAGCCGCTGCAGAAGGCAGAGTAAGTCAGTTTGTTCGCAGCGAGTTTAAAAGGCCGCCGCTAATGGGATGGCCTGAACAGTGGGCGGTACTCATAGCGGGATTTATGCGAGAGGTTCCGACGCAATAAAGTCTAGTCCTGCTGGCGCTCCATGCTCTGCCGAAGAGCCACCACATCTTGTAACTGCTGAAATCGATCGATGTCCAACTGATACTCCGCAAATACCGCGTCAACTTGGGCTTCCCGCTCTGCTATCTGGCGTTCGGTGGCGTCTATCTCCGTTTTAGCAATCGCGATGTACTCAAGGTCTTCTGGCCGAGGCTGGCCCCCTAAACGCTCGCTCTCTGCAACACGTGCCTGTGCATTTTCTACCTGCTGACGCAAGCTGCGACGATTGCTTTTAAGGATGGACACCCGGATCTTCAGGTCTCTTAATGCCCTGTCTCTTGCAGCCTCGATATCCTCGGTGGTCGAGTACCGAAGCAGCAGCGACTCATCCCACGCCTGGAGGCGCTCCCGCTCGGCAAAAGCCTCCGACTCAAGCTTTCTCGCCTTGCTAGCATCTAGCTTTTCCTCCTGAGTCAGGGCTCGCGGGACAACCTGCAATACCCGGCCCGTTTCATCAAGAACCTCGTAACCATGATCGATAAATTCGGCCGGCACATGCCAATCAACCACCATAATCCCCGCATCATCTTTATAACGGTAAAGATTGCTCGAATGAGCCCAAGACGCGCTGAGAGCTAATCCCAGAACCCACCATATCGGCAGATGGTTAAACACCGTAGTTATCCCGATATTTCAGCATGGCATCGAGGTGCTGGCGCCTGTCCCCCTGCGCAGCTAACCATTCAATAACATCATGGAGGTTGATAACACTGATAACACGGAGGCCAAACTCTTCTTGTACCTCTTGCACCGCTGACAGCGCTCCCTGGCCCCGCTCACAGCGATCGAGCCCAATAATCACCCCAGCGGGAACAGCTCCCTGCTCAGCAATTAACTGCACGGACTCCCTTATTGCCGTTCCTGCGGTTATGACGTCGTCGACAATGGCCACCTGACCTTTTAATGGCGCACCCACAATGACACCGCCCTCACCATGGGTCTTGGCCTCCTTTCTATTAAACGCGTAGGGTATATCCACCGCGTGATGCAGGGCGAGCGCCACTGCCGTCGTTGATGCCAGCGGAATGCCTTTGTAAGCGGGTCCAAACAACGTATCAGGCACCAAGCTACAAGACACCATCGTCGCGGCATAACACGCGCCCAGGGTGGCCAAAGCCGCTCCCGTGGCGAAGGCGCCTGCATTGAAGAAGTAGGGGCTGACCCGCCCGGACTTGAGCTCAAACTCGCCAAACTTCAACACATCACAACGCACCGCCAAATCGATGAACGCCTCGCGCGCCTGTGACTGACTGACAACTCCCTCGCTACCCACGCGAATCTCCTGACTCTCCTGCTGCTGTCACCTCTGCAGACCTTCTGCCAGATTTAAGGTTCTTTCTACCGAGAAACCGTGGCGTCCGACGTCTTACATCTCCTATCATATCGGGCTTGTATTCGCAGGACTAGCAATGAGAGTTATCAGTTTAGTGGTTGAGGGTTTGGAGCGCGCCAACGAGGAGGGCCTGATGTCGTGGCTGCTTGCTCAAGATGCCGACGTTATTTGCCTTCAGGATACCCGTTGCTCAGAATACTCGCTCAAAGACGACTGCTTTTTCCCGCGTGAATATAACGCTTATTTTTTAGACAATTTTGCCGACCATCGCATCAACGGCGTCGCCATCTATTGTAAAACCCTTCCCAAAGCCATTATGACCGGCCTAGGCTTTGTCGATTTTGATGATAAGGGCCTATACATTCAGGCAGATTTTCAGAACCTCAGCGTTGGCTCGCTATTAATGCCCTCCGGTGTCGCCAGTGACCAGGCAATGAATACCAAGCTCAAATTTATGGACTTGCTCGGCGGACACTTACAGAAAGTCAAAAATAAGCGACGAGATTTCATTCTTTGTGGTGGCTGGGAGCTCGCCTGCAAATCCATAGACGTTGAGGAAGCCGGTAACCGCATGGACATACCGGGCTTTAGCGCCATTGAGCAAGATTGGCTGAACACGCTGTATAAAACGGGTTACTGCGACGCCTTTCGGTCGATCAATTCAGACGCAGATGAATTCAGCTGGTGGCCCGAGGGTGACGATGCCGGTGCGTTGCGAACCGACACACAGGTTGTATCAATAGCGCTGTGCAATCGGGTTGACAGTGCATCGATTTACACCGCTGATGCCTTCTCAGACCACGCTCCCGTGATCATCGACTACGACGCCGATTTGTAGTTACTGCGCGAGCGCCGAGCGTTGCGCGGCAACAATTTCAGCACCTGCTTTTTCCGCCAGATCAAGCATTTCGGAGAGCGCCCCGCGGTCGAAGGTCGCTCCCTCCGCGGTACCCTGTACCTCGATCAGGCCACCACCCTCCGCCATGACCACATTGACGTCACTATCGGCGGTCGAATCTTCCGCGTAGTCCAAATCAACCACTGGTTGACCGCGCCAGATACCGACCGATACCGCCGCAACCAAGTGACGCAGCGGGTCTGTTGTGAGTTTCTTTTCTCGCTGCAGTCCATTGATAGCATCGACAACGGCAACACAGGCACCGGAGATAGATGCTGTCCGCGTACCCCCATCTGCTTGAATAACATCACAGTCTATTTGGAGGGTGTTTTCCCCAAGAGCGCTCAAATCGATAGCCGCTCGAAGTGAGCGGCCAATCAAGCGCTGTATCTCTACCGTGCGGCCCGACTGTTTACCCCGGGCGGCCTCCCTATCCATACGTGAGCCTGTTGAGCGCGGCAGCATGCCGTATTCCGCCGTGAGCCACCCCTGCCCCTTACCCCGCAAAAACCCTGGCACCCCCGAGCTAATGCTCGCCGTGCAAATAACCCGGGTCTGCCCGAATGACACCAATACCGAGCCCTCTGCGTGACAGGTGAACTGCCGTGTGAACTCAAGCTTGCGAAGTTCATCAAACTCGCGACCACTCGGCCTTTTGTCAAACTGAGACATCTAACATTCTCCTTCCTGGGCCGCGCCGGGCTGGACGCATTCCTGCGGCTTTCATACTGGTAGACTACCCCAGTTTCTGTT
>Ga0181606_10002953_pt1 | contig 14489 bp, 20 predicted proteins | sample 041ome_10_FD_132994 | JGI IMG/M metagenome (GOLD analysis project Ga0181606, IMG submission 132994) | Coastal salt marsh microbial communities from the Groves Creek Marsh, Skidaway Island, Georgia - 041412US metaG (megahit assembly) | ecosystem: Environmental > Aquatic > Marine > Intertidal... | reverse complement strand
TAATAATTTTTCCTTCTTTTGTTCATCACCAGGTTACACCTGTAACAAAAGGTACTAGATATTCATTAGTGTTGTGGTCTTGTGGTAGACCCTTTAAATAGAAAGAGATAAGTATGAAAATTGAAAATTTTGAAACATTAACTGCTGAACAAAAAGAGTTAGCTATTAATCAACTAAAAAATATTGAAAAAAATATTGAAAAACAAAATGCAGAATTCTTTAAGGAAAATAGTTACTTATTACTAAGAAATGTAATTGATAATGATACATCTTTCTTTTTATATCAATATGTAAAATTAGAAGCCCAAAGATTAAGTTTTTTAGAATTAAATAATGCCAATAGAGAATTAACTGATACTGAAAAACAATTATTCGGAAGATATGATGACGAACAAGCTCTTGGATGTTTTTCAAAATACGGAGATTTAACCTTTGATACTTTGATGGTATTACTACAAGAAAAAGTTGAAAAAAATATAGGATTAAAATTACAGTCAAATTACTCTTATCATAGATTATACACAATTGATAGTGATTTAAAACCACATAAAGATAGACCTAGTTGTGAAATTTCAACTACATTATGCCTAGGTTTTGACAGGTCAAATATCAGTTATGATGAACATCCACAATGGAATTGGCCAATGTTTGTTAAAGATAAAACTAATAATGATATATCTTTAGGAATGAATCCAGGTGATATGATTGTTTATAGAGGTTGTGATATTGAACACTGGAGAGAACCACTTAAAGCATTAAATAATGCTCAAGTATTTTTACACTATAATGAAGTTGGTGGAAAATATGATAATAAAATAGACGGAAGACCTACATTTGGATTACCTAAAGAATATGATGTAAATGAGATTAAATTATAATGACTGATACTGTACATAATATATGGTCTGTACCAATTTGGAGTAGTTTTATAAAACAAGAATATAATTGGTTAGAAGCAGCTAAAAAAATAGATTATGAAAGAATGTATAGTAGTAATGGTGATATTACTATCAATAAAAATATTTTAGAGTTGCCTGAATTTCTTAGTTTAAAAATTAAAATAGTAGAAGAATTTAAAAAATATGTGTATAATTTTTTATGTGTAAAACAAGATATTAGTTTTAAATTTTTAAATTCATGGATAGTTAAACATCAAAAGGGTGATAGTGCTCAATCACATCTTCACGCTAATAGTATGTTTAGTGGTGTTTATTATTTACTACATAAACCTAAAATGGGTAACATAAATTTTCTTAAAGAAAACGCAGTTAATAATATAGGTTTTTCAAATGTAATGTTAGATTATACAAAATTAAATGCTGTTAATTGTGAGAGTTATACTTTAGAATGTAAACAAGATTTAGTAATTTTTTTCCCCTCTCATATTAAACATACTGTAGATAAAAATGAGTTAGATATGAATAGATATTCTATAGCGTTTAATATATGGCCTGTAGGTGTATTAGGAGATGATGATTATAAATTGGAATTAAAGTGATTGATGAATATATTAAAAATTTAAAACAAGAGTCCACTATTTTTTCTAGTTTTGTACCTTTATTAAAATCAATTTTAGATATATTTGATTTTGATTTAGCTGTTGAATTAGGACCAGGTAAGTATTCAACACCTTTATTAATGAATGTTAATAAAAGTATCCATGTTGAAAATGATATAGTTTGGTATGAATTATTAAAAAATAATTATAACTTTGATAATGATAGTCTTTTAATTCATCACAAAACCAAATCATTAGATGATTATATAAACTATTATAAAAAAGCAGTTTTTGAAAAAATTTTTGATAATTATAATTTAAAATTGCTTATGGTTGACCACTATAGATATGCTAGAAAAGAAGCAATAAATATATTAGGTAATGAATTTGATGTTATATTATACCACGATAGCGAATTTAAAAAAAATAATTATGATAAAATAAATAGTCAGGTAACCGATAATTTTAAAAAATATGAGTTAAGATTTTCTAAATTACCACACTCAGGATTGTTAGTGAATAAAAAATTACATATGAAAAAAGATATTCATTCTGTTGTAAAAAATAAATGTAAAGAGTATTTAAGTAAGAATAAAATAATTGATAAAGAGGTTAATCTGTATGAAATTAAATAAAAAAATTATTGTATTAGGTGGCGGAACAGCAGGTTGGTTAGCAGCTTTGTTTGCTAAAAAATATATTTCTAATGATGTTACATTAATAGAAAGTAAAAAATTAGGAATTATAGGCGTAGGTGAGGGTACTGTACCTTCAATTAATGATTTTTTAAGAAGTGTAGATATTCATCCTTATGAGGTAATCGCTAATACAGGTGGGACAATTAAAAAAGGAATAAGTTTTGAAAGATGGAATGAAAATAATGATAAAGACATTTATTTTCATAATTTTTCTGATAGAGGACCTTTTAATCAACATTCAATAAACGGTGTTTTTTCACATGAATGTAAAGATTATTATATAAAAAATTGCGTATCTAAAAATTTAGATTTAAAAGAGTGTCTTTGGTCTTCGAAAGTCGCTTATGCAAATAAAATTGACCATGAAAATGTTTTAAATGCTTTACATTTTGATACTTACGCATTAGGTGATTATCTTTCTACAAAAGCTGATGAAAGAGGTATTAAACATATAGACGGAATATTTGAAGATTTAACTTTAGATGACCAAGGTTTTATTAATCAAATTATTTTACAAGACAATAGAAAATTTGATTGTGATTTTATATTTGATTGTTCAGGACTTAGTAAAGCCATAATCGGTAAAAAATTAAATGAACCATTTATAAGTTATTCTGATACTTTAGCAATGAAAAAAGCAATTGTAATTCCTAAACAAGAAGCTGGTTATTATCCTTATACAAAGGCTATTGCTATGAAATACGGTTGGACTTTTGAAATACCTTTACAACATAGAATAGGTAGAGGATATATTTTTGATAGTGATTATATAAATGAAAGTCAAGCACATGATGAAGTTGAACAGTTTTATGGTGAAGATATAGAAGTAAAAAAAGTTATAGAATTTGACGCAGGTAGAATGAAAAATGCTTGGGTTAAAAATTGTGTATCTTTAGGATTAGCTCAGTCTTTTGTTGAACCTTTAGAGGCAACATCTATTTTTGTTACTACAGAAATGTTGTCATTATTAAAACATTTTATAAATGATATTCAAAAATTTAATGAAAATTCTGTAAAAGAGTATAATAATGTTGTAGATGAAATGGTTGATGGTGTGAGAGATTTTATTAGATTTCACTACATATCAAAAAGAAATGATAGTGAATTTTGGAGAGATTATCCTGAAAAATATAAAATGTCAGATTATCTTGCTTGGATTGTAGATTGTTTAAGAAATGGTGAATTAAAATTTTCACAAATGAGAGGTCAGTACGCCAAATTTACTTTGTTTAGTTGGTTAGTTGTAGGTAATGGAATGAAATTATTTACAAAGTATAATAATTCAGGTTATGAAGACATGAATCCTTCAATAGAAGAATATTTAAAATTTATGGATGATAATATTAAACATTTGCCTACATCAAAAGAGTGGTATAATACAACAAATGCAAACTTTAAAATCTAATATTTTTGATAAAATAGATGAACAAGAATTTATTGTAATAGATAATTTCTTGCCTGATAATCAAGCTACTGAACTTTGCGACTGGTTAATATCAGCAGGTCAACAATGGGTATTTAACCCAGCGACTTGTGTTTTAAATGATTTTTATGAACAAAAAGCAATAGATGATAATTGTAGAGAGTATCTACAGTTTGGTAAAAATTTTATAAAATATAATGACGACAAATTTAAAGAATTTCAGGACGAAAATAAAATATCAATACATGATACACCGGAAAATATGAAGAAAATTTTTTATGTAATAGATGAATTTAATAAAAGATTTAATTTAGATAAAATTAAAATTTTTAGAGCAAAGGCTAATTTATTAACTCAGTATCAAAACAATAAAAAAGAATACTACGATACGCCACATATTGATTGGGATTTTCCTCATCATGTACTATTGTATTATGTCAATGATAGTGATGGTGATACAATATTATTTAAGGATAGAAAGATATGGAAAAGAATTTCACCTAAAAAAAATAGATTATTAATGTTTAATCACAAAGTGTTACACGCTAGTAGTCATCCTATTGAAAGTGTAGCTAGGTTTGTTTTAAATTATAATATACAAAAGGTATAATTTTTATGAAATTGCATACAGTTTTTGATGATAATTTTTTTGAAAATCCAGACCAGATTGTTGAATACGCAAATACTTTAGAATATTATAAATCTAAGAAAAATAACTGGCCTGGTGGTAGGACTTTAAATATGTGGGAATTAAATGATGATTTGTATAAATTTTTAACAAATAAGGTGTTGAGTTATTATTTTGATTTAGAAAAAACTCATGTGACCTGGACATATTCAAATATTAGATTTCATAAAGTAAAACCTGGCGATTGGCAGAAACACAATAAACAACACACTAGAATACATAAAGATAACGCCTTTTTAGCCGGTGTTATTTACTTAAACAAAAAAAATAATGAAGAAACAGGAACCAGCATTTTTGATAATGAATTCAAAACTATGTTAAAGGTTAGCAATTATTATAACAATGCTATATTTTTTGAAGGTGGTAGACAATATCATGGTGCCACATCTGTAAATAATGATGAGGAGAGATTGGTAATTAATTTTTTTATGGATGATATCCAATATAAATATATAGATTAAAGGAGATAATATATGCCAACAGATAGAATTTTAAAAGCGGTTGTTCAGTTAGACCCACCAGAAAGTTATTCTACGGGAGGTGTAGTAGTAGAAATACTTTCTCAAGCAGGAAGAGCTGAAAGTAATTTCAAAACACCGACAAAATATGTAGGAAATTCAAATTATAAGTTAGTGACTTGTGATGAAAACTGCCAAGTAGGATGGATTTATACAGATAAAACACATCAGTTAATTTCTCCTACAAATTAAAAATTAAATTTTTATTATGGAATTATATAATGCAACAATTTATTTATAATGATAATAGTTTTTTTAGGTTTAATAATTTATTAACTGATACTCAAAGAGAAAAACTTAAAAAAGATATTGATTATCAAATAGAACACAATTTATGTACGGCTGTAAGGCCGTATCAAACATATAATAATATGGATGAGGTGTATAAAGATGATGAAATTTGGCAATTTTTAATTAATAAAATAAAAGATTGTGTTTCTGCCATTACAAATAAACAAACAAAGCAATATATGTGCTGGGCAAATGTTTCTAAGGAAAATAATGCCTATGAAAAACATTCACACGATACAGATTTAACTGCTGTATATTATCTACAAAGTAATTTGCCAGAATATGGTACAGATATTGAAAACTCAATTATTGTTCCCTCATACGAAAATTCTGTAGTTATTTTTAATGGTGAGTTAGAACACCAAATTGTAAATATGCCCGAAATATTGGCAAAAGACAATTACAGATATTCTATAGTTGTGGATTTTAATTATGTATAAAATAGTAGATAATTTTTTGCCTGAAGAAGATTTGAGTAAAGTAAAACATATTATGGAAGGTAATGATTTTCCTTGGTATCATCAAAGTTTTGTTGCATTTGAAGATAAACCAAAAAAATCTCATTGGTATTTTACACATATGTTTTTATTGGACAAAAATGGTCTTTCAGATTTCTATAGAGTAATAGATGAGGTTTTTATAAAACCTAAAAAAATAAATGGTATGTTGCTTAGAGTAAAAGGAAATCTATATCCTAGAGATGATAAATTTATAGAACACGATTGGCATTTTGATTATCCTTTTAAACATAATGGTGCTATATTTTATATTAATACAAATAACGGTCATACAATACTTGAAGATGGCACAAAGATTGAAAGTATTGAAAATAGAATGTTATTTTTTGACGCAAGTAAAAAACATAAAAGTACAAATTGTACAGACGCACAATATAGAATGAATATAAACTTTAATTATATGGCTATGGATTATTAAAAATGAATACTGAATTTGAATTTTTATATTGGGGACCTCTTGTAGTTAAGTTTGAAATAGAAGATTATATAACAAAAGAACTTTTAAAAAGAAGTGAAAAAATAAAATTAAATGATGGTAGAAGACAACTTGCTGGTCATATTGATAGAGAAAATTTTTACACACAACAAGATATTGATTGGTTTGTTGAACATACGAGTAAATACTTCAATCAATATGTTGAACACAAAGAAACTGTTTGGAAGATAGACCCACCAAATGAATTTAAAATAGAATATTTAAAATTAAATTCACTATGGGTTAATTATATGAAAAAGAATGAGTACAATCCTCCTCATATTCATTCAGGCGATATTTCTTTTGTACTTTACTTAAATGTTCCTGAACAAATAAAAAAAGAAGCTTCAGAATTTGTATCACTAGGAGAAGGCAAGCCAGGAGCTATTGAGTTTATACATGGTACTGAAGACCGATATGGTGATTACATATGTTCTCATACTAGATTTCCTAAAACAAATGAATTATATATTTTTCCAGCTAATTTACATCATACAGTTATGCCTTTTAGAAGTGATGTTGAAAGAGTTTCGGTGTCTGGTAATTTCTTTGCTAAAAGAAGAGGTTTTTAAATGAATTTTGCACAATTTTTTCCAACAGTTGTAGGTATAAAACAATTTGATGGAGACTTGCAACCTATGATTTCTAAGTGTTATGAATTGCATAAAACAATACCAAACACCGGTAATAAGTTTATATCTAAAAAAAGATATACAACACACAATGCTGTAAATTTAAATGAAGTAAAAGAATTTGAAAATTTAAATAACTTTATTTTTAATAGTGTAAAAGAATATTGTGATAATTTAAAATTAAATACAAATAACATTGATAAAAATCCTAAAGGAGCGTGGTTTAATATTCATAAAAAATTTGACTATACTGAATTTCATACACACACTAATACTTTTTTAACAGCTGTGTTCTATTTAAAATGTGGTGAAAATTCTTCAAAACTTTGGTTAAACTCTCCTATAAAAAATGAAATAGAGTTAGATAAGATAGAAGAAAACAGTTTAAATTCTAACACAGTATATTTTAATCCTAAACCTGGTATGTTATTAATCTTTAGAAGTAACATAGAACATTGTGTTGAACAAAATCTTACAGATGAAGATAGAATTTCTTTATCATATAATTATGGAGTTATTAATGGATAATAAAGAATTTTGGGATAAAGTATGGTCTACACACAGTCCGAGTGGTGGTATACCTTGGGATATTAAAAAAGAAGATGACAATTTAAGAGATTGTTTAAATAATATACCTATTAAAAAAGATAAAGCATTAGAATTAGGATGTGGTACTGGTTATGATTCTGCTTTTTTAAGAGACCAAGGATTTAAAGTTACTGCTATAGATGTTTCTGAATACATAATTAATGTGTGTAAAAGAAATCATAAAAATATTGATTTTTTAGTTATGGATATTTCTAAAGAATTGCCTAAAGATAGTTTTGATTTAATATATGATAGAGGTTGCATACATAACAATAAAGATAATATAAAACAAAGTTTAAAAAACATTAAAGATTGTTTAAATAAAGATGGATATTTTATTATGATTTCTGGAGGTGAAGAGGATTCTGAATATCCTCGTCCTGAAAAATTTTATATTTTTGATTTTTTAAATGATATAAGAAATTTATTTGAAATTGTATTAATTAAAAAAATTAATTTTGATTTAACGGAGGATAATGGTCAATTTCCAGGATGGCTATTTGTATTAAAAAATGCTTGATATAAAAGAATTAACTTTAGAACAACACAAAAATGCCGAAAGACAAGAGTTTGTAAAAATACTTATGTCTGGTAATATAAACCATAAACTATATGCAACATATTTGTATAATCAATTTCAATGTTACTCTGTATTAGAAAAATATGGATTGCATAACTCACTATTCAGAGATACTCCAGGTTTATTAAGAGCCGAACACATCTTATACGATTTTAAATCTTTTGAAATAGAAACACCTGAAATAACAGATAGTACAAAAGAATATATTAAACATATTGAATCAATACAAGATGAGGCAATGAAACTATATGCTCACATTTATGTTAGACATATGGGAGATTTATCTGGTGGTCAAATGATAAGAAGAAAAACACCTGGTCCTAATAGATATTATAAGTTTAGAGATAAAGAGGTTGGTGACTACAGACGAATTGTAAAAGAAACTATTAACACATATTTAAATGTATATGAACATTCAGTTGTACCAGAAGCAATTTATTGTTTTGAAAGTGCAACAAAACTATTTAAAGAAATGAAGGAATTACATGATTTGGGATAGACTAATTAAGTGGAAAGACGAAACAGTAGAATTACTAAACAAAGAACTGGTTGAGTATAATGAACCAGGCATGGAAAGATTTAACAATGAAGAATTTGGTTGGGTAAATAGAACATGGAAAAACAAATATATTAGAAGAGCTCATGTTGATGTAGTTGATGTAAGAGAAACAAAAGGTTTATGGATGGCTCATGTTTGTTTATTTCCTGAAGTTACAAATGGTGGTCCTATTTACGGATTTGATATTATTGCAGGTAAAAAGAAAGTAACAGGTGCGTTTCACGATTTTAGTCCGTTATTGCAGAAAGAACACCCTTTAACACAATGGTTTATAGAAGAAAATAAATGGTTTAAACCAAGTAAAGAGAGAGAGTTACCAGATTGGGCAAAAGCAATCTTTAGTGGTGGAATGATTGCGGCTGGTAATGTCACAGATGAAGATGAATTAAACAAAATCTGTACAATGGCTGTGTTCAATCTGGCTAACTACATTGATAAAATAAGAAATCACCATGATACAGATGATATGGAAAATGTCATAAATGCTCAGAATTATTATTGTGAACATCAACAAAAGAACCCTCATACACCTAGAGTAATGCAATCTCTTGGTCTACCTGAAGACGATATAAAGCTGTTTTGTCAAGATAATCTCTTTCCTAAGATATAATTATTCTTATAAATAGTCCAGAAAAGGAATAACTTATGGCAGAACCAGCAACAAGAGAAAATTTAAAACAGTACGCTTTGAGAGCTTTAGGTAAGCCTGTCATTGAGATTAATGCTGATGATGACCAACTAGAAGATAGACTGGATGAGGCATTACAATATTTCGCACAATACCATTATGATGGTGTTCAAAGAGCTTATTTAAAATATCAATACACATCAGCCGATAAGGCTAGAATGACTGCTGACTCAACTGAATCTGTAACTAAAAATTCAGTAACTACATCATGGAAAGAAGGCAATAATTTTATAGTTGTACCTGAAAGCGTATTATCAGTAATTAACATATTTCCGTTTTCAAACAAATCTAATATGAATTTGTTTGATGTAAGATATCAAATGAGATTAAATGACTTGTATGATTTTTCATCTACAAGTGTAATCAACTATGATGTTGTTTTAAGACATTTAGACTTTTTAGACCATATCTTAGTAGGAGAAAAACCATTAAGATTTAATCAACACGATAACAGATTGTATATTGACATGGACTGGACTAATGATTTAGCAGTCGGTGAGTATATTGTTATAGAGTGTTACAGAAAGATGGATCCTACAGTACACACAGATGTGTACAATGATATATTCTTAAAAAGATATGTTACAGCATTATTTAAAAAACAATGGGGTGCTAACCTATCAAAATTTGATGGTGTAGCAATGATTGGTGGAGTTACATTAAATGGAAGACAAATTTATTCAGAGGCTTTACAAGATATTGAAAAGTTAGAACAAGAGATTAGAAGTACCTTTGAATTAAATCCAGCAATGATGATTGGATAAAAAATCATGGCAGTAAATCACTATTTTCAAGGTGGCCGAGGTATCGGTAATGACGCAGAGAAAAGATTACACGAAGATATTATAATCGAATCTTTAAAGATTTTCGGTCAGGATATCTATTATCTTCCTCGTACACTTGTTAATAGAGATATAGTTTTAGGTGAAGATACATCTAGTAGATTTGACGATTCATATTTACTTGAAATGTATTTTGAAACTAATGAAGGATTTGCTGGTGAAAATGAAATCATTAATAAGTTTGGTTTAGAAATTAGAGATGACACTACTTTAGTTTTATCTAAAAGAAGATTTGAGGAACATGTTGCAAACAAGGCTACATTAACTGCCACAGGCAGACCTAATGAGGGTGATGTAGTTTATGTACCATTATTAAAATCTTACTTTGAAATTCAATTTGTAGAGGACCAAGAGCCATTCTATCAACTTGGTAACTTACCTGTTTATAAATTAAAAGTAACTCGTTGGGAATATGCTAACGAACAAATTAATACAGGCAATGAAGTATTAGACCAAACAGAGGACAAATACTCTTTAGACCAATTAGCATACAAAATACAATTAGAATACGGTCAAGAAGCATTAACTGGTCGTGGTTCGATACAACTTGAAGATTATCACGATTACTCTACAGGTCAACCGGCATTTTTAATGAATGAAGATTTTGTAGCAACTAATATTCAAACTCAATCACCTTATGCAGGTAATTTAGATATGAATACTGAAGCAGGTTATGATACAGTATCTACAGCTGATGATATACTTGACTTCACAGAGAGAAACCCATTTGGAGAGATTGACGAATAATGTTTGGAACTCATTTTTATAACGAAGGATTAAGAAAGTTAACAATTGCATTTGGTCAATTGTTTAACAATATTATAATTCAAAATACAAGTAGCACAGGTGCAGTTACAAGAAGAATTAGAGTGCCTCTAGCATATGCACCAAAAGAAAAGTTTATTGTAAGATTAGAACAACAAGCTAACTTACAAGATGACAGAGAGGTTGCTGTTACATTACCTAGATTAGGTTTTGAAATTACAGGTTTACAATATGACGCAAGTAGAAAAATTAATAAAGTACAAAAAACTATAAGAGTTAAATCAAATGAAGATGGTAAGGTACAAAATTTTAACTATGCACCTGTACCATATAATATAAATTTTAGTTTATATTCTTTTACAGCTACTGCTGAAAATGGTCTACAAATTATTGAACAAATTTTACCGTTCTTTCAACCAGAATATACTGTAACAATGAGAGTTGTACCAGAGTTAGATATTGTTAGAGATATTCCTATTATTTTAAATAGTGTAAACTATGAAGACACTTATAATGGAGAGTTTACAACTAGAAGAGCTGTAATATATACATTGGCATTTACAGCTAAAACATACCTATATGGACCTATGAGTAATCAAGGTATTATTAAAACTGCTCAAGCAGATTTAGGTTCAGACACAGATAGTCCTTTGACTAGAGAAGAAAGAATTGTAATTACACCAAATCCAACAAGTGCTGACGCAGATGATGATTTTGGATTTACAACAACTATAACTAGTTTTACAGACGGAAAGAGATACAATCCGGTGAGTGATACAGATGAGTAAATTAGAAGATAATGTAAATGAAATTTTAGGCATAGAAAAGAAAGAAGAAAAGTTTTCTTTAAAAGAGTTTGAACAACCAGTTCCTGTTCCTAAAAAAGTAGATGAAACAAAAGATGATATAGATAATGATTATACTCATAGTAGAGATAATTATTATAACTTAATAGATAAGGGTAATGAAGCAATAGAAGGCATATTAGATATTGCAAAAGAAGGCCAACACCCTAGAGCTTATGAAGTTGCAGGTCAATTAATTGGTCAAGTTGCACAAACTGTAGATAAATTACAAGACTTACAAAAGAAATTAAAAGATTTAAAAGAAGTACCAGGTAAAACTACTGCTAATATTAAAAACGCTTTATTTGTAGGTTCAACAAATGAATTACAAAAAATGTTAAATAGGAAAGATAATGAAGTTATTGAAGGCGAAAGCGGAACACCAGAACAAAATAATACTGGAAATAAGTAAGATACATTACATAAAATCCATGACGCCTTTGCCTGAATTATTACAAGGTGAAGATATGCAAAACCCTATAGAAGTCAGACAACATACATATTCATTGAAACCTAGAAAGGGAGTAGGTGGTAAACCTTATGCAGAAAAACAATATTCAGTTTTTAGAGGAAGTCAAAGAGTACAAGCTGCCATTAAAATGGGTTATACTCACATTGAGGGAGTTGTTATAAATGACTGACGCATATCTAGGTAATCCAAATCTAAAAAAAGTAAACACACCAGTTGAATTTACTAAAGAACAAATTTTAGAATATCAAAAGTGTGCTAATGACCCCATTTACTTTATGAGAGAGTACATACAAATTGTATCTCTTGATGATGGTTTGGTACCTTTTAAAATGTATCCATTTCAAGAACATATCGTAAGGACAATACATGACAATCGTTTCACAATTTGTAAATTACCTAGACAAAGTGGTAAATCGACCACTACTATTTCATATCTATTGCATTATGCCTTATTTAATCCTAATAGTAATATTGCTATTCTAGCAAACAAATCATCTACTGCTAGAGATATCTTGGGTAGATTACAACTTGCATATGAAAACTTACCAAAGTGGATGCAACAAGGAGTTATAAACTGGAACAAAGGTAATATTGAATTAGAAAATAAATCTACCATTGTTGCGGCTGCAACTTCTTCAAGTGCAATTCGAGGTGGTTCTTTTAATATTATTTTCCTTGATGAGTTTGCTTTCGTACCAGCAAATATAGCAGAGATGTTTTTCAGCTCTGTTTATCCCACAATCTCATCTGGACAAAAAACAAAAATGATTATCGTATCTACACCTTACGGTATGAATCAATTTTACAAATTATGGACAGACGCAGAAAATAAAAGAAACGATTATATACCTATCGAAGTGCATTGGTCAGAGGTGCCAGGCAGAGATGAAAAGTGGAAAGAAGCCACAATTAGAAACACCTCACCTGAGCAGTTTCAACAAGAATTTGAGTGTGAGTTTTTAGGTTCTGTAAACACACTTATTAGTCCAGCAAAAATTAAAAATATGGTGTTTAAGACACCTATAAAATCAAATGCAGGTTTAGATGTCTTTGAGGATCCTATAAAAGATAAAACATATGTTATAACAGTTGATGTTGCAAGAGGTGTCTCAAAAGATTATTCAGCATTTGTTGTATTAGATGTATCACAAATGCCTTACAGAGTTGTTGCAAAATATCGAAACAATGATATTAAACCTTTGTTGTTTCCACACACCATTGAACAAGTTGCAAAAGGATATAACCATGCCCATGTGCTGGTCGAAACCAATGATTTAGGGCAACAGATTGCCGAATCTTTACAGTTTGAGTTAGAATATGATAACCTGTTAATGACTACAAATAGAGGCAGAGCAGGACAAATTTTAGGTGCTGGTTTCTCAGGTCGTGGTTCAGGTTTTGGTGTTAAGATGACCAAACAAATTAAAAAGATTGGTTGTGCTAATATTAAAACATTAATTGAATCAGATAAGATTTTTGTAAATGATTTTAACATTGTTGAAGAGATGAGTACCTTTGTAAAACGAGGTCAATCATGGCAGGCTGAAGAGGGTAATACAGACGATTTAATGATGTGTTTAGTCATTTTTGGTTGGTTGTCTAATCAACCATTTTTTAAAGAAATGACTGATACAAATGCAAGACAAATGTTATATGAGGAACAACAATCATTAATTGAACAGGATATGGCGCCTTTTGGTTTTATAGATGATGGCACACCAGACCACGAAAAAGTTGAAGTGGATGAGTACGGAGATGTGTGGCATCCAGTCATAAGAAAAGGCCTCTAGTTTTAACTTATTATAAATATCAGTAAGGTTGAATTTTGAATATGGGCATAAGAAAACTTATGAGTATTGAATATTTTAAAATTATAATTAGCTAATTAAAAGGAGAAACCTAAATGGCATTTCAAGTATCACCAGGTGTTCTCGTACAGGAAAAAGACCTTACTAGAATTATACCGGCTGTTTCGACTTCTATCGGTGCTGTTGCTTTTCAAGCGACACAAGGACCATTAGATGAAGTAGTAAGTATATCTAGCGAACAGGAATTAGTTTCAACATTTGGAAAACCTAACTCAACTACATTTGAGGGATTTTTCACTGCTGCTAACTTCTTAGCATACTCTAATTCTTTAAGAGTTGTCCGTGTACAGAATTCATCTGTATCAAACGCTACTGAATCAGGTTCAGCGTTTGTAGTAAAAAATACGACTGATTATACCGATAACTATGCTGACGGTTCTGCTTCTGTTGGTTTGTGGGCAGCTAGAACAGCTGGTGCATGGGGAAACAATTTAAGAATTGACTCATGTCCATCTGCTACTGTTTACGAAGAAACTGCTAAAACAACTGTCAATGACTCTTCAACAAGTGTCGGCGATACAGTAGTTACAGTTACATCAGG
>Ga0181606_10002942_pt1 | contig 14531 bp, 12 predicted proteins | sample 041ome_10_FD_132994 | JGI IMG/M metagenome (GOLD analysis project Ga0181606, IMG submission 132994) | Coastal salt marsh microbial communities from the Groves Creek Marsh, Skidaway Island, Georgia - 041412US metaG (megahit assembly) | ecosystem: Environmental > Aquatic > Marine > Intertidal... | reverse complement strand
CCTGCCACGACTCGTACCGAAATAAAAAATAATGAGTCCGTCTCGATCATTAATTTCTCAATCTTAAATTTCCAAATTAGTGTTCTGACGAAGAAAGCTATAGGCCCAGACTATAGGCCCAGACTATAGGCCAAGACTAAGCCACACGGAGGCTTGGCAGGCGCTGAGCAGAGATAGACCCCAGAAAAGAGTGCCCCGTTCCGTGGATGGTTGACCCTGTTGAGCAGGGGTTAAGCTCATGCGCTCGACCAATTTTTCCTTTAATACCCATTGATGAATGATGAGGGCGAGGATGTGCGCGGCCACCCAGATGAGAAATAAGGGATATACCAGCTCGTGAATTTCGCTCATCAAAGGCGATAGGCCGGGCGCAAGAGGGTAAAGCGGGCCTTCGAAAAGAACATCATCCGTATTGAACAAGCCGCTGATCACCGACACGGTTGCGATGGCTAATATGGCAAAGACGGAGATGACCCCCAGAGGATTATGCCCCAGTTGAGGCTGGATCTGCGGCTCTGACAGAGGAGTGGGTTGGCCATGGCGCAGGGCCTTTAACTGCGCGCGCCCCTGCCAAAGATAAGGCCGCAATTGGGACAGCTGTTCGAGCATAGTGCTGAAGCGCGCGGCGTGTGGGCCGAAAAGGCCCCAGAAGAAGCGAAACAGGAGCAGCCCCGCGATCACCAGCCCCAAGCGGGCGTGCCAATCGATCAGATCATTCTCGCCTGAAAAATAAGCCCCCACCATGCTGATTGCAAACAGCCAGTGAAATAATCTGGTCGGAAGGTCCCACATCGTCATTTCTCTTTATTGAGCCTCGAAATAATTAGCCTCGAAGCATGCCCTAAGAGCTCGCCCGACTATTTTTTGTGATATTCAGTTTGTCACAGAGGCTCGATGCCGACCACCACGCAAATAATAAAAAATAAACAAGATTAACGCACATAAAATGAGGCGGTCGGCGGCGGACTAGGATGCGCGCGTAAACGCCGATTGGAGAGGGGAACCATCGAGCGACAGCTCGGGAAAACCAATGAGCACTGCATGTTGCGAGGGTCTTTGTTCCGCTTGGGCGAGCCGCTCAACCCGCCAAGTTCCGCAGACGTAGTGAAACATATAGGAGCCGGCCTCGTCATGACCAAACCCTTTCGCACGCAGTAAAGTCGGCCCCAACTCCCGCACAGCATTCTCAAGTGCTTCGGCCGGTTGCGCGGGCACATGCCCAAAATAATGGATAAAGGGATGCGTGGCCTGCTCGATCGGCTTTGGAGGTTTTGCCTCTATGTGGTGTGTGCCCAGAATGACGCCCGGATCGGCGCGGCCATGCGTGACGGTGATTTTAGGGGCGGCTCCCAAAAGGGTGTGATGGGTTTGGGGGATGGTGGGAGCGGCATTGGTGCTGAGCGCATCGAGTTTTGTAATCGCGAATAAATGGGCAGATTGCGTTTGTCGCTCAAAAGTATCGCTGAGGCGTGGGTCTTGGCTTTGGCGTTCATACTGGGTGGCGTCGACACAGCAGACCACGCCATCGAGACGCAAGAGGGGGTCGATGCTGGCAAAGGCCGCGATCCGTGCGGGGTCAGCGATCCCACTGGCTTCGATCACAATATTATCGGGCCGGTCAGGATGGTTCAAAATATCGGCAAGGCTTTTGCCGAGGTCATCCCCCAACGAACAACAGACGCACCCATTGGCCAATTCGATTTGCCCACCATGTTGGCGGGCGATAATTTCGGCATCGATATTGAGGCTGCCAAAATCATTGATGAGGGCGGTAATTTTGCGCCCCTCCGGATGATGCAGCAAATGGTTCAGCAGGGACGTCTTGCCGCTGCCTAAAAAGCCGGTCAAAATTGTTAAGGGAATAGCCGGCGCCGATTTAAATGGAGACATGATTGTTTTACTTACACAGGACGAGGCGGCATGGTTCTCACGCCGACGCTATATTCTCATTCACAAAGGCCAATCCGCCCACAACGGTTGCATGGACGTGAATGTCTTTGAGTGTCTCAGGCTCAATATCAGTCGGGTCGTGGTCGAGAACAGCGAAATCCGCATATTTTCCGATTTCCAGGCTTCCAATGAGATGATCCATTTTAAGGGAATATGCAGCGCCGAGTGTAATCGCTTCGAGTGCCTCATCGATCGATATTTTTTCGGCATCACTCCCGAGTGTGTGTCCGGAAGAGGTGAGGCGGTTCACAGCGCACCATGCTGTGAAGAGGGGCGCCAGCGCTGTCACGGGGGCGTCGGAGTGAATGGTCATCGCAACGCCCTCGCGCAGAGCACAGCCCGCATTGTCAAGCCGGTGCGCGCGGTCTGGGCCCATCGTCATATTTAAGTGCTGATCGCCCCAGTAGAAAATATGGTTTGAAAAAAGATTAACCCCAACTCCTAAGGCTTTCATGCGCCGAAACTGGGCCCGGTCTGCCATTTGGCAATGTTGTAACATATGACGATGATCGGCCCGATAATGATTGCCCAGTGCTGCTTCAAATGCGTCAAGCGCTGCGTCTGTGGCGGCGTCGCCATTTGTGTGAACATGAATTTGAATGCCCGCACGATGATAGCTGTCGATGAGCTGGGTCAACCGATCGGGATCAATATACCAAAGCCCATTGGGTGCGCCATTGTGATAATAGGGCCATCGCAAACGTGCGCTAAAGCCTTGGATCGATCCGTCGGCCACTAGCTTGATCGAGTTCATGACCAATTTTTCGTTTTGCTGGTCGGCAACTTCAGCCAGCCGAGCAATGCCTTGGTCAGCCTCAATGCCATTGGCACTATGGGCAACGACTAAACGCATCGGAAAATCGGGTTGCCGCGTGACCCGGCTTAAGGTCGACACGGCGTCATCCGATAATGAATTGGCGAGATCGGTGGTGGTTGTGACGCCGGCGCGTTGGCCGACGGCCGCAAAATTATGAATGACATGCTCGGCGTTTGCCGATGCGAACAAATCCATGCCGCTTGACCGAGCGGCGAGGAACATGCCCATTTGCCCCAAAAATTCGCCTGTTAACTTGCCGTGATCATCGCGGCGTAAAAATTCAGAGTTATCCGATGCGTCGACGCCCGCCTTATCAATAATATATTGATTGGTGTTCACGATATGCAGGCTGGCGTGAAACACTAAGACGGGACAATCTGTGGCGACCTGATCAAGATCAGCAGCGTTAAGACGGCGTTCGCCAAAAAAGATCGGGTCGAACCCCCACGCCACAAGCGGCTTCGTGCTGAGCGGGTCTTGTGCCCGTATCTGTTGCAAGCGGGCCACGACGTCCTCTATGGATTTGAGGCCGGGCCAAATCGTGCCATCTGGGCCCTGGCGATCGTAGAAGCCCACATAGATGTGATCCCACAGCATTCCCTCAAATAAATGAGCGTGGCCCTCGACAAATCCGGGCAAGATCACCTTGTCGTGGAATTGCGGATCGAGTTCGCAGGGGCCGAAGCTGGCTTCCCAACTCGAAATATTTTCTTTACGACCCACAGCCAGAATGCGGCCATCGCGCACCGCGATATGGGTGGCGCGGGGCTGGCCTGGGTTCATCGTGATGATGGCCCGTGCGGAAAATATTTTTGTCATGACCCTCTCCTTAATCCAAAAACTGGGGTAGGGTTTAGTGTACAGATCAAAATCGATTTGTCATCTCAGCGTCAGCGATGTGCCATTTAAATGTCATATAAGTATCAGTGAGGAGGTCTTATGAAACTGATTGGTGCGCCCTTGTCTCCCTTCGTTCGAAAAGCCCCCGATTTGGAGACCGTCACAAAAACCCTGACGCGCCTTCGCGAAATTCACTTCCCCTATTTGGTTGGTCAATTAGGGGGGCGCCATTGGTTTGGGGGAGAAGTTTTCTCACTCGCGGATATCGCCATTGGCGCCCAATTGGTCAATCTGATGCATGTGGGCTATCGGGTTGGTGCCGCGGATGGGCTGGGTGAGTTCTTAGATCATTTTCTGGCGCGCGCATCGGTGGCGAGCCTCCTCGACGGCGAGACGAAAGCACTTGCTAAAATGGGCTTCGAGGCACCCGATCTGTTGTCGCTTGTGTGATTTTGCTAAAGTGATGATGCGATGCGAGACGGTCCCTCAACATTGACTGATAAGGTAAGTAAGGGGATGGGGCGACTGCCCGGATACTTAACCGATCGCATGACAATCGATCGATATCTCGGGCGTCGCCTTCTTGTGCTGTATATGGGCATTCTGGCCTCGTTGGTCGGCGCGATTTGGCTGGTGCGCATCTTGAATGTTCTTGATTTTTATCTGTCGATTGGCGCGGGCTTTGGCGAGGCGGTTTTTTTGTGTCTGCTTTTATTGCCCACACTCATTGGCTACGCGATGGCGCCGGCTTTGTTGATCGCTTTACTGGCCTTTTATGCCGGCATTTTAAATTCCCGCGAATATTATGTTCTCACGGGCGTAGGGGTTAGTCCGTTTCGAATATTTGCTCCAGTTTTGAGCGTGGCCGCTCTGGCGATGGGCCTGGTGGCCGTCATTCATTTTGTTCTAGCCCCATGGTCGGCACAAATGCTGCGCTCTGAGCGAGAGACTATTCAAGAGCGGATCACGCTTGATTTTGTGACACCCCGCCGATTTGTCGATCTCGTCGATGGGATCACCATCTACACGGATGCGATTTTAGATAATGGCACCCTCGAAAATATACTAATCTTCGATGGGCGGGTGGCCGGCCAAGAGGTCAGCTATACGGCGCATCACGCGCAATTTTATACCGACGCCAATGGCGCGCGCATGTTTATTCTCACCGATGGCCGCATTGAGACTGTGAACAATGCCAAAAAAGAGCACGTAGAGTTTGAGCGTTATCAATTTCCACTCGCATCTAAAACATCGGCCCCACTTGATCTGATGCAACTCAACCCTGCGCAGCTGCTGATCACGCAATTATTCGATCAGCTCCGCTCGGCAAGCGAAGAACGTTATGCCCAATTACGGGCCCGCCTTTATCAACTCGTGGGTGAGCTTTTATTGCCATTTATGTTTGCCGCCATCGTCGTCGCGAGCGTCTCTGGCGGCGAGTTGAGGCGGCGCGGCTATGGGGTGCGGGTGGGCATGGCGACGGTCATTGCGCTTGCAGTATTTGGAGGGGTGTTAGGCTTGTCGGCCCGTATCGGAGACCAGGCCTTGAACCCAATTTGGGCGTTTGTTTATCCGGCTTTCGTTATCCTGGTCGCATCGGCTTATTTTTATCGGCAGGCGAGCCGACCGCCCCGTTAATTTGCGATCTTGAATTACGATCTTGATTTTACAGTTTTATTATGTACAATAGGTGATACCGAAATAGGGTCTAAGTGTCAGGGGTTAAAGCAAAATGTTAGAGTCGGATGTTGCGCGGGCGGATATGCAGTTAAAACCTGAAGTGCATGGTTTCTTTGACCCCCTGACCAATACCATAAGTTATATTGTGCGCGATCCGCAGAGCACGCATTGTGCGATCATCGATAGTGTGATGGATCTCGATTATGCGAGCGGCAATATTCATTTTGAACATGCGGACGCATTGATCCATTTTGTCGAGGAACGGGGTTGGGTTCTCGATTGGCAGATTGAGACACATGTCCACGCTGATCATTTATCGGCCGCACCCTATATTCAAGAACGTCTAGGCGGCAAAATCGGGATTGGCGAGAGGGTTCGCGACGTTCAGGAGATATTTGGTAAGGTTTTTAATGAGGGGACGGAGTTCGAGCGCGATGGCAGTCAGTTTGATGCGTTATTCTGTGACGGAGATCGCTACGAGATTGGTACGATGTCGGGTTGGGCAATGTATACACCTGGCCACACACCCGCCTGCATGACGCATATTATCGGAGATGTTGCGTTTGTCGGGGATACATTATTCATGCCCGATGCCGGCACGGCCCGCGCCGATTTTCCAGGTGGTGATGCGCGCGCGCTGTTTCGCTCGACCCGGCGTATTTTAAGTTTACCGGACGAGATGCGTTTATTTATGTGTCATGATTATGGACCCGATGGCCGCGAGATAAAATGGGAGAGCACTGTTGCCGAGCAACGGGCCCATAATATTCATGTTGGTGATGGAATTAGTGAGGATGCATTTGTTGAAATGCGTGAGGCGCGCGATCGCTCCCTCGATATGCCAAGGCTGATTATGCCGTCGATTCAAGTCAATATGCGGGCAGGGTATTTTCCGCCGGCCGAGAGTAATGGGACGGTTTATTTGAAAGTCCCGTTGACGGATATGCGGCAGTCATCATAGCGACTTCACGATTGCCGAGGGGAACGTAAAGAGAGCCCGAGTGGGATTTGTAGAGGGCTCGGCTGGTATTTGTAGAGGGGAAAGACATGTCAGATTTTGATGTTGTGATTATCGGCGCGGGCGCTGCAGGTATTGCGACCGCAGCGGGCTTATTGCGTCGCCAAAAAACCTTATCGATTGCGATTATTGATGGCAGCGAGGCGCATTATTATCAGCCCGGATGGACCATGGTCGGTGGCGGTGTGTTTGATCCAGCGGTAACCGCGCGGGCGACAGCACAGGTGATCCCCAAGGGCGTTAAATGGATCCGCGCCCATGTGACCCGATTTATGCCTCAAAAAAACACAGTTGTTTTGGCGGATAAAAGTCTCGTGACCTATCAACAGCTGGTTGTCTGTCCGGGGCTCAAGCTCGATTGGGATGCTGTGGCAGGGCTTCCAGAAGCGTTGGGGAAGAATGGCGTGACTTCGAATTATCGATTTGATTTAGCACCCTATACCTGGCAACTCGCTAATAGCTTGCGTCGCGGAAAGGCGATATTTACCCAGCCCCCAATGCCGATTAAATGCGCGGGGGCGCCCCAAAAAGCGATGTATCTCACAGCCGATCGCTTCAAGCGGCGGGGCGTTTTGTCGAATATCGATATAGAGTTTTGTAATGCGGGCGGCGTATTATTTGGCGTGGCGGATTATGTTCCAGCGCTGATGACCTATGTTGAAAAATATGGCGCGGCACTGTCCTTTAATCATAATCTGGTCGCCATTGATGGCGCGGCGCAAAAAGCATGGTTCGCTGTGACAGACGGCAAGAAAACCAAAGAAGTTGAGAAGTCATTTGATATGATCCATGTTTGCCCGCCACAAACAGCGCCGGATTTCATTAAGAAAAGCCCCCTGGCTGATGCCGCGGGTTGGGTCGATGTGGATCACGAAACGCTGCGACATACGAAGTATGAGAATATTTTTGGATTGGGTGATGCGACCTGTACCCCCAATGCGAAAACGGCCGCTGCCGCCCGCAAACAAGCGCCTGTGGTCGCCACAAATATCGTGCACGCGATGGGCAAGTCGTCACATAAAGCGGTTTATGATGGTTATGGCTCATGCCCGCTGACGGTAGAGCGTGGTCGAATCGTGTTGGCCGAATTTGGTTATGGTGGAAAGATCATCCCGACATTTCCGACATGGCTCGTGCAGGGTTTGGTCGCCACGCGTCGATCTTGGTTTTTAAAATCGCGTATATTGCCCTGGGTTTATTGGAACTTAATGCTCCGCGGTATTGAATGGTTTGCGAATCCGATTTTGCGTTCATCTAAATGATGTTGGGCTAACCCAAATGATGCGCCGTTATTTCCCAATATTAGACTGGGGCCGCAGCTATCAGCGTGCGCAATTTGCCGATGACCTGACGGCAGCCCTTATTGTGACGATCATGTTGATCCCGCAATCACTGGCCTATGCCTTGCTGGCCGGCCTGCCGCCGCATTATGGTCTTTATGCGTCCATCCTGCCCCTGATTGCTTATGCCTTAATGGGCTCGAGCCCCGCGCTCGCTGTCGGGCCCGTTGCGGTTGTCTCTCTGATGACAGCGGCGACGGTCGGACAAATTGCGGCCGTGGGGACGGCGGATTACATCACGGCGGCGATCGCCTTGGCCGCTTTGTCGGGGGGGCTCTTGACCCTAATGGGCTTATTTCGGCTGGGCTTTGTTGCCAATTTCTTAAGCCATCCAGTGATTGCCGGATTTATTACCGCGTCGGGGCTGATTATCGCGGCGGCGCAAGTGAAGCACTTGATCGCCGTTCCAATGAGTGGCCACACGTTGATGGAAATCGGGCCTGCGATCTTGGCCGCATGGCCAAATGCCAACCCGATCAGCCTGACGATTGGGGGTCTGACCATCGCTTTTTTGGTGTGGGTTCGTGTTGGCTTGAAGGGCACCTTGCAAGGTTTGGGGATGTCGGCCTATTGGGCGGGTCAAGTGACCAAGGCCGGGCCGGTTTTCGCTGTGATCGGCAGCAGTCTCGCAGTGGTTGGGCTGGAGCTTGAAAACAGCCTGCCTTTGGTGGGCGATATTCCGAACCATTTGCCAAATTTGGCTATGCCGATAATCTCGAGAGAGTTACTCGCAGAACTTTTGCTTCCAGCCTTTTTAATAAGCCTCATCGGCTTTGTGGAATCGGTGTCGGTGGCGCGCACCTTAGGCGCGAAGAGGCGACAGCAAATTGATCCAGATCAAGAATTGCGCGGGCTCGGTGCTGCAAATTTGGCGTCGGCATTTTCTTCAGGTTTTCCGGTGACAGGCGGCTTTGCCCGATCCGTCGTTAATTTTGATGCCGGCGCAGCGACGCCCGCTGCAGGCGCGTTCACGGCAATTGGCATTGCATTGGCCACGGTGTTTTTAGCCCCTTATTTATTTTACCTGCCCAAAGCGGTATTGGCCGCGACCATCATTGTTGCGGTTCTCTCGCTTGTCGATTTTTCAATCCTCAAGTCGAGTTGGCACTATTCTAAATCGGATTTCGCGGCGGTTTGCCTTACGATTTTATCAACCCTTTCCTTTGGTGTCGAAATCGGGGTCTCGGTCGGGGTGGTGAGTTCCATTTTGCTCTATTTGGCCAAGACCAGCTCGCCGCATTTGGCGGAAATTGGATTAGTGCCGGGCACCCAGCATTTTCGCAATGTGCGCCGCCACCAGGTGATCACCAGCCCCCATATTCTATCGGTGCGCCTCGATGAAAATATGTTCTTCGTGAATGCCGCAAGTCTGGTGCAATTTATCGACGCCCGTCGCGCTCAGTCGCCCCATATCTCAGATATTGTTTTAAATTGCAGTTCGATTAGCCTGATTGATGGTTCAGCACTTGAAGCACTTGAGATCCTTAATGACACGCTCCAGTCGCAAAATCGCCGCTTGCATTTGGCGGAAGTCAAAGGGCCGGTAATGGATCGTCTGCAACGAGCACATTTCCTGCAAAATCTGTCTGGCGAGGTGTTTTTAAGCCAATTCGAGGCGATGATGAAGCTCGATCCCGAAACCTATCGTGATCATGCGATCGCCGTGGCTGCGCCTCAAAAGGTTGAGGATGGAAGCCATATTTAGACGAATTGCGCGTTGCGTTTACGTGATCGGTGGCGTATATGATTGGGCAATGCCGGTATAGCTCAGTTGGTAGAGCATCTGATTTGTAATCAGAGGGTCCGCGGTTCAAGTCCGTGTGCCGGCACCATTTTTCCTAAATACCGTTTTCCTTCAGTTTTGTTCTGAGTGGCTAGCCTGTGCTGGGCGCTACGATCCGACATTTCTGCGCTCAAACCCGTTCCGATTTCACCCGCAGAGTTTAATGTTTAATTTTTACTGATTTACTCCGAGTTTGAGATCAAGTGCCTTGTTAAATAGTTGGAACTGTCCCTAACTTCCTTCATTCCGCAACAAAAAAATAAAAAAGGAATGTAGAATGACTTCAATTGATGCCAGTAAATTCGATGATCGCCTAAAGAAATTGGGTCTGCCTCACGACGCTTTCGATCGACCAGGTTGCTCGCGGCTCTTTCCGTTTCATGACTATCACGGCTTTGCCAAGCTCGTACAAATGCCACGTCTCAAAAAGGCAGAGCCGAGCTCACTTGCGAACCTCGTGAGTAGTTATAAAAATTTCAATGACGTCCCCACGACAGACGTCATCACCTGCGTTGCCCGAAGTTTGGCTGGCCTCGAGGAAGACATTCCAAACGAATTTAAACAATATATTGACGAGCGCCTTCGTGGCGCTTGGTGCGTTCGGTTGCATCTTGCAAAAAATGTCATCGTTACCAAAGACAACCCCCTGATCATCGATGCAGGCCACGCATTGGCCTCTTTCGGTCGGGTCACGGTTGAAGAGGGTGGCTATATTGAAATACGGACGAACGCCGTGTTCAACGCGCAAGTGATGGAAGGTAAATCGTCTGAAGATGTCTTCAGAATTTTCGGCACCTCAGGCCGAGATGGCACGCTTGGGAAAGCCGGCGTGAATGGGACGAATGGTCAACCCGGTACGCCAGGCCATTGCAGCAGTTGCGGCATTTCCGGCGCCGGTGGGGGTGTTGGCTCGGCAGGCGGTAATGCGGGCAATGGGACCGTCGGTGGTGACGGCCAAAATGGGCAAGATGGCCCGACCGTGAAAATTAACATTGACGATTTGTTGATGGATGCGTTGTTGGTGCTGCGCGGCGGCGACCCAAAGTGCTGTTGTTGCGTCGACCTCGGTTGCGGCAAGCGTCGCTGAAGGTGCATCAGACATTACAGCCGCCACAGCCGGTTCTGAGATTGTGAGCGCCGGTGAGTTGCCCACATCCATCGCAACAACCGAAGGTAATGTTCTCTCGGAAATCACGGCCGATACAACGGCAGGATCGAGTAGTTTAGACACGGGCTCCGAGCTGACCACAGACGCACAGGCGGCAGATCGAGGCTCCGAGTCTGATTTAGATGCGATACGGCAGCGTCTACAGCGCTTCAGTGATCGGCGCTCCGGCGTTCGAGACATTATTCGCAAAAATACCGAACTGACCAAAGTGGGTCGGAGGTTCACAGCCAGGTCCGTCTTCGACGAATTTATGCACACGAGTGAAAGTGGGTATAGGCGGTCGACTCAATTTATCGCTGACTATGACGCAAGCGATCAGTCGGTAACCTTCTTCTCAAGTTTCAGAGCGCCCGAGGCGCCCTTTAATGCAGCCGATGTCATGCGTGAACAATTTTTGATGGCGGATGAGGATATGCAATTTATTCCGAAAGTGTTTAACCGCGTGAGCGTTATAAACACTCTGGCAAGTCGTGTGATCTCAACCTTTATGACTGAAGGCGCGGAAGATAGTGAGGGGTTCTTTAACGCCTTTATGCGTGAGACGGATAATGGTCGATCATCGTGGCGAATTGCGACAGAGTTTGGGTTGCGGCCGGTGAGCGCGAGCGCCCAATGGACTGACGTGACCATTAATTTTGAAACCGACCTGTCTATTCCGGAGAATTTTAGTTTGCCCATGCGGACACCCGGCTACGCGCCCGAGGGCACGGGTCGGTTGAGGATGTTTACCGTGCGCCCGCCAAGCACAAGTTCCACCTCATCCGACACAATTTATGAGGAGGTGGAGGCGCCGAGACGGACGCTGTGTTGTGGTCTCATTAAGTATTAGTGAATTTTGGCAGCGGCGGGCTTCGGCTCGCCGCCTCGGTTCGCTACACCGCCCTAGCTTTGTTGTAATCATATCCTTATTTGGAATCGCCTATTATAGTTTGTTATAAAGCAAAGAGTAATGCGATGGGCGTTTCGAAAGCTTGGATAAGGAGTGAGGGATGCGTCGTGCGTTTCGTAATTTCAGAAAATTTGCTAAGGCGTTATTGCCGTCCCTTTTAGGGCGGAGACGATTTGTGCGGTTGAGTTGGTGGCAGGCGCCACGGATTGTTTTTCTGGATAAGGAGAGGCGCAGAGTTTTTTCAGTCCGCTCTCGGCATTATGTAGACTCACTCACAGCAGACGAGATTTTTACCCAGCATAATTATGACTTGCGGCGGTTGCGCCGCTATGACGATATTATGGAGCGTTACCAATCCTTGATTACGCAAGGTATTGTGCCTTTAATTATCGATTGCGGGGCAAATGCGGGCTATGCGACCCGCTATCTGGCAACTGAATTTCCAGGGGCGCATATTATTGGTGTTGAGCCAGATGCCGGAAATATTGCGCTCGCTCGGCTCAACACTGAGCGCTATTCCAATGTTTCTCTCCTACAATCGGCGATCGGTGCCGCGCAAGGCTTTGTATCCGTCACCAATAATGAGGCTGGGTCGAACGCGTTCAGGGTCGAGCGATCCAAAGGAGCAGATATTCCCGTCGTCACAATAAACCAATTGGTGGCCGAGAATAAAGTTATTGCTGGACAGAAGGTGGCGTTATTCCTTGTTAAAATCGATATTGAAGGGTTCGAGGAAGATTTATTTTCATCTAATCTTCAATGGCTGAAATCATTGCCGCTACTGGTTATTGAGCTTCATGATTGGATGTTGCCGGGGCAGGCTCGATCTCAAAATTTTCTAAAGGCCGTGTCCAAATATCCTCGAGATTTTGTTTATATCCACGATAATGTGTACAGCATCATTTCTCCAGACGGTTAATCGTCAAAGAGAGACACTGCGATGACCGAAGAGACACAAAAGTTGTGCTTGGGCGAAAACGTGACCATTGCCCTTGTCGTCGATGGTCACGGCGACCCATTGTCGGGAAAAATTCCGGGCCATGTGGCGCAGTTTTATGCGGCACTTCGTGCGCGAGGTGTGGCGTCTTCAAATATCCATTTTCTAACGACGGGTGCGCGTGCGTCTTCGCTTGTGCCTATTTGTATCGCCGAGCCGGATCAGTCGGTGGGGGCGCTGCGCTATGCGCTCTTTGCAGGCCTATATTTTATTGAACGGGCGCTCATTCGGCGACGAAAAAAATATAAAGGATACGCTCAGTGGGTCTCAATCGCTTCGCTAGAGGATGCGCGCGAGATCCAACCACTTGAAGAAATGACCGATGAGGTCGACGTGACGGTCTGGTTCAGCGGGGTGTCGCCCAGCGCACAAATGGGGTCATCTGCGATGGATCGGGCGGTGCATCGACAATTAGGGGCGATTGTGCAGCCTCTCTATGGGGGGCGCGGGCAACCTTTTGGGTTTAAAGAGGCGCTGGAACATGCGCCATCATTGGACTTTTCGATCATCGCTCATGATCGGACGCAGGTGGATTGGACGACGCATTGTGTCTTTCGGGGTTCCATCATGACGGCCAATCGCTGGCTGGTGTCGCATGCTAATCTGGTTGCAAAACTATCGGCGCTAATGGCCGAGTGGATTGTTCGTGGTCGCACGGAGCGGCAGGAGGCGCTCGCGAGCGATCCTGTCAATCCAAGCGTGGTCGCGTCCGCGTCGTTTTGGCCGTCCATAGGCGAGAGCCTGGCCTATGCCGCACAGGCGTTTATTACCTATCCCATTCAAAAAATGCTGACCAAACAAATCCGGCGCCGTGCGCCGCGCTGGTCGGTTTCTTATTATCAAGGCGATGGCTTTGTCCAGCCCGAGCAAGTAGGAACCCGCATCCCTAATCCGAGCGGGGGCCGTTTTCTCGCAGATCCGTTTACGGTTGAGTATGCGGGGCAGAGTTTTTGTTTTGTCGAAGATTATTTTCCGGATGAGAAAAAGGGAAAAATCTCGGCCTATCGGCTTGATGAGACCGGCGCACAGGATCTTGGTGTTGTGCTCGAAGAACCGTGGCACTTATCGTTTCCGTTTTTGATCGCTGACCAGGGGCAGATCTATATGGTGCCGGAAAGCTCTGCCGCGCGCGAGATCCGGATTTATAAAGCCCATGATTTTCCCAATGATTGGCGTCTGGAGCGGGTTTTGATGGAAAACATTGACGCTGCAGATAGCATGATTTTTAAGAAGGGTCGGCGATGGTATATGCTGAGCAATGTCTGCACAGCCGCTCGCTCTGATCATCAATCTGAATTGCACTTGTTCTCGGCCTCCAACCTTTTGGCATCGCACTGGGAGCCATGCCCGCATAACCCGATTATCTGTGACCCTTTAAGAGCCCGTAATGCGGGCCTATTTTCGCGGGAGGGGCGCATGTATCGGGTGAACCAGGTTCAAGCTCAAGGCCAATATGGTTTTGCCTTTCAAATTAATGAGATCACCTCAATCGCACCGCATCATTATGAAGAAAAACCCATTAAGCGTGTCGATCCAGACCTGGGTTCTGGGATGGCGCGCACCCATCACTTCCATATTGGGCCACGGTTCACCGTTCGCGACCACGCTTATTGGCAAAAACGTTAGGGTTACTGTGCCCGTGCTGCATTGTGATTAGAGATGACCGTTTCATAAAAAGAGGTAATTTTCCGGCACTGGCGGGTGCGATCGAGATGCGCGATATCATGTTGAACGCGGTAATGTCCTGTCGCCCGATAGGCTGTCAGCGCGGCTTGCATGGATTGGGTGAGGGCACTGCCGTCACCGATGGGAACCAAATCGGCAGCATCGCCGAGGCAGGCGCGGGCGCCGTCGGTCGCGGTGGCAATGATCTGACACCCATATTGCATGGCTTCGCCGAGCACAAGTGGGAATGCCTCATTCGCCGATGGCAGAACTAAAGCATCAATGAGCTGGTAGAAAGGCGCTAAGGCGGATTGATGGCCGGTGAAAAGGATGCGGTCGGACAGTGTGCGGCTTTTTAAAGCAAGTGCATCTTCGCCGTCGCCT
>Ga0181606_10002936_pt1 | contig 14548 bp, 10 predicted proteins | sample 041ome_10_FD_132994 | JGI IMG/M metagenome (GOLD analysis project Ga0181606, IMG submission 132994) | Coastal salt marsh microbial communities from the Groves Creek Marsh, Skidaway Island, Georgia - 041412US metaG (megahit assembly) | ecosystem: Environmental > Aquatic > Marine > Intertidal... | reverse complement strand
TGAATAAAATTGCTCTTATTCGTAACTCCCGGGAAGGGGATTACCCAAGTGTCGTGGATCACGCAAAAATCTGCATCGACCATGGCGCGGACGGCATTACCATCCACCCTCGCCCAGATCAAAGACACATCAGGCCCCAGGATGCACGAGACCTAAAAAGCCTGATAACTGAGATTAATAAAACCAGAATAAACCCCATCGAATTTAATATTGAGGGAAACCCATTTGCAGGCCCCAAAGGGAGTTATCCAGGGTTAATTCAATTAGTCGAAGAAACACAGCCTGACCAGTGTACCCTGGTACCCGATAGTGACAGCCAGCTCACATCAGATCATGGTTTCGACCTCACCCAAGCTGAAAAAACCCTCAGACCACTTATAGAACTATTAAAAGCTAAAAACATTAGGGTTAGTCTATTTATGGACCCAGACCCATTACAAATCAAACTAGCCAAAGAAATCGGTGCTGACCGTATTGAACTCTATACCGGCCCCTATGCAGCCGCCTGGGGCACAGAGCAGCTTGAACGTATTTTTGAACAACACTACAACGCAGCTGAACTGGCTCAAGAACTTGATTTGGGGTTGAATGCAGGTCACGATTTAAACTTGGATAATCTGAAAAAATTCACCACTATCCCGGGGCTTTTAGAGGTATCTATTGGGCACGCATTGACTGTAGATTCAATTGAGATGGGTATGGGAAAAGCAGTTGAGTGCTATAAAGCCCTGCTATCTAATTAACCAAGATCAAATTAGCCCAGAGAGTTAAGGGCTCAGCCACCTTCTGCCACATTTAATGTTCCTGACTCTCCTGGCACTTCACACAAAATCTTGACTCTGGTTTTACTTCTAGACGGCGAATATCAATATTATCCCCACAGTGTTCACACCAACCGTATTCACATAAACTAGAGCCACCCTGTTCTATATTCAACAATGCACGCTGGACATCTTTTAAACGCTTTTGGTAACCAGCACGACACGCTTGGGACATTTCCTGTTGCTGCATCGCGTCCATTCGGGATAATCTCCCCACCTTGGTTTGATCAAGCTCGACTGTATCACTGGATTCTGAAGATATATCTAAGAGCATGTGCAACTCATCAAAAAGTGCCTTCAACGACTGCTCAAAACTCTTCAGTTGCTTCTCTGTTAAATCATCCATATCACTTAAATTAACCGTATTACTTCAATTAACCAGAGACGTATAATAATCCCTTCCGCTATATATCTATAAATACAAACCACGAGTATTTTTTCTAGTGACCGATTCTGTAGACCACCTCAAACGCAAACAATTTTACGACCGACTGTTAACTATCTATGGCCGTAAACCTGTGTTGGAAGCTCTAGAAAACCCTAAAATTCCCTGCTTTCGGCTTCACTTAGCTGACACAAATAAGCCTGGTGGAATCATAAAGCAAATTATAATGTTAGCGGAAAAACGTGGTGTTGAAATTGCTTACCACAGCCGCCAAGAACTCTCGAGAATATCCCGCAATAGTAAACAAGACCAGGGTATTGCCGCAGACCTAGAATGCGCGAACCATCTGCTCTTAGATGATTTTCTCATACACCCTCCAAAGGAAAACTATAGCCTAATCGCGCTCGATGGCATCACTAATCCACAAAATTTAGGCATGATTATTCGATCAGTTACTGCCAGCCCCTGCCATGGTATTTTGCTTCCTAAAAAAGGGACTGCTGCTATCTCTCCTCTTGTAATCAAAGCCAGTGCAGGCACTTTATTCAAAAGCACCTTAATTCACTGTGAAAGTCTGGAACAGGCATTGCCAAAACTAAAACGTATGGGTGCCATATGCTGTACACTTTCATCCCACAGTCAACAGACCCTTAGTGAATTCAAAGCTGAATCATCCGTCGTTTATGTACTGGGAAATGAAACGGAAGGGGTATCAAGTAAAGTCAGTAAAATCTGCACAGAACATATCTGTATACCAATGAACAACGGCGTTGAATCACTCAATGTTGCTGTCACTGCTGCCCTGTTAGCTTTTCGAAATACATAGCGCTAGAAACAGATAACCGTCAGTACATTTCACAATCCAGAATTAAATACTGGCTGGTTCAGTAGGTTTCCATAACGCACTAAATAAGATGGCAATCACTGCCGCCACCATTGTCAAACCACCCAATACAGCAATAGCAGGCAATACACCAACAGCCGTAATGGTATGACCACTTACCCAAGCACCTATGGGTGCGGCACCAAATAACGCCAATTGATAAACAGAGACAACACGGGCTCGATAAGGTTGTGGAGACTCTTCATGGGTCATTGAACGTCCCAGCATCATTGCCACGCCTGATGCACCGCCCCATAGAAGAACTAAAGTGAACAAGAGCCACGCAGGAGGATGTGTGGCAATTGCAACCAAAAAGCCTCCTCTCACCAATAAACTAATAATCAATACTCGTCCAGGCTGGGTAAACCTGCCAACAAAACGAATGATATAAACATTAGATAAGATCACGCCAAACATAAAACTAAACTGTATCCAGGCGAAAAATGATGCGCCCTGCTGGTACACCTCTCTAGTCAAAATTGGCATAGCGACTAAATAGAGTCCAAATCCCAGAAACCCTGTTGCAGCAACCACCATCATCAAATGACGTAAACGAACATCTTCCCTTACAATATTCAAACCTGCTGTCATATCCTTCCAGGTGGATTTTTTCCGTTCTCCAGCAGTATCCGGTACAGAACTTAAACATTGACGAAGTAACCACCCTGAACACAGTAAAAATACAATCTGAAAGATAACCAGGATATACAAACCTACCTGGTCCATATAACCCGCAAGAATGATCCCAATACTTTGTGCTGAAAATTGAATAAAAGAGGCTTTGGCCACAGCCCGCTGCAACTGTGTGTCCACCACCTGAGATAACAAACTTTCTCTCGCTGGCTGAATAAATGCTGTCACGGTGCCAAAACAAATACCAAACAATAGCATCAATCCAAACGACAAGTACCCTTGCCATACGGCGACTAACAATACGAAACAGGGCACACAATAAAACAGATACAAGCGGAACAAATGGTGTCCAAGGTGTCGGTTATCCGATACCACACCACCCAGAAGAATGAAAAATAGTTGTGGCAGCATTAGCGCCATCTGAGCATAACCAACCCGAAGGGCTGATTCATTGAGAATACCCACTAGTAACCATGGGAAAATAACAATTTGTAGCCCTTGAGCCAGGGAACTCGCACCCACACCACCCAAGTATGTCTTGAAATTGCCTACGGGGTGATTACTGGAAGAGCTTTCCGCTGTTGTTTGCATGACTGAATTATTCGCAGGTCAAAACAAATTATTGTCTTTCAGCAAATCCAAAAAGGCAGACTCATCCAATATGGAAATATCAAGTTCCTGGGCCTTTTTCAATTTTGAACCCGCACCGGGAGCGACAACAACACAATCAGTTTTAGCAGAAACACTGCCTGACACTTTAGCACCCAACAGCTGTAATTTTTCTTTAGCTTCAGAACGTCCCATCACCTCCATCGTGCCGGTAAGCACCCAGGTTTGCCCGGATAATAGAAGAGCATCATCGTTATCTGTATCTAGAGACGGCCAATGCACACCGCGATGGCATAATCCCTCAACAACCTTCAAATTATCTTCTTGGTCAAAAAATTCATGGACAAAATGAGCAACAACAGGGCCCACATCAGGTACCTCTTGTAACTCTTCCTGTGTTGCTGATTGTAATGCTGACAAGTCACCAAAATGCTTGGCAAGGGATCGTGCAGTTGCTTCTCCCACTTCGCGTATTCCAAGGGCATAAAGAAAACGAGGTAATGTTGTGGACTTGGTTTTATCCAACGCCAATAGTAAGTTTTCTGCTGATTTTTTACCCATTCTCTCCAAATTGGCCAATTGCTCAAGCTCAAGCTGATATAAGTCTTCAACGGAATGAATTAATTCCTGATCCACTAATTGTTCTACCAGCTTATCGCCTAATCCTTCAATATCCATTGCCTTGCGAGAAGCATAGTGCTTGATCGCCTGTTTACGTTGAGCAGAACAAACAAGGCCTCCAGAACAACGGGAAACTGCTTCTCCCTCCACCTTTTCCACGGGGGAGTTACAGACCGGGCAATGGTCAGGAAAAACAATATCTACTGCTGTAGATGGTCGCTTTTCTAAAACGACTTTTACAACCTGAGGAATCACATCACCCGCCCGGCGGACAATGACCGTGTCACCTACTTTCACCCCCAAACGCTTTACCTCGTCCTGATTGTGTAATGTGGCATTACTTACCGTCACACCACCCACAAATACAGGTTCAAGCCTTGCCACAGGGGTTACAGCGCCTGTTCTCCCTACCTGGAACTCGACATCGAGAAGGCGCGTCATTTCTTCTTGAGCAGGAAATTTTCTGGCAATAGCCCAGCGTGGTGCTCTGGCAACAAAACCCAATCGCTGCTGAAGTGAAAGATCATCAACTTTGTAAACAATGCCATCAATTTCACAGGGTAATTGATTTCGTAGCTCAGACATTTTTTGGTAATAACTCAGGCAACCTTCAATATTGGCAGCTACCTCCACATGGGGATTAATCAAAAAACCCCACTGCTTTAGCAGGGCTAATGTTCCAGAGTGAGTTTCTGGCTGACCTTTTTCTGATAGGTCTGCACCAATAATTTGACCCAAGCTATAAGCTGCCATTTCCAATGGTCTAGAGGCTGTAATTTTTGAATCTAACTGGCGAAGGCTACCTGCTGCTGCATTCCGCGGATTCACAAACTGTTTTTCATCGGCCTCGGCGGCTTCTCGATTTATTTTTTCGAAACCTACTTTGGGCAGATAAATTTCACCCCGCACTTCTAACAACTCAGGAGGATGATCAGTTTGAAGCTTTAAGGGAATTGAATTTATCGTACGCACGTTTTCAGTGATATCCTCTCCAGTAAAACCATCGCCTCGCGTGGCTCCACGGGTCAAAATACCATTCTGGTATAACAAGCTGACAGCGACACCATCCAACTTTGGCTCACATACATAGGAAAGGGGCCCAGCTAATTTAAGGCGTTCAGTTACCCGGCGATGGAACTCCAACAATTCATCATCACTAAAGGCGTTATCTAGCGATAGCATAGGAACTTCATGAACCACTGAATCAAATTCTTTAAGTGGCTCACCCCCTACCCGCTGAGTGGGAGAATCTGATGTTCGTAATGAAGGGTATTCTGCTTCAATTTTTTGAAGTTGCCTTAGTAAGCGATCATATTCAGCATCGGGAATAGAAGGGTCATCGAGAACATAGTAGAGGTGATTATGACGGTTTAGCTGCTCTCTTAGGTCCGCAGCTTCCGTTAGGATAGACTGGTCAATTTCTCCCATTATTTAAAATCCCAGCTATATCCCAGACTTACTTGATACTAAACCTACCGAACATACTCAACTTACTTTAACTACTTAAACATTGGACAACTGGGCTCGACTAAAATCGGCGACTCTTTGGCGATAATGCTCTTCAGTTTGTCGAGTAATTATACTGCGGCTTTCGTCTTTTAATTCACCATCGAGATCCGCCGCTATTTGTTTCGCGGAGTTAAACAGGCTCTCCAGGGTTCCAGCAGGGTCTGACACATCTTCCATGGCAAAAAAGAGGCTAATACCAGGCGTCGTTAACTGGTCCATATTTTTTAAATCAAATGTACCGGGGTTGACAGAATTAGCCACACTATAGATTACAGGGCCTGCACCCTCTTCCTCTTCATGGCGGTGAAAAATCTTCATAGAGCCATAACGCAAGCCCTGTTTTAACAACGCCTCTAACAACTCTTCACCCTGAAAAAAATCACCTTCTTTGGCCATTAAATGCAGCACCACCACACTGGCTACAGGAACTTGGTCACTCTCGGTTCTTTTTGTTGGTGAAGGCGCTTGATCTTCTGTCTGAGGCCCACTCTTTCGCCCAGCAGGCTCATCTAAATTAAAACTCGATTGTTCTGGTTCAGCAATAGGTACTGACAGTTTTGGCTTGTTAGCTTCTGCACGTTCACGGACGGTTTTTCCTACTTCTTCTATATCTTCATCATCCCGATAACTAACAACCCTGGCACCACCACTGGGAAGCTCACTGCCGAATTCATCAAACTCTTCATCGTCATCAAAGATGGGCTGTTTGCGGCGGGGCATATGTATTTTTTCATAGCGGGCATTACGAATACGGCGAATGACATCAAGCATAATGGCTAGTGCAACCAATGCACCTAAAGCAATCATCATTTCACGAGCACCAAATTCCATCGACTACCACACCTACCCTTTATCTAAACTAGTTAAACTCAGTACTGTTTAAACTACCTAGCACTGTAATGTAAATATACCTTATCTAACAGTTACTTAATACAGACACCTAATCCAATTACATTAACGATCTTTTTAGTATTAACCCGGCCACGATTGTTGCTGGGTTAACAGTACTGTACGCACCTTTATGCTTCAGCCAATTCAACAGCCTGATTAACATCAACACTCACCAGCCGAGAAACTCCGGCCTCATGCATAGTGACACCCATTAGCTGATTAGCCATTTCCATCGCAATTTTGTTGTGAGAAATATAAATGAACTGCACTTTCTCAGACATTTCCTCAACCATCCGTGCATACCTACCCACATTGGCATCATCCAATGGGGCATCCACTTCATCCAGCATACAAAACGGTGCCGGGTTTAAGTGAAAAATTGAAAAGACCAAAGCAATCGCAGTCAATGCTTTTTCTCCACCCGACAACAAATGAACCGTGGTATTTTTCTTACCAGGAGGGCGGGCCATAATCGTCACACCTGTGTCCAGAAGGTCATCGCCCGTCAGTTCCAAATAAGCATGTCCACCACCAAAGAGTTTGGGGAACAACTCTTGTAATGAAGTATTAATCAAATCAAAGGTTTCTCTGAAACGAGTTCGAGTTTCCTTATCAATTTTGCGAATTGCATTTTCCAGGGTTTCAAGGGCCTCTTGCAGTTCTGCATTTTGGGCATCGAGATACTCTTTACGCTCAGACTCAATTTTATATTCATCAATGGCAGCAAGATTGATAGGCCCTAATCGTTGAATGCGATTGCCTATTCGTTCCAGCGCTTGCTCCCATTCCGTAAGATCAGCCTCTTCTGGCAGCGTTGCTAACAAACTCTCAAGCTCAAAACCGTGCTCACTGATTTGCTCTACGATAGTTTTATTACGGGTTTCTAAATCTTGAGCAGCCAATCGTTGCTGTTCCAGCTTAGACCGCTGCTCTTGTGTATCTTGTTCCAACGCATTACGACGCAACTCAACTTCACGCATTTTATGCTCAACAGATTCTACGGCCTTTCTAGCCTCACCCAATGCTTTCTCTGCGGTTAATCTAACTTCTAACTGATCAGCAAGTTGCTCTTTTAATTCCAGGGTTGGGTCTTCATCCTGCTTGAACGTTTCTCGCAGCTGCTCCCGGCGCTCCTGCAGACGTGCAACCTGAACCTCTAATCGCCCAATACCTTCACGGATAGATTGCAACTGGGTGCTAACTGACTTTTCACGCATCGCCAGCTCATGCCTACGATCACGGTCATGACGAGCACTTTGGCGCGCCTGATCCAGCACCGCACGCGCTTCATCACGCTGCTTCAATAAACCTTCTCGCTGCTGAGTATCTCGCTCCATGACTTCAATGGCTTCAGACAGTAATTGCCTAGCTTCAACCAAGTGTTCTTGCTCTTGCTGTTGCTGTTGTTTTGCCTCATTGAGCTCATTGTCTGCTCGATCGCGTCGAGCCGCAAATTGCTCCACCTGCATCTGGTCTGCACTGAGCTTTGATCGTAATTCCGCATACTGACGCTGCTGTTCTGCTACTTCAGCACTAACAGTTTTACGTTCGGATTCTAAATTACGCGACCGCTCTTCCAGTGTACTTTTTTGGTCTTCCAACCCCTTGATATTTAATTTACAGCTGGATAATTCTTGTTCCAGAGTTTCGAGTTCCTGTCGCCTCTTAAGTACACCAGCTGTCGTATCCTGATCCCTCGCCACACGCAACCAATTTGCACCTAACCATAAGCCCTCGTTGGTCACAACAGACTCACCAAGGGATAATTTTTGTCGCAGAGTTAGAGCCGTAGTCAGATCATCAACGGCATAAATCCCTCCCAACATGGCATTGGAATGTGAGGATTGGATTTTGCTAGAAAGTACTTCTGCCGTGGACGAAGCCGCATTACTACTATTAGAGCCCGAACTTGTTGCCGTATCGACTAATACCAGTTCTCCTTTGGTAAAAGTCTCTAACTTTTCCCCCAGGCTACTTAAATCGTCCACACAAACTGCTTGCAGGTAACTTCCCAAAACGGTTTCTACCGCTGTTTCCCAGCCAGGTTCAACCTGAAGTGTTTCCGCTAATCTGGGGCTGTTTTCCAACCCATGATTTTGCAGCCATTGTTGCTGCTCTGCCTCACCACCCAATGCGGCCTGCTGCAATGCATCAAGTGAAGCCTTTCGGCCTAACATTGTTTGCATTTGTGTTCGTGAGCTATCGAGTTGGCTATCTAATTGTTGTGCCTCTGTCCGAGCTTGATCCATTTGCTTTGTTATGGACTCAAGGTGATCTTTTTTCTCACCTGAAATAAGCTCAACCTCAGCCAGTTGCTCTTGGAGCAAACCAATTTCTTCTTGCAGAGGACTATCGCTTAAACCTTGATGTTCAGTTTGAATATTCTCAATACGATCAGCTAACCGACGCAGTACTTGCTCCAAATGCTGAATACGCGACTGCTGAACTTCTGCCTGCTGACGGGGTTCCGAAGCACTCTGGTTAAAATCATCCCAAGCCGTTTGCCAACTCTGCATCGTATCTTCAGCTTCAACCAGTGTTGCTTGAGACAGTGATTCAACAGATTGAATTTTCTCCAGTTCAGGCAATATTTCCTGCAACTCAGCTTCCCAACCCTCTGCTTTTTGTCGGTCGGCACGCAAGTGCTCTTCCGACTCCACAAAGTTTCGTTCTGTTTGCTCCAAGTCTTGCTCAAGTTCACGAGCACGGTCTTGTACGTGCTGAATAGCTTGCTCTATTCGAGCCACCTCAGCACCAATTGCATAATACTTGCCTTGAACTTCATTAAACGTATCACCAAAGCCAGTGTATTCTTCTCGATAGCGTTCCAGTGAGGTATCGCAACCACTACGTTCCGTTACCAGTGCTTCAACTTTTAGCTCATGCTCTGTAATGGACTTTCGATATTCAGAGACTTGGAGCTCAAGCCCCCTCCACCTTAAGGCCTGTAATTCTGCTTTACTTTGACGCTCTTCTTTTTTGTATTCTGCGTACTTTTCCGCTGCTTGAGCCTGACGCTCAAGACGACCTAGCTGCCGGGCAAGCTCTTCACGAATATCTGTTAACCTTTCCAGGTTTTCCTGAGTGCGTCGCATACGGTTTTCGGTATCGCGACGGCGCTCTTTATATTTGGATATTCCCGCAGCTTCCTCGATGTAGACTCTCAATTCATCGGGCTTAGCCTCGATAAGATTAGAAATCATCCCCTGTTCGATAATAGCGTAGCTACGTGGCCCCAGGCCTGTGCCCAAAAAGATATCGGTAATATCGCGTCGACGGCATTTGTTGCCATTGAGATAGTAATTGGATTGACTATCGCGGGTGACTTTACGCTTGATGGAAATTTCACTCCAGCTGGCATATTCTCCACCCAGACTGCCATCAGAATTATCAAACACGAGTTCAATTGAGGCCTGACCAACCGGCTTTCTACCGCCCGAACCATTGAAAATTACATCAGTCATGGATTCGCCACGCAAATGCTTGGCAGAACTTTCACCCATCACCCAGCGTACCGCATCGATAATGTTAGATTTCCCACAACCATTTGGTCCGACAACGGCACATAGGTTACTGGGAAATGAAACGGTAGTCGGATCCACAAAGGACTTGAACCCGGCCAATCTGATGCATTTTAGACGCATGAAAATCTCTTCGGTTTTGACTTTAAAGCCACTAGTTTATAACTATATAGGCGATACTTTCGGCAGCCTTTTCTCATTATTTTTTAATACATAGATCTAACAGCGATTTTACACGGCTGGGCGGTGGTCACAAGCAATGGAAAACGATAAAAAAGGCCTTGGTAAGAAGCTATTTAAGAGCCTGTATGAAAACCCGTATATGAACTGTGTATGAACCTATAGTTTCCGGTCAATTAGCACAGGTATTTCCTGGGCTTTACCATCCGACAGAGCACTAGCAGCAACCTTACCTGTCAGTCCTTCATAGTCACCCTCAGAAGGTATCGCTGAACCAGTAGACGAAACTCTTGCGACCACTTGTATAGAACTGGCAGAGGACAGAGATTCCCCCCCAGGCATAGCCATGGAATCATCAAGTATTACTGATGCAGGCAAATCAGCCACTGAAAGCTTAACAACTGCCAAGGGCATCGGCTTCCCCTGCCATTCTCGAGCAAACACATAAACAGATTGGTCAGGGCTTGCTACCAACTCTTGAGAAAGGGAAACCTTAATCAAAAGTGAAGGTAACTTCTCTCCCGGTGCATTGTTATCCGATACATTGTTACCCAACAGTTTTTTGGCCCGAAGAATTCCAGACTGGAGGGCTTGGGCCTGCTGACTAGCTGGATTAATAGCTCTCAACGCTGTCTGCCAACTTTTTATCGCCAACGCATAATTCTCATCACCAAAAGCACGGATACCCTGCAACCCCAATGCTGTTCTATTATTTGGATCCATAGATAAGGCTTTGTCTAAAGCTGCCCCAGGCTCACCTTCAAACTTACTATCAGCTACAAAATAAAGCACCTGTGCATATTCAGCCATAAGCTCTGCGTTATCTGGACTCCATTTTAGCGCCTGCTCATAGGATTTTTTGGCTGCCGGAAAGTTATTATCTTCCATTTGCAAGCGCGCAAGTGTGACCCGATAAAACACATCACCAGGCTTGCTTTCCAGTCGGCGAGAAATTTTTCTCTGAATTTTTTTACCTATAGAGGCATAGTCTTCGGTGCTAATAGATGCACTAGAATGGCGTTGTAATAGCTCAGCGATATCAACATCATCACTGGCGCCCAACATCTGATACAAACTAAATGCGAGTAAAGGAACCAAGAGTAGACTTGCCATAATCAGCCATGCACCACGATCTGGCTTACCCTTTTCGACTACTCCAGTTGCTGAATCAGAGGGACTTGTTGGCACTTTCTCTTGCGTTGAATTATCCGCGCCTTCAATCAACTCCGAAGCATCTACCAGCAATAACCGCTTTTGCTCGGCTACCAATTCAGCATATTGTGCATTATCAATATCGCCATCGAATAACTGCCTCTCAAGGTCAGCCAACTGTTCCTTAAACAGCACAACATTTGCACGTTGAACTACACCCTCGGCACCATAGACCTCATCAGAAATAGGCTTAGGTGCAGTTCTTATAAGAGGATAAATAACAAAGGAAACAGCTAATAGCGTCAATAGCGCCAGGACCAACCACATCAGGTATTTTCCTCATCATCTGCTCTTTTAGAGTTAAGCATTTCTGAACTATTGGTACTTTTAACATTACTGCTTTCACCCAATAATTGGTCCAGCTGTTCCTGCTCACCGCCCACTAAAGCAGATGAAGTACCGGAAACCATTGTCTGTCGACGCCGAATAACAATAATAACAACGATTCCAATTAATAATAGAAAACCGGGCGCCAACCAAAGCACTAGTGTTGTTTTTTTAACCGGTGGACGGTACATCACAAACTCGCCATAGCGAACCACCAGAAAATCAATAATTTCCTGATCGCTTTGCCCCTCTTCCAGCATACGAAAAATTTCTTTTCTCAAGTCTGAGGCAATAGGCGAATTAGAATCTGCAAGGTTTTGGTTTTGGCATTTAGGGCAGCGCAGTTCATTAACCAATACTTGAAAGCGATCACGCAGTTGGTCAGAGGAAAACTCTTTTACCTCTGCCGCGGACAATGCATAACAACTGACAATCATCAGTAGAAGAAATACTGTGTAATTTCTTAGCTGCTTCAACACCTACTCCTGAATAATTTTTTAGAAGGAAGGAGAAAAAATTGCCTTGCTCATAACTAAATAGTTAAGGCCCAAGCAGTCATTCGCCAAGTACTTCCTTTGCCGCCCGAAATGCTTCCTGTAACGCTGGAGCACCTATGTAAGGTGCTGTGTGCAGTAACACTTCACGAATTTCTTCCGGTGTGCAACCATTACGAATAGCACCACGCACATGCCCTTTTAATTCAGTGGGGGCCTTAAGTGCCGCCAATGCTGCAATGGTAATAATACTGCGGGTCTTGAGTGGTAACGTATCTCTAGCCCACACCGATCCCCAGCAATTTTCGTTAATATAATCCTGCACAGGTTGAGTGAAATCTGTCACTGCATCCATTGCTTTATCGACAAATTCATCACCCATAACCTTACGACGAACACCCATACCACGTTGATAATCTTCTTCTGCCATTTTCTTATCCTAAATAAAAAGCCCTTTAAAAAACTTATTTAAATACTACTCATTTATTGATTATTTGCTTATTGGTTACTTGACTGCACTGCCGTCCATACCGGTAGTAGATGCTTTTTCCATACCCTGTCATCTACCACGCCCACATGCTTATATCGAATAGTTCCAGAGCTATCAATCACATAGGTTTCAGGTGCACCAAATACACCGAGATCAAGCCCCATACGACCGGAGGCATCCACAATACTCAATGCAAATGGATCACCCTTTTCAGACAACCATTTATTGGCCTCAGCAATGTCATCTTTATAATTTAAGCCGATAATCCTTATACCTTGTTCAGAAAGGTAATTTAAATACGCATGTTCTACACGGCAGGAAATACACCAAGTCGCCCAAACATTAAGTAAAGCTGGCTGCCCCTGAAAAACACTCTGGGTCACTACTGATTCTTCATCACCTAGTACAGGCAAAGAAAATTCTGGCACCGGCCTATCAATCAATGCTGAAGGCATGGCATTAGGATCACGCTCAAGCCCGTTTAATAGGAATACCGCTAAAATAATAAAAATAAACAGCGGTACAAATAACTTTAATCTTTGCATATTTATTTTGCCCTATGCCGCTACGAGGCAAGGCTTCCCCCACCACCCGCTGGTGCTTCAGCAGAAACTTTATAACGCCGATATCGCTTATCTAACACAGCTAATAATCCACCGATTGAAATCAACAACCCACCCAACCAAATCCAACGGACAAACGGTTTTACATACACGCGAATGGCCCACGCATCCCCCTTTAGCGGTTCACCTAAGGCAACGTATAAATCACGCATTAATCGACCATCAATTGCAGCTTCTGTCATGGTCTGACCGCTGGCAACATAACGCCTTTTTTCCGGAGTTAGCTCATTGATATAACGATCATTCTTAGTCACAACAATTGATGCTTGGTCTGCAAGATAATTAGGTCCTTGTACTTCCCTCATACCCCTGAACTCAAACTGATAACCGGCAACTTGAGCCACGTCACCTGGCTCCATGCGGATATCACGCTGGACGCTATAAAGACTCGTCATCCCTGCACCAACAATACAGACAGCAATACCTAAATGGGCAATAACCATTCCGTAATAACTACCTTTCAGGCGAGCCAAACCTGACAATAAAGATCGTGAATGCCTGGCTTTGTGCCATAGATCTATCAGGGTGACAGCAAAGACCCACACAGCAACTGCCAAAGTCACTGCTGCCATTATCTCGTAACCTTCACCATAAAATACTGGAAGTATCGCCCCTAGAACTAAAGCCAGCACTATTGGAATATTAAAATAACGCTTTAGATTACTTGTCGAGTTACGCTTCCAGCGGAGCACAGACCCTACTGCCATCAAAACTGCCAGCAGCAACATCAGAGGGATAAAAAACAAATTAAAATAAGGCGGGCCTACAGAGATTTTTCCCCAATCCATAACATCTGCAATTAGGGGGTACAGCGTACCCAGTAAAATAATCACCATAATACTGGCCAACAGGATATTGTTGATCAGTATGAACATCTCTCTGGATATACCAGCAAAATGCGAGACTGCTTTATGGGAGACACCTTTAATCGTCGGCCCTTTGATAGCATACAGCGTTAATGAGCCGCCAATTACAACGGCTAAAAAGCCCAGGATAAAAACACCTCTTGTGGGGTCAGCAGCAAATGCATGAACTGATGTCAGCACTCCGGAACGAACCAAAAAGGTACCCAGCAGGCTTAGGGAAAAAGCAAAAATTGCCAGCAGTAATGTCCAACTCCTAAAAACACCACGCTTTTCTGTCACAGCCAAGGTATGGACCAATGCTGTACCTACCAACCAAGGCATAAATGAGGCATTTTCAACCGGATCCCAGAACCACCAGCCACCCCAACCCAGCTCGTAGTACGCCCACCAGCTTCCCAAGGTAATACCTAAGGTTAAAAATACCCAGGCTACATTCGTCCAAGGGCGAGTCCAGCGTGCCCAAGCGGCATCCATTCTTCCGGA
>Ga0181606_10002934_pt1 | contig 14554 bp, 11 predicted proteins | sample 041ome_10_FD_132994 | JGI IMG/M metagenome (GOLD analysis project Ga0181606, IMG submission 132994) | Coastal salt marsh microbial communities from the Groves Creek Marsh, Skidaway Island, Georgia - 041412US metaG (megahit assembly) | ecosystem: Environmental > Aquatic > Marine > Intertidal... | reverse complement strand
TCTCTCTCTCTCTCTCTCTTTACGTACCTTTGTGTGCGCTTTCCACGGTAAGTAAGTGTTCTCTTAAACAACTTTCCAGGGGAGCGTGACACGACACTCAACAAAATGTGTCGACTTCTCCCTTTTTTGAGTTTGTTTTGGAGGGTCTTTTTCGGGTTGTGACGTCGTCGAACAGGTGGCAAAAACAACAAGAAATCTCTTTTCCAAAAAGAGAAAAATCTTGAGGTGGAGAGAGGTGAAAAGAAAACAACAGTCACCGGCCGTGGTGGTGAAAACATCCATCTTTCTCTCTCTTTCTGTATCCACACACACACCGAATTCCTCACTCTTATTTCGCACACAATGGCTACTTTTTCCGCCGCCAAGGTACGCATATAACGCAATTCTTTTCTTCTCGCGCTCGTCTGCTGTTCGCGTCGGAGGTTCCCTCCCGCGTTTTCGCCCGACGCGTTATTTTTCTCCGCTAATCATCGAAAATGGATGTGTGCCTAAAAAAAAGAAATTTCTCGCTCCCCGCAAAGGGGAGTAATCGTAAATGATGACAGAAAATTGCGCGCGCGACAAAAGCGCGCGTACGAATTCTCCTCCGTCTCTCTCTCGCGCGAAATTTTAAACGCGACAACTGACCTCAAACTATCTTCTGAAACTCTCACAGACTACCCAACTCACGCAGTTCTCCAAGGCTGCCGGTCAGTTCAAGAACAAGACCGTCGCCAAGGTGTGTTCTTTTTTCCATCGGGCGAGTCTCGTTATCCGCTCTCTCTTCTGGTCTCTGTTTTTTTTTTGTAGAAGGCGGTTGGTATAGAGGAGGTGAGAGAAGAGGCGAGTCCAGATCAACTTTTGCTCTGCGTATGAGAAAAAGCTCTTCTATTTTCTCTTCTTCTCCTCCTCCTCCTCCTCCTCCTCCTACTGTTGTCGTGGAATCGATCGGGTCTGTGTACTACGTAATAATCCTGTTCCGGTGTATAGTAGAGAAACACGCAGTTGCTCACATATATTTTCGTTTCTTCCCTTCTCACAGGCGTCTGTCAGCAACACTATCGAAGCCAAGGGCAAAACCTGCAAGGTTGCCATCAATGGCTTTGGTCGTATCGGCCGTAACTTTTTGAGATGCTGGCACGGCAGAGGCAAGGACACCTTGCTCGAAGTTGTTGCCATCAACGACTCCGGCGGTGTCAAGCAAGCCTCGCACTTGGTCAAGTACGATTCCGTCTTGGGCACGTTCGAAGCTGACGTCAAGATCGTCGACGACACGCACATGTCCATCGATGGCAAGAGCATCCAAATTGTCTCCTCCAGAGACCCGTTGCAATTGCCGTGGAAGGAATTAGGCATCGACATCGTCATCGAAGGTACTGGTGTCTTCATTGACACCCCGGGTGCTTCCAAGCACTTGACCGCGGGTGCCAAGAAGGTTGTCATCACCGCCCCGGCGAAGGGCGACGACATCCCGACGTACGTTTTGGGCGTCAACGCTGACCAATACAAGAACTCTGACAAGATCATCTCCAACGCGTCTTGCACGACCAACGGCTTGGCGCCGTTCGTCAAGGTCTTGAACGACAAGTTCGGCTTGGTCAAGGGTTTGATGACCACCACTCACTCGTACACTGGTGACCAAAAGATTTTGGACGCCTCGCACAGAGATTTGAGACGCGCGAGAGCTGCGGCCTTGAACATCGTGCCGACCTCCACTGGTGCCGCCAAGGCTGTCGCCTTGGTATTGCCGGAATTGAAGGGCAAGTTGAACGGTATCGCTTTGAGAGTCCCGACCCCGAACGTTTCCGTTGTCGATTTGGTCATCCAAACCTCCAAGAAGGTCACCGCCGAGGAAGTCAACGCTGCCTTCCGCGAGTCCGCGGAAGGTCCGTTGAAGGGCATCTTGGCTGTCTGCGACGAACCGTTGGTCTCTGTTGATTTTAGATGCAGCGACGTCTCCACGACTATCGACTCTGCCTTGACGATGGTCATCGGTGACGACATGTTGAAGGTTGTTGCGTGGTATGACAACGAGTGGGGCTACTCCCAAAGAGTTGTCGACTTGGCTGAACTCACCGCCGCCAACTGGGAATAAGCGACGATGGCTTTTCGGTTGCTAAAAACTAAAACAGCTTGTTATATTATTTCTATTTACGGCTAAAGTATAAAATTAAGAATCCATTGCGAGAATCTCTCTTATGGTTTCTCTACCACAAATACCACGCGCCTCGCACTCACACACAACTCGAAAAAAATTAAATACGCGAGATAAAATCGCACACACATTCGCACAGGTATAGAGGAAATATTGTCGTGTGTTATTAAAATTAAAATTATTATTATGATATTAACATTAAAGAAATAATACTAGAAAAACATCGCCGCGTTCTTCTCCGTCTCTGAGTTTTACTTAAATTTCGTCTTGAACGTGCGCATCCATCGGCAATTCGCCGGACTTTGTGATGGTGACAGTTTCGCTCGGCGGCGTTCCGTTCAAAGCTTCGATTTTACGAACGACGTCCATTCCATCCGTGACTCTTCCAAAAACGACGTGTCGACCGTCCAACCACGAAGTGACGACGGTGCAAATGAAGAACTGCGATCCGTTCGTGTTCGGACCGGCGTTGGCCATGGACAACGTCCCTGGACCGGTGTGCTTCAACTTGAAGTTTTCATCCGCGAACTTTTCGCCGTAAATAGACTTGCCTCCCGTGCCGTCGCCTCTGGTGAAATCACCGCCTTGGATCATGAAGTCTTTAATCACTCTGTGAAAAGTTGAGCCTTCGTACCCGTAACCTTTCTCTCCGGTCGCTAACGCTCGGAAGTTTTCAACCGTCTTCGGTACCGTGGCGCCGTACAAACCCATGGTAATTCTTCCCGCGTCTTTACCTCCGATGGAAATATCGAAGTAAACGGTGTTGGTAATTTTCGGTCCTTTCTTTGCTTCGACGCCTACGTTGTTGATGCCGATGAAAATGGCCGCGCAGACCAAGGCAAACGTCGCAATCAAAGCTTTGCGAGAATACTTGGAAGAAGTAAACATTGTGCTTCTTTCCTATATATATGTTATATTATATATTCGTATCTTTTGTGAAGAATGCGTACAGTGAAGAATTGGGTTGATTGATTGATGATCGATCACAAACACGAGAGGGAGGGAGAAAATTTTTTCCCTTGTTGTGGACCTTTTGCGTCACGTCTCTCGACAAAAATTTCATCGTCTCAAAATAAAAAAATAGGAAATATCCATAACGCAACACACAACAACAACAACACAAAAAAAAGCACACGCAGAACAAATACATGTTTCTGCTGCAGCTCGGTGGGTCTTCGCTCGCAAAGAAGCTCTCCTCTTCGCTCTCATCGTCCTACCGTTGCTATTCGACCTGCTATTCTCGCTCATCGTCGTTCTTGAGTAACCGACATCAACTGCGAAGCAGTAGTAGTAGTAATAGTAATAGAAGAAGAAGAATGTCAACGATAAACGTAACGACAGAAGCAAAGAAAAAACAACCGAAAGAAGACAAGACTGGGGATAACGGAGGAGGAGGAGAGTATAACCCAGAAAAGACCGCGATCGTGAACGGCAAGAAGTATCGCAAGTGTGCGTGTGCAATCGTCTTCAATGACTCTGGTTCGCACGTGTTGGTTGGCGAACGCGCCGGGAAGAGTGGGTCGTGGAATTTACCCCAAGGTGGGATGGAACCGAAAGAAACTACCGCCGAGGCGGCGACGAGAGAGTTGTACGAAGAGACTGGGATATCCCTAGATTCCTCAAAAAATAAGAAGAACATCGAGGTAGAGTTAGTGGCAGTCCTAGAGAACGACGATGCGTACGCGTACAGCGCGGGTGGGTGGTTAGAGAAGAAAGGGTTGGCGGGACAACGGCTGGAGTTCGCGGTGTTTCGTTGTAAGACGTCAGCCGATCCCATGGAGTTTGTAAACTTAGAAGGTTTGGACGGCGAACCGGCGGAGTTCACGCAGATGAAGTGGATGTCTTTAGATGAGTGCGTTGAAAGCGTGTGGGAGGCGAAGAAGAAAGCCTACGAGAAAATGCGAGTAAACGTCGAGCCAATCGTTCGAAAACATTTTTAGTCGTTTTTTTCGCGTGTTTGTGCTTACTGGTAATAAAATTTGTGATAGTATATTTATTATATCGTCGTTGTTCACATGTTAAGGTAAAGTCGTTTACTTGGTAATGTTCTTCGCGACGCTTTGCGACTCCTTCCAGTTCACACCCGGCATAATTAATCTCTGGTCAACTCTATCCTTGTAATCAATCACGGTTTTCATGAGCGTGTCGAGCAATTCGTCTCCTAACAAAGTCGGTTCTAATCCCAAGTCTTTCAAGTTGGAGTTCTTCGCGTTGTAGTAGTGCTCCTCCGCTTCAGTTCTCGGGTTCGGGACGCTAATAACTTCCGGATTCAATCCTAACTTCTTACCGGCTTCGGTGATCAAACCGGCTAGTTCGTTGACGGAGAATTGCTGCGTAAACTGGTTGTAGATTGGCATCTTCCCTGGCTCCGCGGGGTTGTCGACGGCGATTTGAATGCATCTCACGGTATCGCGAATGTTCAAGAAACCTCTCGTTTGTCCGCCCTTACCGTACACCGTCATCGGGTGACCAACCGCGGCCTGGATGCAAAATCTATTCAACGCGGTGCCAAAAACGGCATCGTAATCTAATCTGTTGATCAAGTCCGGATGCATCATCGTTTCGTCCGTTGCGATACCGTACACGACGCCTTGGTTAATATCCGTGCAACGCAAATTCCACGCTCGCGTGCAAAACAACATGTTCGCAGAGTCGTGGCATTTCGACAAGTGGTAGAAAGAACCACCTTGTTTCGGGTACGGCAACGTATCCGTTCTACCGTTGTGCGTGATGGTCAAGTAGCCTTCTTCAATGTCGATATTCGGAGTACCGTATTCACCCATAGTGCCGAGTTTGACCAAGTGGCAATCCGGCGCAAACTCTTTGATCGCGTACAAGACGTTAATGGTACCCATGACGTTGTTCGTCTGCGTGAAAACCGCACGAGATCTATCCATCATCGAGTACGGCGCAGAACGCTGCTCACCAAAGTGCACCGCGGCAGTCGGGTTGAATTTCTCAAACGTCGCGCCCAAAAACTCGTAGTCGCACACGTCGCCGACGAACAACTCGATCTTTCTCCCGGAAACTTCTTCCCACTTGCGAACTCTTTCGTGGATGGATTTAATCGGCGTCAAGGAGTTGAAACCGAGCTGATCATCGAACGCACGTCTGCACAAGTTATCGACGATGGAGACCTCGTAGCCTCTTTGGGACAAGTGCAACGCCGTCGCCCATCCGCAGTAACCATCACCGCCGATAATCATAACGCGTTGACCTTTGCCCGCGTCCGGGGCGTCCGATCGCGGGTTGATCGCTTGAACGATCAAAGACGTCTTCTTTTGGTGGCTGAAAGAGGTGGTGGAAGACATTCGCAACGCGTTGCTGTTCGTGCTCATTTTCCTCGAGCTCAAGACTGTACGTATGCATGAAGAATATTAACGTTTGTTTGTTTGTTAGTCAGTTAGAAACTACTTTCTTTTTTTCTACGCATAAAAAGAGGAGGAGGAGGATGGAGGTGGAGGAGGAGGAGGAGGAGAAGGACGACGAAGACGACGAAGACGACGAGCGACGGGAGAGAAAAGAAATTTAAAACTTGTAAAAAAAAGCGGATGAGCTTTTTGTGAATGAAAGGAGAGAAGGAAGCAAAAAAAGAACAAAAGTAATGAATCTCTCTCTTACCCGAAGAAGATTTTTGATATCCAAAAGAAGAAGACTTGGCCGAAGCGGCGTTGTTTCTCTTCGAGGAGGAAGCGACGACGCGCGTCGGAGCTGTGCGTTTGAATGAATAGTATTCGTGTTTTACTGTCAGTTATTTATTCAGGCGAACGAGAAAGAACTCTCCGTCTGTCTGTCTCTCAAATCTGATTTTTATTATTCCATCTCAGGCCGACGCTCGGGGAAAGAATAATAAAAAAACCTTTGTCGGGGACGACCAAAGACGACGACGACGAAAAAAAACAGGCGAGTCAGAAGACGTGTGAACGATACAGAGCATAGGAGGAGGAGGAGGAGGAGGAGCAAGGAGGAACACACGCACCGAAAGAAATCGCTGATTGAGCAATGGCAGACATGTTATGTATACTTCGTTTATTGTGAGGAAAAGATAAAAGACGATGATGCGTGTGGTCGATGATGATGTTGATGAGAGATTTATTACAAGGCAAAAACTGACAAAAAGCAGACTGTGACTCTTTCTCTCACGAAGTCTCTCTTCTCTCTCTCTTCCAAACGACACCAAAAAAAAAAAGAAGAGAACGCGAAAACGAATAAAAAGAAGAGGGGATGCGACGAGGCGCTGCGGCTTCAGCAGCTGCGGCTGCGGCGGCGCATCAGCAATACGCACCACACGTATCGTCGTCATCCTCGAGAGTGAATTCACCTCGAGGCGGTGTCATTTCTTCCGCAGCCGCGGGAGTCTCCACGTCGTCGGGGCAAACGATGATGATTTCGGAGAACAACAACAACAACAACAACAACAACAACAACTTCGCGTTTGAAAATATACGTCCTGCGACGCCGGTGGCATCGTCTTCTTCCAGTCATCAGACAAAGATGATGAATAATTCTGGATTTGGAAGCGGCGGTGGTCCGAGCAGGGTATTTCGACAATCGACGGTTTCCTCCTCCCAAGCGTCGTCGTCGTCGTCGTCGTCTTTCCAAGAACAACAAATTTCTGTTAAGTTTGGCTCCTTAGCCTGTTTTATGAGCTTTTGCTTGATTTTGTTCGGAGGCGGTTTGGTCAGAGAATCAAAGCTAAAACGACACGAGATACCGGGAGATGTGTACACGAAATCGTTCGTCGAAAAAATGAACAGATGGGAGAACATACACAGAGGTGAATTCGAACGCGTGGAGTGGGTGTTGGTCGATAACAACTTCAACGACGCGCAGGCGTCTCCTAATATCGAAACTTTGAAGAGCACAACAGAGGCGGTTAATTATCAAGCGTCCAAGTTAACTGCACCGCAAACGTACAAGGCTTTGAAGTTTGAGAGCTCAAATTTGTTGGAAACGTACGTATTACCGAAAATCTATCCGAAATACGCCGAGTATATGCCATCGATTGACGCGTTGCGAGAGGCAGTTCAGAAAGGAAACTCGATACCGGTGACGACGACAAAGTTGTTGAACAAAACCAGCGGAACAACTAACTTAAACGACGCCATGAATAACACGAAACTAGTCTCTCGTCTGATCGAAACACCACTTTCGCTTTCGCTGGTGGGAAAAGACACAGCTTCGAACCAAATCGTCGCGTCGATTGATTTAGGCGAGCAACACGTGTTTCAGAAAACGATAATTTCTCACGTGAATAATAAGATTTGTAAATATCAATTGGGTGGCTATCATACCAACACGCAAAACTGCGAGACGTATTCAGCGCTCGTCCGCACGTGTTTCAAAGTTAAAAAAAGTGGCGTGGAAGAAAATGCGCGCTGGGTGTTGGACGATACGTTCGGTAACTTTGGGTGCGAACCGGGAAGCCTCGCTAGAGTACGAGGGATTTCTTCGGGCGGCAGTAGCGATAGCAGCAGCATCAGCAGTAGTGGTAGTAGCAGTAGCAGTAGCAATAGCAATATCGGCGATAGTAATACTGGGATCACACCCTCCGCGGTGAATGGAAACATCGACACTGGGTCGCCTTTGTGGAAACCATCGTCACGGAAACGCCTCGACGCGCCTCAAATCAAAGCCACGCCTCCGGATGCAAACAAAATCCGCGTTGCTTTGGCAGAGCACACCGTGACTATTCAACACGCTTTCGATCCTGAAATATGGTTGAGAAACCAAACGATATCCAAGATGACGTACGAAAGACAACGTGCGAAAGTTTCTATAGAAGGAATCGTGCTCGTTGTCGTCGGAAGCGCGCTCGGTATTCCCGGCGTTGGTTTGCTTTTGTTGGGATTCATCAAGCGCAAACGCACGGTTCGCTCGAGACGAGGATACGTTCAGTTACAGTTCCCAGGTCCTGATTACGTGTAAATAATAATAATAATAATAACAACAACATGATTTGCTTTTGATGTTGTGAGAAACTATTACAAGCACGCGCACAAATACACGTAGAGTTACAACTGCGTGTGCATATCTAATCTATTCGTTTATTCGTCTACTAGTACAATTGCTCTTCTCTCTCTATTATTTTTAATCGTCGTCTAACAACTCGTCCAACATACGAGCTTCTTCTTCTTCCTTTTTTTTCCTCGCGCTGTTGTTACTTTTATCGTCACAAAAACAACCATCTCCTCTCTCATCGTTCTCCCCTAGCTCTCTTCTGTATTCCTCGTCGTCCAACCCGAGCATTGTAGATAAAGGCATCGAGCGCACGCGTCTTTTGACTTCTGCGCTGTCTATTTTTTTTACTCCTCTGCCGTCCGTCGCCTTGAAATTTCTCCCTTCCTCTCCCTCCTCTCCTTCCTCCTCTGGCCACGCGGTGCGCAACACGCACGGTTTCCTCCGCATCGCTGTTATATATATATATATATATATATCTTATCTCTCTCTCTCTCTGATATCTCTGTCTATCTGCTTTTCTCTCGCACCTTGTTATTCGTCTTGTTTTATTTAATAATACAGTTTGTGGTGTGTTTTCGACTTTTCGTCCTTTTTTTGATTCCACTCTGTTTGTCACTCGCTCGCTCGCTCTCCTCACAACTCACGTCTCTGCCTAATAAACGAGAATAAAATATAATCATGACGAACGATAAAGAGCGAGAGAAGGCGAAACAGAAGAACATCGCGGTTATCGAAAACGCGATCGCGGCGAGGAACAAGGTAGAGAAAGAGAGCGGTTCTCTTTGCTTTTTTTTTTCTTGGGGTATTCTTTTGCGATACACGCGCACGCGCACAAATCTCTTCTTTTCATTTTTTGTGTGTTTTTCAAAAATTTCTCTCTCTTTTTCTCGTCGTCGTCATCCACCAGTCGCGTATGCTCTGGAGCAGCGCAACTCTGTCATCGAAAGAAAAGAATCGCTGACGTCTTCATCTTCCTTATTCTTCGTGTTTCATTATTTAAACGCAGTATAAATCTATCGCGGATGACCGCGTGAGAGAAATTGCAAAGTTGGAGAAGCAAATCATATCGTTAGAGGCGTTGTTGGACAATCGGGACGGCGCGGATGCTTTGAAGATCAAATTGGCCGAATGCGAAGGGACCATAGCGGCGTTGCGGTCAGAGCTCGCGAGCGTTCGTGGGAGACTCGATAAGAAATCGAAAGCCAGCGAAGATATCTCTTCGTCGAACGCGTTGAGCAAACTGGCGCAGTTGGCCGGAAGCACCGCCGGTCTCGGGAGCGGCTTCAGCTCGAGAGATTACCTCGTGGGCGTGTTGAGTGGGGTGGTACTCGTTGGTGCATTGGTGAGCGTGAGCCACCATCGTAATGGTGGGACAGTCTCGTTGCGTTGGTTCGGGGAGACTGTGAGCGCGTTATTGAAAACATCCACCGCCAAATAAAAAAAGTTCGTATTTATATATATAGAGAGAGAGGCATTGCCGACCTGTATTTTTTTAGCACACATTTTAAACCATAATTATTGATACATACCATCTAGATGCAAGCAGCTAAGTTCTGTTCTCTCTTTCACATGCATAAGTCTTCCTCTCTCTCTCTCTCTCATTGTGTGTTTCTACCGCAAAAATTCCTCTCTAATCTTCGCGGCTTCGTGGTACGCGTTCACATCCAAGCCGCTCGCGTTTATCGCTATCCTTACGCGTAAAACGCCGTTACTTAAAACAGAGAACGGCGTCGAAGACGAAGAGGACATCGAACAATGACGAGGAGCACCTCCTGTCTCTCGCTTCTCGTACTCTCCAATCAAAAAATACAAGTTCTTCAACTTCCACTTAAACGTTGGCAACACCGAAGACGCGTCGAAAGAGAGCGCGAACGCGTTGTCTTTCAAAACACCGATGGAATTTTTCGGATCGAAACTTTCCAAAGTTCCCAAGACGCGCACGGAAACTTCGTACACAACGTCTCCGTCACTGTCGACCTCATCCATCGCATCTTCATCTCCGCGCTCTTGCTCCTCCGTCTCTATGATTTCTTCTTCCGAATTCTCGTCGTCGTCGTTCAAAGTCGTTAAAAACGAAGAAGAAATCTCTCCTTCTTTCTTCTTCTTCTTCTTCCTCTTTTCGTCGAGAAGAAGAAAGACGTTCCGCAAGTCTTCCACGCGACAGACCCGTCCGCTGTTCACCATTCGTCCTCTTCTTCTTCTTCTTCTTCTTCTTCTTAATGATAATACTCGCAACCTCTATCGCGGATGATGGTTCACCATATTTCTCATCCTCTCTCGAGCGTGTGTATGGTGTGTAAATTGTGTTTATAAAAAAATGTGCTTCTCGAAAATACGAATTTACGAAAAATCGAGGAGTATTTAGGGATGTTGGTTGACTGTTGACACGAGCGAGCGAGCAGAAGGCGGAGAAAAAAAAAACAAACAAACGCATCTAGTGCGCGTGCGTTGCTGTCTCTCTCTTTTTCGCGCCTTTTCGTTGCTGTGACTTCTGTTCTCCGACAAAAAGAAAGAGAACTTGCCACAACACTTACACACTTACACACACTTACACACAGCGCGAGCTCTGGACTTGCTCTCTGTGCAGAAAAGCGAACGTTCTTCCCCTTCTCACCTCCGTTCTGTTCACTCTCGGCGAGCAGACGCACGCGCGAGACGCTCGTCGCAGTGAGTGAAGAAGAAGAAGAAGAAGAAGAAGAAAAACAACAACAACAAAAAAGGAAGAATGGAATTCCGAAGGAAGTCTCCTTCGGGAGACGATCCGTCCGAACGAGGAGTATGTTTGAGTAAACCGGCGACGCCGGCTAGCAACGACGGTCGAGACAACGAAAACAGCGATTTGATTGTCTACCAAAACGAAATCTTGCGCGCTGGAGACGACCGATGCGCGTATAAAGTGCTCGGCAGTTTAGGGAGCGGGACGTTTGGACAAGTTTTACGGGTAAAGAAAGTGACTCAGAACAACAACAACAACACTGACGGAGACGGAAAATATAACAACGACGACGGCATGGACGAAGATGCAAACGGCGAGAATAAAGTCTCCGCGCTGAAAATAATCAAGAACCATCCGGCGTACTTCCATCAAGCGCACGTTGAGATTGGTATTCTCCACATGCTAAACACGAGGTGCGACCCAACCGGAGAGAAGAAAATCGTGAAACTCTTGGACCAGTTTGTTTGTCACAACCACTTGTGTTTAGTTTTCGAGTTGTTGGATATCAACTTGTACGAATTTTTACGGAAGAATAAATTCAGAGGCGTCTCGTTGCGAGTGCTGCGAGAGCTCATGGTGCAGCTTTTGAACGCTTTGGACGTGCTGCGAGAGGCGAACGTGATTCATTGCGACATAAAACCGGAGAACATTCTGTTGAAGTCGTTGTCGTCCACCGAGGTGAAATTGGTCGATTTCGGTTCCGCATGTTTTCAAAACAGAACGGTGTATCAATACATCCAGTCGAGATTTTATCGGAGTCCAGAGGTTCTATTAGGAACACCATACGGGATGCCGATCGATATGTGGAGTTTAGGATGCGTTGCTGCGGAAATGTTTCTAGGATTGCCGATTTTACCAGGCGCGAGCGAGTTTGATTTGTTGAACCGAATGTGTGAAACGATTGAACCGCCGCCGGATTCAATGTTGCACAAAGCGAGACATCGACACAAATATTTCGTTCGAACGAATAATAACAACAATAACAACAATAACAGTAGCAGCAGCTTTTCAGATATGAATCCAAACTCGGAATCTGATTCGGATATGGTGAGAAATAATAACATGGACGGCAACGGAAACGGAGAGTCAAACTATCGCTTGTTGAACTTGCAACAATACGAAGAGCGTTCGGGGAAACGAGCCGCCGTAGGGAAGAGATACTTCCACCAAAAGAAATTAGCTGATATTATTTTTGGAGCTCCGTATAAGGATCTCGGCGCGGATAGTCCTGGATCGAGAGAACGAGAAAACGCCATCGAGGAACAAAAGCTCATGCGCGCATCATTTTTAGATTTCTTATTCGGGATGTTGGCGCTAGATCCAACGTTACGTTGGACGCCAAAACAGGCGCTGTTGCACCCATACATTACCGGTGATCCGTTCGATCCAAAAGTACCGTTTAAACCACCAGTATGCGTGGAGACGACATCGGAAGAAACGAGAAAAGAACATCAACGGAGCGCGGCGAAAATGGCAGCGGCGGTTTCGGAGAGCGCAAAGAGAGAAGTTACCGCCGCGAAGAAACCGAAACAAACCGTCCAAACTCCGTTTCCAGATTTCGTACCACCCCCGGCACACCAACCGATTCCTACCGGCGTCGCGGCGAATGCAGCCGCTGTTGTCTCCGAGACGCCTGCAGCAGTTTCGGCGCAACAGCAACAACCGGTTGTCGGCGGTTTAGCCGCAGCGTTCGCTTCAGCTTCAGCAACTGCCAATTCTGTCGGAAATTCAAACTTCTTGCAGGCGCAACAAATGCAAACGGCAGCTGCTGCAAACGCTGCTGCTGCAAACGCAGCTGCGGTGTCTCAAGCCTCTCCCGGTCAGACGCAAGCTGTTTTCGGCGTTGGAAGCTTTGGCCAAAGCCCTGGCGGAACCCAGTTTTTGGGAAACCACTTTGTCGGTTCCCCTCACGCCATGAACTCTGCCGCGCTACATCCGTTACACTTTGGGCAATCGCCACCGACTTCGCAAATGCAGAACTTGTCCATGCAAAGACAGCACGCCGTTGCGGCGAAGGCAGCCGCTGCCGTACAGTTTCCAGTCGTGTACGCTAGTCCTTTAGGTCCCGGTCGAGGAACGCTGGGTGGCGAGGCTTCCGCGGGCGGAGCGAGCAACGCGTCGCAGGCGGCTCGAGCAGCGACCGCCGCACAAAATGCTTTGAACGTAGGGAATAACAACTTGATTCGTAACAACTTCGGTATTGGTGGACAGTACAAAATGCAACAAAGCGGCGAAAACTCGAGCGGTGGGAGCGCCTCTACGACGTTTTCAGGCTTGCCGCAATCCATGCCGAGACAATCCGCCTCGGGAGGTTTCGGTGGTTCTGGTAACGCCGGATGGTGGGGACCAGGCGTCGTTAGTGGCAACTCTGCAAGCATAAGCAACAAAGAGAAAGGTGCGTTTTCGCCTATGAGTCGCGTGTCTGGATTCGCGTCGCCGTCTGGATCTAGTCTGAAAACCGTTCGGGAAGGCGGCGAGTACGTTCCAAACAATTCGCCTCCGCCTCAAATGAACAAAGATATTGATATGGACGCGAACTGGGATCCTACGCTTTCGGAACCGTTAGAAGATCATCATCAACAAAACAGCAATCAAATGACAACGACGGATTTGTACAAGTACGCCTCGAGCGCTCCGACGGGTACTTCGTTCATGCAAGAGAAGAAGCGGAAAAGCGATCGATAAGCACATACTGTTATATAAAACTCTACCACCGCCATAGCTTTACATTCTTTCTAATTAAGAATATTATAGTGTACGAACTACGCAAACTACACACGTCTATTTCTACCGCTAAATTATTACTATTATCATCATCACGATCGATATTATCACACGACGAGCTTTTTCAGCTTGAACACGTCTTTTACGTTCTTCTGCATCGCTTTGTACGGGACGTACATGCCTTCTTTTTTACCGCCTTTGTAATGTAAAATGCGAATGTCTTTCTTTTTCAAACCTTGGCCGTTCCCACTCGGAACGAAATTATACTGATCGCCAGGAATCATTCGCACCGTCACTACTTCTGCTCCGGAGCTGCCGCACACGACCGGTAAATCAATCACTTTCTTCCCTCTCGCTAACGATTGTACTTTTGCAGCCGGGACGTTCAATCCTCTCTGATACGCCGCCTGGTCGCCGGTAAAACCAGCCTCCTTCCCGCTCTTCTCTAAGTCGGATTTCCACAAATCCAACGTGTGATCGCTAAACTTGGCTGCCCCGACATACTTTCCTTTTGGCACAAACTGCACGCCTCCTTGAACCGGGTACGCTTTGTTATCACGAATCGTCACTCCGTAATCAAAATTTCTCGTCTGAAACAAATCGGTCACGTCGCCGACAAAGACGATGTCCGTATCCACCATTAACAAGTCCGCGTTCCAATCGTTATCTCTCGCACGTTTAATAAACGCGTTGTATAACTTCATCCTTTCCAACATTAACGCTCCAGTCCCGATTTTTGATCGATCCAGGATACCCTCGAACCGGTGCAACTGTACTTTATCCGTTCCCGGTTTGCTCATATCGATGTCCGTCTCGTCGTCCGTGATCAACGCCACGCACGTTCCAGGCCCGTTGGTCATTCTCGCGCTTTCCATGGTGATAAATACGGGAGGTTCGTGACACCCGTTGCACCTCTCGCCTTTTTTCCTCTCAAAACCGCCCGGTTTCGTGGCGTAAAACGAAGCGACTATTAACGAGCACTTTTTCGCCTCCTCGTTGATCGATTTGAACTGCGCGTG
>Ga0181606_10002924_pt1 | contig 14581 bp, 8 predicted proteins | sample 041ome_10_FD_132994 | JGI IMG/M metagenome (GOLD analysis project Ga0181606, IMG submission 132994) | Coastal salt marsh microbial communities from the Groves Creek Marsh, Skidaway Island, Georgia - 041412US metaG (megahit assembly) | ecosystem: Environmental > Aquatic > Marine > Intertidal zone... | reverse complement strand
CGGGTGTTTCGCGATGGCTTTATAGAGGAAGGGCTGGGTAAATCGGGGCTCATCACCCTCGTTGTGACCATACTTTCGGTAGCCCAGCAGGTCTATGAACACATCCTTTTGGAATTTTTGGCGGTACTCCATAGCGAACTGCAGGCAGTGCACCACGGCTTCCACATCATCCGCATTTACATGAAACACTGGAGAAAGCGTAACCTTGGCCACATCTGTACAGTAGGTGCTGGAGCGGGCATCGAGGTAATTGGTGGTGAAGCCCACCTGATTATTCACAACAATATGTACAGTACCTCCTGCCCCGTAACCCTCGAGTTGGGACATTTGAATGACCTCGTAGACCACGCCTTGCCCTGCAATAGCCGCATCGCCATGAATTAAAATGGGGCAAACTTTTGAGCGATCTGCTTGGTAACGGTTGTTAATCTTGGCCCGAGCAATTCCCTCTACCACAGGGTCCACTGCTTCGAGGTGGGAGGGGTTCGGGCTGATGTTTAACTTCACCTTGTGGTGGGTGTCGGTTAATCGTTCGGTACTGTAACCCAAGTGGTACTTCACGTCGCCATCAAAAAGCGCGTCCTCGAAATCCTTACCCTCAAACTCCGAAAAAATTTGCTCGTAGGTTTTGCCAAAAATATTGGCAAGCACATTTAGCCGGCCGCGGTGAGCCATGCCCATCACAAATTCTTCTATTCCCAGCGTTACGCCATATTCAATTGCCGCATCCAAGGCGGGAATGAGCGATTCACCACCCTCGAGCGAAAACCGCTTCTGCCCCACAAACTTCCGGTGCAAAAAGGCCTCAAAGGCCACTGCTTGATTTAATTTGTGCAGAATATGCAACTTTTGGTCGCCGGAAAAGTTGGGTTGATTCGCGTTTACAGAGAGGCGTTGTTTTATCCAATCGACCTCATCAACCCGACGAATGTACACGAATTCCACCCCAATGGAGTCGCAGTAAACCAAGTCCAGGTGAGCAATAATCTCGCGCAAAGTGGCCCGTTGCAAGCCAATAATAGACGCTGCATCGAATGGGGTGTCCAAATCTGCTTCGGTGAGGCCGTGATTCGTATAGTCCAGCGATGGTGCGTATTTCCGGCGTGCCCGCACAGGATTCGTCCGCGTAAAAAGATGTCCGCGCTTGCGGTAATCTTCAATAAGGTCAATCACTTTGAATTCCTTGGCTACCTGGTGCGGAAAGGCCTCATTTTCCGCCATCTCCTCGGCAAAACCATCCTCCTCATAATGCGTTTGGGCAAAATCCATCCCCTGAAAAAACGCGCGCCAACTGGGCTCAAGCGAGTCGGGATTCTCGAGGTATTGCTCGTGAAACTGATCGATGAGTGCGAGGTGTGCTGCTCCTAAAAAGGAAAATCTATCCATGGGTAACGCTCTGGGCTGTTAGGGTATGCAAAAGTACAAAAACCGCTTTTCATAGGTGCTATTTCTGCCTCACTTGCAAATAGTCCGTGAGTTCGTACAGGGGGATGAGTTGCGCCGCGGTGAGCGAAGTGGATTCCAATTTTTCTCGGGCGGCTTGATGGTGTTTCGCCATCGCCTCCCGCACTCGGGCAGAAACCCCCAATTCTTCAAAAACAGTGGCAAAATGGGCCACTTTTCCCTCGGAATTTCCCGCATATTTTTCGAGGAGCTCTACGCGGGTCGCGGGTTCAATATGTTCCAGGGCATCAATTATGAGCAAGGTTTTCTTTCCCGCAATCACATCACCCCCAACCTGTTTGCCCACCTTGGCCTGAGCACCAAACAAATCGAGCCAGTCGTCCTGAATTTGAAAAGACACCCCCAGGTGCAAACCAAAATCGTATAGCTTTTGAGCCTCACCGCGTGTTGCCCCGCCTGCCAAAGCCCCCATTTGAAAGGCAAGCCCTAGCAGTACGCTGGTTTTCTGGGTAATCATTTGGATGTATTCCTCCCGAGAAACAGTTTCGCGCTCCTCAAAATCCATATCGCGCTGTTGACCCTCGCAAACTTCCAAAGCCACCTCATTAAAACGATTAATAATTAATTCGCGTTGTGTTTCAGGTCCGCGCATTAATTGCTCATAACACTTTATTAAAAGGGCATCGCCACTGAGGATTCCAATGTTGTTATTCCATTTCTCATGCACGGTGGGCTGACCCCGGCGAATTGGAGCACAATCCATAATGTCGTCGTGAATGAGGGTAAAGTTGTGAAACCATTCGATGGCCCGAGCCAATGGCATGGCCTTGCTGAGATCTTCTTGGTACAACTGATATGCCATCAACACCGCCACCGGCCGAATTCGCTTCCCTCCCAATTGCACCATGTAGTTCATGGGTTCGTACAGCCGCGCCGGTTCCCCTTTAATGGGATGATCCAAAAGGTCTTTTTCAACCTGTTCTTGCAGTTGGCGCAGGGTTAGCATAGACTAAGACAATAGTTTCATAAGGTACGTTCCGTATCCACTCTTCAACAGAGGTTCGGCAATTTCCTTGAGCTTAGCGTCGTCAATAAAGCCTTTCCGCCAAGCGATTTCTTCAATACAGCCCACTTTGAGGCCTTGGCGTTGTTCCAACACCTCTACAAATTGAGAGGCCTGCATCAGAGATTTGAACGTGCCCGTATCCAGCCATGCCGTTCCCCGATCCAGCTTGGCCACCTGAAGCTTTCCACGTTCCAGATATACCTTGTTTACATCGGTGATTTCGTATTCTCCACGGGCCGATGGTTTCAGCTCTTGGGCAATTTTTACCACCTCATTGTCATAAAAATACAAGCCCGGCACAGCATAATTACTTTTGGGTTGAGTTGGTTTCTCCTCAATGGAAATTGCCTTTCCGGTCTTGTCGAACTCCACCACGCCGTATCGCTCCGGATCGCTCACGTGATAGGCAAAAACCACTCCGCCATCGGGATTAGTATGCGCATCGAGCAAATTGCCCATGCCATAGCCGTAAAAAATATTATCGCCAAGAATAAGGGCTACATGATCGTAGCCAATAAAATCGGCCCCCAAAACAAAAGCCTGGGCAAGCCCATTGGGCACTTCTTGTGCCACGTATTCAAACCGCATGCCGAGGTGAGACCCATCACCCAACAAGTCGCGAAAACGGGGTAAATCCTGAGGGGTCGAAATAATGAGAACCTCCCGAATGCCCGCCATCATAAGGGTGGACAGCGGATAATAAATCATGGGTTTATCGTAGATGGGCATCAACTGCTTGCTCACGCCTAGCGTAATGGGGTAAAGTCGGGTGCCGCTTCCTCCGGCGAGAATAATTCCTTTCATACTGAGGTTTTAGGTTGATTCTTGGTCGTCTTCAAGCTTTCCTATGATTTGTTGAGGTGATTCATCGTCCACTAAGTGAATAGCGGGTTCCATGAAATTCTTCCGGTTAATGCGATCGGCCATCCCCAGCAACAACGAGGGAAGCAACAATAAATTGGCCATCATGGCAAAAAACAGGGTGATGGAAACCAACAATCCTAAGGCCACCGTTCCTCCAAACTCCGACGCTATGAAGATGGAAAAGCCGAAAAACAGCACAATAGACGTGTAGGTCATACTCACCGCCGTTTCGCGCAAGGCCGCGATTACGCTGGAACGAATATCCCAATTTCGCAGCTTTAGCTCCTGCCTGAACTTGGCCAAAAAGTGAATGGTATCGTCCACCGATATACCAAATGCAATACTAAACACCAAAATGGTACTCGGCTTTATGGGGATGGAGAAATATCCCATGATGGCCGAGGTAAGAAGCAAGGGTAATAAATTGGGGGTAAGGGATATCAACACCATCTTAAACGACCGAAACATAAACGCCATAAATAGCGCAATCAATACGATGGCAAGCGATAGGGATACAAAAAGATTTTCCACTAAATAATTGGTCCCCTTAATAAAAACCACCGATGCACCGGTGAGAAAAGCCTCGTAACGGTTGGGGTCGAAAATCGAATCGAGCACAGGTAGAATTTGATCTTGAATCCGCTCCATCTCTCGCGTTCCCACATCGGCAATACTGCCGCTCACTCGAACATACTGGCCTGTTGAGTCTACGAATGTCTTAATGAGGCTTACCTCCGTATTGGAGTTGGACAGATACGAAGCAATAAAGTTGCGGTCCTGGCGATTGGGAAGTTCATAAAACTCAGGCTTGTTGTCGTAGAAAGCCTGTTTGGAAAACTTGATGAGGTCGCTAATACTCAATGTTTTAGAAAGCTCGGGAACCTTGGCAAGCTCCATTTGCAACGCCTCCACGCGCTGAAGCGTGGGCAACGCGCTGGAGCCTCTGGGGCGCTTGGTGTCTATAAACACCTCGAAGGGAAGAACGCCGTTGAAATTTTCCTCAAAAAAGACAAGGTCTTGGTAGAGCTTGGCATCGCGTGGCAAATCCTCCGCAAGGGATCCGGTTTTGCGAATAAATTGCAATCCGAAGATCGCAATAATCGCCAAAGCTATGGAGGCCATATATACCCCTTTCCTTCGGTGCTCCACGGCGTGTACCATCACTCCCACCACCTTATTGATCCACTTCTTCTCCAAATGCGCAGTATGGCGTTGTTTCGGGGGCTTGGCGAAACTAAAAATGATAGGGATGAGCAGCAGCGCCAACAGGAATACCATCATGATATTCACCGAAGCCAAGATTCCAAATTCCACGAGGACCCGGCTTGAGGTGAGAATAAAAGTGGCAAAGCCCGCTGCTGTTGTAGCGTTGGTCATTAAGGTGGCGTTTCCAATTTTGTGAATCACCCGCGACAATGCCTTTATTTGATTCCCGTGATTCACATACTCTTGATGGTATTTGTTCAACAAGAAAATGCAATTCGGTATTCCAATCACAATGAGTAATGGGGGGATGAGGGCTGTGAGCAGGGTGATTTTAAACCCGAACAAAACAATAAATCCAAACGACCAGATCACGGCAATAATAACCACGACCATGGAGAACATCATCGCCCGGAATGAGCGAAAGAAGAAAAACATAATTCCAGCCGTAACCGCGAGTGCGAGCAGTACGAAAATGAGAATCTCATTGGAGACCTTTTCGGCATTCACCGTTCGGATATAGGGAAATCCGGAAGTATGGGTATTAAAGGTATAGCGCTCATCAAAATCTTTAATAATGCGCCTCAAGTTGTTCACCACCTTCACCCGGTTCCGATTGTCCAAAATGGATTTCTCTAGCGAAATGGCCATGATAGTAGCGCCCGTTTCCCTGTTATATAGGAGTCCATCATAAATGGGAAGGTCGTAGAGCGCCGCCCAAAACGCATCCAATTCGGCTTGGTTTGTGGGCAATTCAGAGGCCACGGGAACCACATCAAGCCGCTGAAGCGAATCGTTCCGCTGGAGCATCACTGCATCGGAAATACCCAATACATTCACCACTCCTGGCTGACCCGAAAGCGAATCCTTTAATTCATCCCACTGGCGGAATCGCTGAATGTTGCGCAGTGCGGTATCGGAGATTCCAACGACGATGATGTTTCCCTCATCGCCAAAAATTTCCTGAAAATGCTCGTATTGTAAGTTTGTAGTGTCACGAAGGGGCAACAGCCGTGCGTATTCGTAATCCATTTGTGCCTCTCGGGCGCGATAACCCATGTAGGCCGTGACTCCTATGATCAAGCTTAACCAGAGAATCCTGTTTCGAAGAATAATGCGCGCTACGGCCGTCCACATAGGGGGTAAATGAAAGTGCAAAATTAGCAAGATTTATTCGAACGGGCAACCGCTCAAATTGCGCGCAGTTTCTTGATTTTTAATGGGTTTCGAACCTTCGTTGAAAAAGATTAATTTCGTAGTCCAAATAAAAGTTTAAAACATGAAAAAATGGATCGGTTTAGTCCTCGTGGCGAGTATGGGGATCAACATGGCCGCTTGGGCCAATGAGGGAATGTGGTTACCCTTTTTAATTAAGCGTTTAAATGAGCGTGATATGCAAAAAATGGGTCTCCAGCTCACTGCGGAAGAACTCTACAGTATTAACAATTCCAGCCTGAAGGATGCCATCATCAATTTTGGCAACTTCTGCACCGGCGAGGTCATTTCGCCCAACGGTTTGGTGCTTACCAATCACCACTGTGGATACGATGCCATTCAATCGCACAGCACGCCCGAAAACGACTTGCTCACCGATGGTTTCTGGGCAAAAAATTACGGGCAAGAGTTGGCAAACCCTGGCCTTTCCGCTACGTTCTTGCTGCGCATGGACGATGTTACTGAGCGCGTCTTGGCCGCCGTAACACCCGAAATGACGGAGACAGATCGCTCCACAGCCATTCGCGAGGTGATGAAAGAAATCATAGACGAAAACGACGGAGAAGAAGGTGAATACAAGGTTGAGGTAAAGCCTTTTTTCGGTGGAAACGAGTATTACATGTTTGTGTACGAGGTATATACCGATGTGCGCTTAGTGGGCACGCCACCCGAGGCTATTGGGAAGTTTGGTGGCGACACCGACAACTGGATGTGGCCACGCCACACGGGCGACTTCTCTATGTTCCGCATTTACGGAGGCCCCGATGGGAAACCCGCGGACTATGCGGAAGAGAACATGCCCATCAAACCGAAACACTACCTTCCCGTAAACATTACAGGTGTAAAAGATGGCGATTTCTCTATGATCTTCGGATATCCGGGGAGCACAGACCGCTACCTCACCAGCTACGGAATTGATCATGCGTTGAGCGTGAAAAATCAAACCATTGTAGACATTCGTAATGAAAAATTGAACGTAATGCGCAAGCACATGGATGTTGATCCCGCTGTGCGCCTGCAGTACGCCTCTAAATTTGCGCGCGTGGCCAACTATTGGAAGTATTTTATCGGGCAATCTGAGCAATTGGTGAACAATAAAGTTAAAGCGCAAAAAACGGCTCAAGAAGATTCCTTCAGAGAATGGATGAATGCCAATCCCGCTCACGCAGAGAAGTATGGAAAAGCATTCGATTTAATTGCCAGTGGATATGAAGTACTTACCCGTACGGAAATTGCGCGTACGTATTTTGTGGAAGGAGCGGTTCAGGGAAGCGAAGCCCTTGTCTCTACCCTTCCCTACATGATGCAACTGCGCGGACTTTTAGAATCGAACCCCGAAGGTGCCGATGAGATGATCGCGGAATTGCGCGGCGGCCTAGACGTATTCTTCAAAGACTACAACCGAGCGCTAGACCTCGAAATGTTGGCCACCACCATCGGAATGTATTACCACAATGTAGACGCGGATCAACTTCCTGAGTCCATTAAAGAAGTGGGCGCAAAGTACAAAGGCGATTTCACGAAATGGGCCACCAAGGCGTTCGATAAGTCCATTTTCGACACCCGCGAAGAGCTCGAAGCGTTCTTAGACGCTCCCAGCGCTAAGGTGCTCGACAAGGATCCATTGGTTGCCTTAATGAGCGATATTTACGGGTACTATTTGTCCAGCATTTCTCCTGAGCGCCGAGTGGCGGGCATGGATTTAGATGCGGGAAATCGCTTGTATATTGCCGGTTTGCGCGAGCAAAACCCGAATGCAAAATGGTATCCCGATGCCAACTTTACCATGCGTATGACGTATGGTAAGGTGGGTGACTACAAAGCGCGCGATGCCGTACACTACGACTACTACACCACCATTGAAGGGATTATGGAGAAAGAAGATCCCAACAACCCAGAATTTGTGGTGCCCGAAAGGTTAAAAACCATCTACGAAACCAAAGACTACGGAAGCTACGCCAACGAAGACGGTGAGATGGTAATCTGCTTTATTACAGACAACGACATAACCGGCGGAAACTCGGGAAGTCCTGTAATTAATGCCCGCGGCGAACTCATCGGTACCGCATTCGACGGGAACTGGGAAGCGATGAGCGGCGATATTGCATTCGACCATCGCTTGCAACGCACCATTGTAACGGATATTCGCTACGTGCTATTGGTCATCGATAAATTGGGCGGCGCTCAAAACCTCATCGACGAACTCACTTTGGTAAACACCACGGTTCAATCTACCGAAGAAGAAGAAGAGGCTCCTGTTATTGAGGAAGCTGTAAATAATTAATTAATACGCGCGTTCAGCACGGCCTTCTACGTAATTTACAAAGGCCTTGTTGACCACGCGATGTCCGCCCGGAGTGGGATAATCTCCACTGAAGTACCAATCCCCACGATTGTTTGGGCAGGAACGATGAAGTGCATCAAGGCCTTGGTAAAGCACCTTTACCTGGGCCTTTATTTCTTTAGGGGTGAGCAGTTGAGCTATGCGATCCGATATTTCTTGTGCGGAAAACGGCGCATAGATCGCCTTTACCTGATTCTTAGATTCTTCTAAAGGTTTTTGGAGGTCGGCCATGCACGCCTTGTAGGTGTTTTCTATCACCTGCTCCATGTCGCGTTCTTTCAATAGCGAAATGGCAGCCTGAAAAGCGATAAAATCGCCCATCCGAGCCATATCTATACCATAGCAATCGGGATATCGGATCTGGGGGGCAGAGGAGGCTACCACGATTGTTTTGGGCTGCAATCGATCCAGCATGCGCAAAATGGACTGCCGCAATGTAGTTCCTCGCACAATGGAGTCGTCTACCACTACTAAATGATCCGTGGGCCGCACCCCACCATAGGTTACATCGTATACGTGGGCTACCAGGTCGTCCCGGCTGCTATCCTGTGTAATAAAGGTGCGTAATTTAGCATCCTTAATCGCAATTTTCTCCACCCGAGGCCGAAGCGCCAACAGTGCTTTCAATGCCTCTTCGTCGACGGGCGGATTATTCTGGATGGTGGTTAATTTAAATGCGCGGAGGTGGTTATCCATCCCCTCAACCACTCCCATAAAAGCGGTTTCCGCAGTATTTGGAATGTAGCTGAGCACCGTGTTTTCCAAGTCGTGATCAATCGCTTCCATAATGGCGGGCACCAATTCCGCGCCCAACGCCTTGCGCTCCTTGTAAATTTCCGTATCGCTTCCACGCGAGAAATAAATCCGTTCAAACGAACAGGATTTATATGGTTGGGGCTCCAAAATTTGCTCCTCTACGCAACTGCCATCGCGATCGATAATAAGCGCATGACCTGGTTTTATTTCGGAAATGGCATCAAAAGGTGCATTGAATGCGGTTTGAATTGCGGGCCGCTCCGAGGCCACAACAATCACCTCGTCGTTGGCGAAATAGTAGGCCGGGCGAATTCCAGAAGGGTCGCGAAGCACAAAGGAATCGCCGTGGCCGAACAATCCAGCCATGGCATAACCGCCGTCCCAACTCTTGGCCGACTTCATTAAAATTTCCTTTACATTCAAATCTCGGGCTATTGCCTTTGAGATCTCCGGTTTACTCAAACCTTCCGCTTTGAATTTTTCATACAGCCGGTCGTTCTCCTCGTCGGTAAAATGCCCGATCTTTTCTAAAATTGTTACCGTATCCGCCTTCTCCTTGGGGTGCTGACCATATCCAACGAGCTCCTCAAACAACTGGTCTACATTGGTCATGTTAAAGTTTCCGGCCAAGATGAGGTTCCGCGTCATCCAATTGTTTTGTCGAAGAAACGGGTGGCAGGCTTCGATCGTGTTTTTTCCGTACGTGCCATAGCGCAAGTGCCCCAAAAACAACTCCCCCGTAAAAGGAAGGGCGTCTTTGAGCGCCTGAGGGTTGTCCTGCAAGCCCGGATCCTTTTCGGTAGCTTGAGCGATACGCAGCTGAACCCCCTCAAATATCTCTTTAATGGGCGCCGAAGCGATGGAGCGGGTGCGGGATATAAATCGCTTGCCCGGAGGCATATCGAACTTAATATTAGCTAGACCGGCGCCGTCTTGACCCCTATTGTGCTGCTTTTCCATAAGCAGGTACATCTTATTTAGAGCATAAAAAGACGACCCGTATTTTTCTTGGTAGTATTCGAGGGGTTTTCGCAGACGAAGCAAGGCAATGCCGCATTCGTGTTTAATGGCGTCACTCATTCATTTAGAAGTTTATGCAACCTTTCGGCCACCTTTTGAGCATTTGGGAGATATGTAGCTTCCAGGGTTGAGTTCAACGGAATGGCGGGAGTTGTTTCACTTCCCAACACCATTACTGGTGCGTCGAGATGCGTAAAGCAAGCCGATTGAATTTTGCCCGCAATCCCTTGGGCAAACCCCTGAGATTGAGGCTCTTCGGTAAGGACCATGGCTTTGCCGTGCAATTTCACGCGCTCAAACACAAGTTCTTCGTCCAGTGGGTGCAACGTTCTCAAATCGACCACCTCTACGCGTCCCTCAAAATCTTTTGATGCCGCTTTGGCCCAATACACGCCCATCCCATACGTAATAATCGCCACCGATTCACCGCGCGCCACAGCCTCATCGCTGGCCCTATAGGCAATTCGTCCTTTGCCGAGAGGCACCACGTAATCGGCATCGGGTTCTATAGTCTTAGCATCTTCTGTGCCCTTTATTTTACTCCAATACAAACCCTTGTGCTCCAGCATCACCACAGGGTTTGGGTCGTAAAAAGCAGCTTTCATCAACCCTTTTAAATCGGCCCCAGTAGATGGATAGACCACCTTGATCCCCTGAATATTCGTGAGGATGCTCTCCACAGAACTGCTGTGATAAGGCCCGCCCGACCCGTATGCGCCAATGGGAACTCGAATTACAGCATGAACCGGCCACTTCCCGTTGCTCAAATAGTAACTGCGGCTCAACTCGGTAAAAAGCTGATTCAGCCCCGGCCAAATATAATCCGCGAACTGCACCTCTACAATAGGCTTCAGCCCGGCGGCACTCATCCCAACGGTACTTCCAATAATAAAAGCCTCTTGTATGGGCGTGTTGAATACGCGGTTGTCTCCAAACTTCTGAGCAAGGGTAGCCGCCTCGCGAAACACACCGCCTAATCGACCTCCAACATCTTGGCCATACAGGAGCGCTTCGGGATGCGCCTCCATAATCTCGCGAATAGCAAAAAGTGCCGCATCTACCATCACTGTGGGCTCACGGTCAGCCGGGGCGCGAACACCGCGCTCCTCCACGACTTCGGTAGGTGCCATGCGGTGCGTGAACAAGTCTTCAGGGCGGGGATCTTCCGATGCCTTGGCCCGATTAAAATCGGCTAACACCTCCTCGTGTGAGGCTGTTTCAATAGCTTGTAATTCCGATTCGGAAACGCCTAGCTTCACCAGCGCTACGCGTAACTTGGGTAAGGGATCGCGTTGTGCGTGTTCCTCGAGGTCGTCGCGGTACCATTCCTTCCGAACCCCCGATGTGTGATGGCCCAACAGCGGAACCGATGCGTGAATTAAAAACGGACGGCGTTCGGCGCGCATCACTTCCAGTACGTTTTTCACCGCGGCATAACCCTCGGAAAAATTGGCCCCGTCTACCTGCGCCACCTCAATTCCATGAAATCCTCGAGCGTATTCTGCGGCATTTTGAGCCCGAGTTTCTGCTGCATTAGCCGAAATGTCCCAGCCGTTATCCTGCACAAACATCAACAGGGGAAACTGCTTCAGTGCCGCCATCTGCATGGCCTCCGAAATTTCACCTTCGGTCATGGCCGCATCACCAATAGAGCAAACCGCCACCGGAGCCTCCCCTTTAGCTTGCAGGTCGTGTGCCTCTTTATATTGAATCCCCATGGCAATCCCAGCTGTGGGAATGGCCTGCATGCCGGTGGCAGACGATTGGTGAATCATTTTGGGCTTATCGGCATCTCGTAAACTGGGGTGCGAATAATACGTCCGCCCGCCGCTGAACGGGTCGTCGCGCTTGGCCATCAACTGGAGCATAAGGTCATACGGCTTCATCCCCACACTAAGCAAAATGCTGTCGTCCCTGTAATACGGGCTTACAAAATCTTCGGGGCGCAATTGCATACCCAAGGCAATCTGAATGGCCTCGTGTCCACGAGACGTAGCATGCACATATTTCGATGTAAAACTCGCGTGTTCCTCGTACAAATCGCTCATGGCACGAGCTGTGGTCATAAGCTTGTATGCGTGAAGATGGAGTTCTTTTTCGGTCATCGGGCAGGTGTTGGGGCTTGCGTTTAGGGAGTGAATTTCGGGGTTTTAGCGCGGGTTCTCAAGTATAGCTGGGTTGTTTTAGGTTGATGCGCATTCTTCAGGCTTTCCGGGTTGATGTAAGAGTCCTTGAGGGGGTTGCGTTTATGTACTTCATGCTTTTTCTAATCTTGCCGTCCTTCATCCTTTAAACTGCCGAACTCAATGCGGCAATGCATTTTAATTCAATGGCTATGGGAGTGGGTAGACTATTAATTTCCACGGTAGTTCGGCAAGGCTGAGCCTCTTTAAAATACTCCGCGTATATGCGATTAAATGTTTGAAAATCGCGCTTCATATCTACGAGAAAAACGGTTACATCGACTAAGTCTTCCCATTTGGCACCCGAAGCCTCCAGCACCGCTTTCACATTGGCAAACACGCTGTGCACCTGGGCCGCAAAATCGAAAGCTTTGAAGTTTCCGTTGTGATCCAATTCCAGTCCTGGCACACCGCTGTCATTGGCATTAGATCCCGCTGTACGAGGGCCCACCCCCGACAAAAAGAGGAGGTTGCCCACTTTCCTGGCGTGGGGATACAGGCCAACCGGTTTGGGTGCAGAAGATGCGTTAATTTTATCGGTCATCTCAACGATTTTTCATGTTCAACTCGGGAGCATACCCTGATTACAAAGATACGAGAAAACAAGCCATTTTCCGTAACTTCCGACCTTTAAAGAAGCCCTTTTCTGTGCTCCTAAGAGTATTAGTTGCTGTGTTAATTTGTGCAAATTCCGGCTTATTTGGCCAATCAAGCTCGGAGACCGACCTCGAGCGTTTGCGCTTTTTGGCCGATTCCTTTCGCGTCGAAGAAGAGCGCACCTTGGAAAGGGTGCGAGAATGGTGTGATGTGCACCAAATACCCCAAACCCTGCAGCAAAATGGCAGAATGATTTCGGTGGTCGATGTAATCGAGGGAAGGCCACTTTTTCAAGCTGATGCCAACGTACGGGCAGCCCAAACAAGCCGTGCTTCGCTGCTGCACCCCGGAGGAAGCAGTGGGCTTGGGCTCACCGGTATAGGAATGACCATTGGGGTGTGGGAAGGCCAAAGCGTAGCCACTCAACATGTAGAGTTCGCCGCGGCAAGCGGAGGCTCACGTGTTCAAACCATGGATGGGTCTGCCCTCTCCACCCATGGGTCGCATGTAGCCGGAACGCTTATTGCTAGTGGGGTAAATGCCGCCGCAAAGGGAATGGCTCCAAATGCATCGGCGCGCTCCTACGACTGGGACTTTGAGTTAAGCGAAATGGCCGCCGAAGCCGCCTCGGGATTGCTCATTTCCAACCACTCCTACGCCTACTTGGCGGGATGGGAGGCCTACGGATCGGTAAATTATTGGTTTGGATGGGATTATCTATCCCCCACCGAAGACTATTTATTCGGGTTTTATTACAGCCAAACGCGCGCTTGGGATCTCATTGCCGAAGCGGCTCCCTACTACCTTATTGTGAAGGCCGCGGGCAACGATCGAGGAGAAAACTTAAACGGCCCACATTATTTTTGGGATGGCAGTGCGTTGGGTTAAGTTGTTGTAAGCACGGGGTTTTGAGTCGGGCTGATGAAGCTTTTTGCACTATCTTTGCAAGACTTTTCGTTGATTTATCACCACTGTTTTATGCTTTTCCGCCTGCGTCTTTTCCTTTTTTTCGGTCTACTAGCGCCGGTTGTATTAATCGCCCAATCGCCCGTGGCCCAATTACCCGGCACCAACGTGGAGCGATTGCTCGAAATGGCGCGGGAATTCAGGTCCCAAGAAATACGCGAGCGCGCTGAGGCTGAGGCTTTTGCTCGAGAGCACGGGCTGCCCATTCGCCTTGAGGATTCGCTGGAAACCATCGAAATTCGAAGAATCGAAAACGGCATTCCACATTATTATACGGTTGAAAACATAACCGCCGCCTACACCCTAAACACAGATGATTTATGGAATGGGGGGGCGCTTGGGTTAAATATTGAAGGCCAAAACATGATTGTGGGCGAGTGGGACGGCGGAGGTGTGCTCACCAACCATCAAGAATTCGTGCCCGCGGGTGGAGGAGCGAGCCGCGCCATCCAACAAGACGGGCCCATTACATCGAACTACCATGCCACGCATGTGGCCGGCACCCTAATCGCAGAGGGGCAAGTGGCCGCGGCCAAAGGAATGGCCCACAAAGCCACCTTGCACGCATACGACTGGAACGGAGATAATTCCGAAATGGCCACCGCCGCGGCCAATGGATTGCTCATTTCCAATCACTCCTATGGAAGTGTCTCGGGATGGCGATACAATTCTTCGTCCTCTCGTTATGAATGGTGGGGAAATCCCACCGAGACTCAAGATTTCCGCTTTGGCCAATACAGCTACGATGCCAGCCAATGGGATGGAATAGCCTACAATGCGCCCTATTATCTTATCGTGAAATCGGCGGGCAACGACCGAGGCGACTCCGGTGCAGACCCCTACTACATATACAGCGGCGGAAGCTGGGTTCTGAGCTCACAACCCGCCAGTTTTAGAGAGATAGATGGCGGCACAGACGGATACGATTGCATCACCACCAATGGAAATGCCAAGAACATTCTT
>Ga0181606_10002920_pt1 | contig 14597 bp, 12 predicted proteins | sample 041ome_10_FD_132994 | JGI IMG/M metagenome (GOLD analysis project Ga0181606, IMG submission 132994) | Coastal salt marsh microbial communities from the Groves Creek Marsh, Skidaway Island, Georgia - 041412US metaG (megahit assembly) | ecosystem: Environmental > Aquatic > Marine > Intertidal... | reverse complement strand
AGTTGATAGTTGTCACCTTGATCAAGCGAATCATATAAAGATTTGTTTTGTCTATTGGCATTGGCGTGAGCAGATGCTAAAGAGACAGCTAGAATTGCATTTGCCCCAAGTCTTGATTTAGTTTCTGTGCCATCAAGATCAATCATTGCTTGGTCAATTTTTTTTAGATCTTCAATGCCAAAGCCAATTAAAGTTTCATTGATTTCTGTATTAACAAATTCAACAGCCTTTAAAACACCCTTGCCTAAATAGCGAGACTTATCACCATCGCGCAATTCTAACGCTTCGCGCTGACCCGTTGATGCGCCGCTTGGCACCATAGCACTACCAATTGTGCCATCATCAAGCACAACATCGGCTTCAATAGTTGGATTGCCTCTAGAGTCTAAAACTTCTCTTGCCTTAATTTGCTTAATTTTCACAATAATTCCTATTATTTTTTTTATTCGAAGAATGATTTCATTTTACCAAAAAATGAGTCGGACTCAGGATGATGTTTCTTTCCACATGAGCCAGAAAACTCTTCTAATAATTGTTTTTGTTTTTTGCTCAAATTGACAGGCGTTTCCAATTTAACTTGACAAATTAAGTCACCTGTTCCGCCATGACGAATAGCAGTAATACCTTTACCACGTAGTCTAAATTGTTTGCCAGTTTGGGTGCCTGCTGGAATTTTAATTTTTAACTTTCCACCTAGAGTTGGAACTTCAATAGAGCCACCTAATGAGGCAGTTACAAAGTCAATTGGCACTTCGCAGTATAAATCGTTACCTTCGCGTTGGAAAATTTCATGCGCTCTAACGTGAACTTCTACATATAAATCGCCACTTGGTCCACCACGAACGCCGGCCTCACCTTCACCGCTCAGACGAATTCGATTGCCGGTGTCAACACCTGCCGGAATTTTAACCGAGAGTGTTTTTTGTTTACGCACCACACCTTGTCCACGACAAGTTGTACAAGGCGATTCGATTTTTTGTCCTGTTCCTGAGCAAGTTGGACAAGGGCGTTGAACAGCAAAAAACCCTTGTTGCATTTGCACCTGTCCAGCACCACCACATGAGGCACAAGTTTTAACACTAGTGCCTGGCTTAGCGCCCGTTCCAGAGCAAGTATCACAAGCTTCGTTTTTAGGGATGCGAATTTTAACCGTAGTACCTTCAGCCGCTTCTTTTAAGTCAACTTCTAGGTCATAGCGTAAATCAGAGCCACGGTTGTCAGCTTGCTGCTGTCCACCACCGCCAAAAATATCGCCAAAAATATCGCCAAAACCGCCGCCACCAAATGGATTTCCGCCGCCAAAGCCACCGCCAGCACTACCATCAACACCTGCATGGCCAAATTGGTCATAGGCTTGACGTTTTTGCTCGTCAGATAAAATGGCGTATGCTTTTTGAATTTCCTTAAATTTTTTCTCCGCCGCTTCTTATTATCCGTATTTCGATCGGGATGATGTTTCATGGCTAGGCGTTTATAAGCTTTTTTAATCTGCTTGGTATCTGCGCCTTTATCCACGCCTAATACTTCGTAATAATCTCTTTGTGACATAACTACCTTTTTATAAAGTTAAAAAACCTTCTTCAAATACTTAAATCTGAAGAAGGTTAGTGATTGATTTAAATCTTAAAGCTTACTTATCGTCTTTGACTTCTTCAAAATCTGCATCAACCACATCATCACCGCCGTCTGTTGCAGCGTCAGACTTCTGAGCTGATCCTGCTTTGGCCTGTGCTTTTTCAGCTAGAGGCTGTGCTTTTTCTGTTAGCGCTTGTGATTTAGCGTCAATCGCCTCTTTGTCATCGCCTTTAAGTGCCTCTTCAAGCTCAGTGATCGCTGCTTCAATCGCCGCTTTCTCATCCTCAGAAACTTCTTCTTTAAGCTCTTCTAAGGTTTGCTTAGTTGAGTGAATTAAAGAGTCTGCCATGTTTTTAGAAGTCACCAATTCTTGGAATTTTTTATCTTCATCAGCATTCGCTTCAGCGTCCTTAATCATTTTTTCAACTTCTTCATCGCTTAGGCCACTAGACGCCTTAATAGTAATTGACTGCTCTTTGCCTGTATTTTTATCTTTAGCAGAAACATTCAAAATACCATCTGAATCAATATCTAATGTAACCTCAATCTGCGGCGTACCTTTAGGCGCTGCATCAATCCCTTCTAAGTTAAATTGGCCTAGAGATTTATTAGCGCTGGCAATCTCACGCTCACCTTGTAATACATGAACAGTTACCGCAGATTGGTTGTCTGCTGCCGTTGAGAAAGTTTGAGAAGCATTCGTTGGAATGGTTGTATTTTTCTCAATTAGCTTTGTCATGACACCGCCCATTGTTTCAATACCAAGCGATAACGGAGTAACGTCAAGTAACAATACATCTTTAACATCCCCACCTAATACACCTGCTTGAATAGCAGCACCCATAGCAACCGCTTCATCTGGGTTAACATCTTTTTTAGGCTCTTTACCGAAAAACTCTTTAACCTTAGCTTGAACTTTAGGCATACGAGTAGAGCCACCAACAATAATCACTTCATCAATATCGCTCGCTGAAAGGTCGGCATCATTTAGAGCTGTTTGACAAGGATCAATTGAGCGTTGAATTAGATCATCAACCAATGATTCCAACTTAGCACGTGTTATTTTAATATTCATGTGCTTAGGACCTGAAGCATCAGCAGTAACATATGGCAAGTTAACTTCTGTTTGCTCAGAAGAAGATAGTTCAATCTTAGCTTTTTCCGCTGCTTCTTTTAAGCGTTGTAATGCCATTGGGTCATTTTTAAGGTCAACACCTTGCTCTTTATTAAACTCATCAACTAAGTAATCCATGATGCGTTGATCAAAATCCTCACCACCTAAGAAAGTATCACCATTAGTGGACAATACCTCAAAGTGTTTTTCACCATCAATATCTTCCATTTCAATGATGGATACATCAAATGTACCACCACCTAAATCGTATACTGCAACTGTTTTATCACCTTTTAATTTGTCAACACCATAAGCTAAAGCAGCTGCTGTTGGCTCATTAATAATACGCTTAACTTCTAAACCAGCGATCTTACCAGCATCTTTGGTTGCTTGACGTTGTGAGTCATTAAAGTAAGCAGGTACTGTGATAACCGCTTCAGTAACCGTTTCACCTAAGTAATCTTCAGCAGTTTTTTTCATTTTTCCAATTACTTTTGCTGAAATTTCAGGAGCAGCCATTTTTTTACCATTGACCTCAACCCAGGCGTCGCCATTGTCTGCCTTTACAATTTTGTAAGGCACAAGATCAATGTCTTTTTGTACTGCATCTTCTTCAAAACGACGACCGATTAGACGCTTAATAGCGTAGAGTGTATTTTCAGGATTAGTAACCGCTTGACGCTTAGCAGACTGACCTACTAACACTTCGTCAGAATCTTTTGGAAAAGCAATAATAGATGGGGTAGTGCGATCACCCTCTGCATTTTCAATAATTTTAATATTGCCACCATCCATAATAGCGACACATGAATTAGTTGTACCTAAGTCAATACCGATAATTTTTGACATTTTTTTACTCCTTGTATTTGATATACACCCTATATAGGGATGAGTATTTTTAATTCAAGCAAAAAAAGTAAAAAAAATTACAGACGTTTTTTAAGTAACGCTTCTACAGGCTTGGGGACGAAGAGGCTAATGTCACCGCCTAAGGATAAAATCTCTCGGACCAGTGAAGAGGAGATATTGGCGTATTGCTCCGCGGGCGTCATAAACAAAGTTTCGATATTAGAATTTAGATGCTTATTCATTCCTGAGAGTTGAAATTCATATTCAAAATCACTCACCGCGCGTAAGCCACGCAAAATAACTTGCGCATTTTGCGCTTGAGCAAAATCAACCAATAAGGTGTTAAAGCTTAATACTTTAACATTATCAATGTCTTTTAAAATTTCTTGGGAGAGTTGAATGCGATCTTTAATATCTAAAAAAGCAGATTTTTTACTGTTTTGAGTAATACCAATAATAACTTCATCAAACAATTTGCTGGCACGCTTGATTAAATCAATATGACCATTGGTAATTGGATCGAAAGATCCTGGATAAATAGCGATTTTTTTAGTCATTAGTGTGTTTGACGATAATTTCAAATTATAATACCTCAATTAGGCAGTAGTGTACTTGTCCTGAGCGTTTTTGTTGGTTGATTTTGATTTTTTGCGAAATTTCTTGAGTTAAAAAATTGTCAGTTATTTCAAATTCAGATTCTATATAGATTTTACAACCAATGGTCAAAAAATTCCTATTTGAGAGCTTTTTTAGCGTTTTTTCGAGTATTTTTTGATGAAAGGGCGGATCTAGCAAGATAAAATCAAAGATTAGCTTGGGTTTTTTGTCTAAAAAATCCAAAGAATCATTATGAATAACTTGCAAGTTGCCTAATTTGAGGTTTTTCCGATTTTTTTCTAGGCTTTCAAAGGCGCAAACATCTTTTTCAATACTAACAACCTGCTGAGCACCCCGTGAAATTGCCTCAAAACTTAAACTACCACTACCTGTAAACAAATCTAAAAAAACCTTGTTACTTGATTCAAACTGAATCCAATTAAATAAGGTTTCTCGTACTTTATTAGGAGTAGGTCTTAGTCCGGGTGCATCGGGAAAAGACAGTTTTCTACCACGATGAATCCCACCAATAATTTTAAAATGGTTAGTGGATGATGTCAAAGACTAAGGTTTGTAGGCATCAAAAGATTCTTGTAATTCTGCCTTTGCTTCATCTGCATCACCCCAGCCGTCAATTTCAACCCATTTTCCAGCATCTAAGTCCTTATAGTAGCGAAAGAAATGCTCGATTTGATCTTTAAGCGTTGTGCCTACATCTTCAATACCTTTGATATTGTTGTAAGACTTGCAAAGCTTATCTGTTGGCACGGCTAAGATTTTTGAATCTTTACCAGCTTCATCAGTCATACGCAATACACCAATAGGGCGCGCAGTAATAACCGAATCATGAATAAGTGGGTAAGGGGTGATCACCAACACGTCTGCTGGATCGCCATCATCTGCTAAAGTTTCTGGTACGAAGCCATAGTTACATGGGTAGAACATCGGTGTAGAAATAAAGCGATCAACAAACATAGCACCTGTTTCTTTGTCAATTTCGTATTTTACTGGCGATGAATTCGCCGGGATTTCAATAATAACATTAACTTCATCAGGTAGATTTCCTGCTGATACGGGCTTAAGACTGTTTTGCATTTTCCAACTCCTCTTTTAGAATGTGATAGCGCCAACCGGTTAAAAAACTAACTGACTGGTCGCCACGAATAAATTTCATTAATGTTTTACCATTAGCAATGATACTTTCATCTAGATTATACTGAACTGCGGTTTTTTTGATGAGTTTTTGCAGTTGATTTTTTTGCTGTTTTTCACTTGAGCTTGGCGCTTGATGTATATCAATCTGAATACGCTGCTGTGTAAGTTGAGGGTGTTGAGATAAAAATTCATTAAAGAGAGATTTATCTTGCTCAGACATTTTTACTTTGTTAAGACTATAATCGATTAATTGGTCGTCACTCATAAGCCATTTTCTAGGTTTGTTTTGGGCAATGGCTTGAGATTCTCGCCAAGCAGCAAGTTGTGCTGCTTTTTGATGTGCACTTTTTGCCAAGCGCGATAGGCCTTTGATTTTTCTCCAAGCTTGATTTAAATTTGGCAAATATAGATTTATATTAGATAAATCTAGACCATCTTGCATTAACCAGTCGAGTTTTCCTTCAGCTGTGAGCTGTTTGCTTAGCTGTGAGTAATTTTTGATTAAATAGCGTACATCATCCAAGGCATATTCAATTGCTGCTTCTGGCAGTGGGCGAGTCGTCCAGTCAAGGCGTGTATAAGCTTTTTCTAAAGTGATACCTTGAAGAATCTCAGTGAGATTCTGATAAGATATTTGCCCAGGATGGTTTAGAAAGTGGGCGGCGATTTGTGTGTCAAATAGTTGAGATGGTAAGCGCTTAGAAAGATAATACAAAGCTTCAATATCTTGACGAGCAGAATGCACAATCCAGACATTATTTGGTTGGTAAAGTTTTTCAAAAAGAGGCTCTAAATTTTCGATGGCCAAAATATCAATGCATCCAATGTTATGTTGAGTGGCAACCTGTACCAGACATAAGATTGGATAAAAAGTATCAATGCGTTTAAATTCAGTATCAATCGCTAAGTGTGTCTCAGTCTGAATATTATCGAGAAATTGTTTAAGTTGCTGCTGTGTTTGGATCATTGTTGTATTTTAGCAACAAGTAATGATACTGCCGGTTTATTTATGAGATAATTCCAAACAATTAGCCAACTATTTAACTAAAGAGTCAATGACAATTCGTCAACAGAATAACTTTGTCAAAACGCCGCCAACTTGGTTTTGGGCAACAATTTTTTTACTTTCTATTTCAGGCACTTTTTATTTAGGTTTAAATCCAGAACTGATCGAGACTTGGTGGGGCTATTTAGTTGGCTACAATGTGGCTTTAAGCTTGACTGCAGCCTACTATATTTTTACCGATGTACGCCGATTAAAGCGAGACATGGGTAGTGATATTGTTGGCTCCAAGTTTACTTGGTCGTTTATTAAAATCGTTCCTATGCTGGTAATTGTGCCAGTATTATCGTTTTACATGTTTTCATTTCAAACCATTCAAGACAATGTGTCTGATTCTGAAAAAACTTTTGACGCTTTTAGTAAAAATTTCATTCACCAGGTAGATGATTTATATGAAGGTGTTCAGGCGGTTAGAACAGAGCGTTATACCCAGCAAACGAAGCGTTTATTAACACTTATCACTTCGTTTGGTGATTTTAAGAAAGACTCTAAAACCTATAAAACAAGTATGCAGGTTTTTTTAGAAGGCTTAATTGACAAAGGCTGGGCTTGTCAAATTACTTTGTTAGACAATAAAGAAGAAGTGATTGCAAAAACCGCAGATGTTTCAAGCTGTATGGCAGTTGAAGATCAGCCTTTGCCGGGCTCTCAGCCAAGAACGATTAGCGAAGATAGTTCCACTAATGTCATTCAAGTAAAAATGTCTACTCGCTTTATTACACGAACAGCAGACAAAGGTTTTTTTGTGGTAGACGTTGTATATGCAGCTGATCCAGGACTGTTAGGGTTTTTATCTCAAGTGGAGGCATTTACACAAAGAACTAAAAATATTGAGTTTGATCTTAATACCTCTATCACTCAAAAACGTTTTATGATTGACTTTTCGTCAACCATTTTACTTGCTGTATTAAGTGCACTCATGTTGGTATTTCGCATGATTGAAAAACTCATGAAACCACTTAACAACCTTTCAATTGCTACGCGAGAAATGGCTAAAGGTAATTACAATGTTCGTGTTGAGCAAAGCAAAGATGGTGATGATGTCCGCTTGTTAGTTGATCAATTTAATATTATGTCGAGAAAAATTAAGACCTCTCAAGAGGGCTTAGATACACATAATCTTTATTTAGAAACCATCTTGAAATACTCATATGGCGTTATTGCCTTGGATCAAAATAAAGATATTCGACTTATTAACCCTATTATCGGTCAAATGTTCAATATTGAAGATGAGCAGTCTTTTGTAGGCGGAAATTGCTCCAAAATTAGTAAAAAATATCCTGAATTAGAGCCTTTATTTACATTGACAGGCAGTCAGTTTAAAGCTCAAGAGAGTGAGTGGAACGAGAGCCTTGAGCTGGCTTTATCGAATCGTCACTTGTTGTTATCTTGTCAAGGCGCTAAGCTTGAGAGTCAAGAAAAGACATTGGGATATGTAATTATTATTAAAGATATTTCTAAATTAAATCGTGCACAAAAGAAAGCTGCCTGGGGTGAAGTGGCTGTACGTATGGCACATGAAATCAAAAACCCATTAACCCCTATTTTGCTTTCAGCACAACGCTTACGTAATCGTTTTATGAGCTCTCTAAAAGATCGTGATTTAGAAGTTATTGATAAAACCACCAATACCATTATTGACCAGGTGAAGTCTATGGACCTTATGGTAAGCGCTTTTGCTGATTATGCCAACACACCTCAAATAGAGAGAAAACCCAGCAATTTAAATGAGATCATTAGCCAGTCAATTTCTTTATATGATGAACAAGAAGGGTTGAAGATTAGCTTTGATTTGGCTCAGGATATTCCACCATTATTGCTAGATTCAGTTAGTCTTTCTAGGGTATTGATTAATTTGGTGAAAAATGCAGCAGAATCGTCTTCGCACGAAAATATATTGGTTAATATTGTGACTCAATATTTACCAGAAAAGAATGTAGTTCGCCTTAGTGTTATTGACAATGGTAAAGGTTTTGATGAAGGAGTATTAGACCGTGTTTTTGAGCCATATGTAACAACAAAAGTTAAAGGTAGTGGTTTAGGCATGGCAATTGTACAAAATATTATTGAGCAGCATGATGCTCGTATATTTGCCTCTAATATTGAGCCACAAGGCGCCAAAATTACTATTGAATTTGATTATCAAGATAAAGAAAGGATGAAATCATGAACGAGATAAATATTATTGGAAGAATTCTTATCATTGATGACGAAAGTATTAATGCAGAAACGATGAAAGACACTTTAGAAGATGTTAATTATCAGGTTAGCTTAGCTGCAAATGCACAAGAAGCTAAAGTTGCTATCCAGGAAAAACCTTTCGACTTAGTGATGATGGATGTGTGGATGCCAGGTCAAGACGGCATGTCGCTACTCGAAGAGTGGACTAACGCAGGCTTCACCACTCCAATTGTTATGATGTCAGGCCATGCAGAGCATAAAGATGTAATTAAGGCTATTAAACTCGGTGCGGTTGATTTTTTGAAAAAACCTTTGCACGATATCTTGCCATTGGTGCGAAGACTGTTATCAGAAAAAGTAGAGATAAAAGATAATAATAGTGGCGTTGATTTTAATGCGCCTTTGAAGGTAGCTAGAAATCTTTTTGAAAAAGAGTACTTCAATCATCATCTACAACAAAATAATCACAACATTGCGACAGTTGCCGCATTGGCAGGATTAGAACGAACCACACTATATCGTAAACTAAAAGATTTGGGAATCGATAAAAATAAGGCTTAATTATGAAAATTTTAATTCTAGGTGCTGGACAAGTTGGCTCTACATTAGCTCGATATTTAAGTGAAGATAGTGATAATGACATCACTATCATTGATAAAGATGACAATAATTTGCTAGATTTGCAGCGCCATCTTGATATTAAAGCAATTTGCGGTCAAGCCTCTTATCCTAATATTTTGGAAGAAGCTGGAATTGACAACATGGACATGGTCATTGCAGTTACTAAATCTGATGAGGATAATATGCTTGCTTGTCAGATGGCACATACACTTTACAAAGTAGAGAAAAAAATTGCTCGAGTTAGAACTGCTGAATATTTACACAGAGAAGAGCTTTTTTCTGATGACGCTGTTCCTATTGATTTTGTTATTACACCTGAAGGTTTGGTTACAAACTATATTAAAGGGGTTGTTGAAGAGCCGGGATCTGAACAAGTATTTGAGTTTGAGAATGGGTTGGTGCAGTTAGTTGAGACTCGTGCCTATGCCGGTACTCCAATTGTGGGAAATCCAATCAAGGAACTCCATAAACATTTACCAAAAATTCATATGCGTATTGTTAGTTTGTATCGAAATGGTCGAGCAATCCCTGCTTATGGCGATACCGTTATTAAAGATGGTGACCGTGTCTATTTTGTTACAAAGAAAAACAGTGTTTCCAAAGTTTTGAAAGAATTTAGACGTTTAGATAAAGCCTATAAAAATATTATTATTGCAGGAGGTGGGCGTATTGGGCTTAATTTGGCTAAACATTTAGAAGAGAATCACCGTGTCCGCATTATTGAAATGGACCAAGATCGAGTTAAAAAAATTGCAGATGAATTAGACGATGTTTTAGTGTTAAGAGGTAATGCTTCTGACGAAGAATTGTTATTAGAGGAAGGGATTGAAAGTGCCGATTTATTTTTGGCATTGACCGATTCTGATGAAATTAATGTCATTGTGTCAATTTTAGCTAAACGTCTTGGTGCACACAAAACCATTGCTTTAGTTAAACGCAATGTCTATGAAGACTTGGCTGAGCAAAGTGAAGATATTGATATGGTAATATCTCCTGACCAAATAACCACCAGTGGGATTTTGGCACACATTCGCAAGGGGGATACTATGATGGTTCACTCTTTGCGCCAAGGAAAGTCAGAAGCTATTGAAGTAATTGTGCATGGCGATAAAGATCATTCAGAAGTAGTGGGTAGAGCAATTGAGCAAATCAATTTGCCAGATGGGGTTGTGGTCGGCTCTATTGTGCGAGATGATCAGGTGATTATGGGTTCTAGAAAATTGGTTATTGAAGAGGGTGATCATGTCCTTTTAGTCTTAACGGATGTGAACAAAATACACGAAGTAGAGCGAATGTTTGCTGGCTACTAAGATTAAATCAGGATGACTTATGCAATTTAGTATTGTTTTTAAAACGATTGGCCTGCTGCTAATGGTTTTTAGCTTAACCCAACTTCCTCCTATTGTTGTTGATATGATTTATCAGCAGCAAGAGGCTTTTTCATTTGTTATCGCCTTTACTCTAACATTAATTAGCGGATTGTTGCTTTACCTGCCGTTCAGAAACTCTACTAAGGATTTCAGAATTCGTGAAGGAGTGCTGGTTGTTGTTAGTTTTTGGTTTGTTTTGTCATTGTTTGCTGCAACACCATTTTTACTTTCGAATTCTCTTGATATGGCATTTTCAGACGCTTTTTTCGAATCTATGTCGGGTTTAACAACGACTGGTGCAACTGTTTTATCAGGGCTTGATGATTTGCCTAAGGCTATTTTGTATTATCGTCAACAGCTTCAATGGCTTGGTGGCATGGGTATTATTGTATTAGCGGTAGCTATTTTACCAATGCTTGGTGTCGGCGGTATGGAGCTCTATCATGCAGAATCTAGTGGCATTTCAAAAGATAGGCTTACCCCAAAACTGGCTCAAACTGCGAAGGCGCTATGGAAGATTTATCTTAGCTTTACTATTATTTGTGCTGTGGCTTATTACTGGGCAGGAATGAGTGCTTTTGATGCAATTGGACATAGCTATTCTACGGTCGCTATTGGTGGATTTTCTACGCATGATTTATCCATTGGTTATTTTGACTCGGTTATGATCGAGTCAGTAGCAATTGTATTTATGTTCTTAGCTGGCGTTAATTTTTCATTGCATTTTTTTGTATGGCGCAAAAAAAATGTTTTTGAATTTTTTAAAGATTCTGAATTCAAAACCTATCTTACGTTTCTCGCTACAATGACTATTGTCACTACTTTTTATTTGTGGAATGCCGAATATTATCAAAGCATAGAAGGAAGCTTCAGGCAAGGAATTTTTCAAAGCGTTTCGATGGCAACAACCACAGGTTTCATTTCTACAAATTTTTCATTATGGCCATTAATACTCCCTGTTTTGTTAATTTTTGCTAGTTTTGTTGGTGCGTGTGCAGGCTCGACAGGTGGCGGGATTAAAATTGTGAGAGCGTTGTTAATGTTTAAACTTGCCATGAAAGAGATTAAAAAGTTTATTCATCCAAATGCTCAAATTAATATTAAGCTGAATCAGCGCAGTGTTGCTGAAAGTACTTTAGTCTCTGTTTGGGGTTTTTTCTCACTGTATGTGATTGCTTTTATTTTTATTATGATTGCCTTAATGTTTACAGGCATGGATCAAGTCACAAGCTTTTCAGCAACAGCAGCAAGTATGAATAATTTAGGCCCGGGTTTAGGCGATGTTAGTCAAAATTACGGCAGTATCAGTGAAAGTGCCAAATGGATTTTAAGCTTTTCAATGCTTTTGGGTCGTCTAGAAATTTTGACATTAATGGCGCTTCTTCATAAAGCTTTCTGGCGTTTTTAAAATATCACCTAGAATCTATTCAACCACAATATTGTAATTTGGTAGTGCGGCAAGTAGTTGCTTGCCATAGAATTTAGTCGTTAGACGATTATCAAAAATGGTGATTTTTCCTGTATCAGTTTCAGTGCGGATTAGTCGTCCGCAAGCTTGAATGAGTCTAAGTGATGCGTCAGGCAAAGATATTTCCATAAATGGATTACGATTTTGTGATTGTAAGTAGTCAGCTAAAGTTTTATCAATGGGTGAAGTAGGTACGCTAAAACGCAATTTGACAATTACCACATGCGTAAGGTTATCACCTTTTAGATCAACGCCTTCGGCAAAGCTATCAAGTCCAAAAATAATACTACCTTGGCCTTGCTTGCGCAAATATGTGTGCTTTTCTAGGATGGTTTTCTTAGGGTATTCACCTTGAGTAAATAGCGTACAGTCTAGCTTTTTTTCCACCATGTCAGCCACTATTTGCATTTGTTTGTTGGAAGCAAATAAAACCAACGTACCTTTTTGCGTGTTAATGCGTTTGAGTAACTGACTGGCTACTTCTTGAGTGTGATCATAGACTTGGGTAGGATTAGTTTTAAATTTGGCAATAATAAAATTAACTTGCTCAAACTTAAAAGGCGAGGGTAGGCGTAAATATTGATTTTCTACTTTTTTCAGCCCTAATTGTTTGTTAAGTCGATCAAAACTTCCGAGTGAGGAGAGAGTGGCAGATGTCAGGATAACACCGAAGGCTTTCGACCAAATAAGCGCTTCAAGATTATTGGAAATATCTGTTTGAGCGCTGAATAGACTATAGTTGGTTTTTTTATTAGCCAGTGTGTTTTTTTCAATCCATCTAGAGTGAGGCGATTGATGGCTATCGTCACTTTTTAAGAAAGAAGAAAGTAATTCCAATATGCTTGAAAGGTGCTGTTCACATTCGCCACTTGCAGTATTAATAGAGTCTGTGACACCTTTATCTAGGACTTTGATTTTTAAATAATCACTCCAGGATTCTCTAATTGTACAAAATTTATCTTGTATGCTGCTTAACATAATAAACAAATTTTTGCCAATATCTTTGATCGGCTGATCAACCATGCCTTGATCAAATAAATAAATATCTTCGTCAAAATCCAGTGTTTTAAGCAATGTAATGAGATCAGATAAGTAATCGTCAATTTGCTTGATGTTCATATCAGGCGCATCTTGTTCAGTGATTTTACAAATCTGATCGCTCACACTTTTGGTTTGACGAATGCTAGTTTTGATATACTCAGTACTCGTGTTAAGCGAGAAGTGAGACAGTGCTTTAGCGCTCAAATGGTGCGCTTCATCAAACACAAAAATAGAGTCGTCGACATCAGGTAGTACTGTATTTCCTGTGGCTAAATCAGCCAGCACCAAATCATGATTGGCAACAATTACATCGGCTTTAGCAATTTGTTTACGCGCTTTAAAAAAAGCACAATCTTGATAAAATTCACAGCTTTTAGCGGTACAGGTAAAACGATTACAGTTAATTTTTTGCCAAATGGTGTGATCAGGTGCGCGCATCAAGTCATCAATTTCACCGTTCCATTTTTTGGCTGAATAGTCTTCTAATAGCTCGCCCATCTCTTCGAGTTGATATTTAGCTGGTGGCTCATCAAATAATAAGTTGGCGTCAAAAAGTGTGTTGTCTGCAGTGCTATCTTCGCACAAATTAATAAGATTTCGAATGCAGACGTAGCGAGATCTGCCTTTGACCAGTGCGTATTCGAAATCAACCGTGCAGTATTTTTGCGCCTCAGGGATATCTTTAAGTAGAAGCTGTTCTTGCAGAGCAACATTAGCACTTGAGACAATCAACTTCTTTTTATTGTCTTTGGCAATGGGAATACTGCTTAGTAAATAGGCAAATGTCTTACCTGTGCCTGTGGGTGCTTCTACGCACAAAATTTTGTTGGAATCTGGGTAGTCGCCACATAGCGTCTTGGATATTTCTGCAATCATTTTATTTTGCGAAGGTCGTACGCTAAAATCCGACATATCAGACTTTAAAGCAAAAAACGAATCTCGTATTTGGGCTTTTAGCTCGTCAGATAACACTAAGATTTTCGCGCTAAAGATAGATCACACAATAGAATCAACGCATCTTTATAAGGAGATGGCTCAATACTAGTTAGTGAGGCTTTAGCTAGGTCTGCAGATTTTTTAGCTTGTGCTCGCGTATAGCCAAATGCATCAACTGATTGCAATATGTTCACGACATCATTAATTTTGCTATTATCAGCGTTATTAATAGCATCTTCCAATAATTTTTTATCTGCGTTTGATGTATTAGCCAATGCATAAATCATAGGCAGGGTGGTTTTACCTTCAGCAAGATCGTCTCCCACTTCTTTACCCATGGTTTTACTATCTGATTCATAATCTAGAACGTCATCAATAATTTGAAAAGCATTACCTAGGTGTAGGCCATAATCTTTGAGCGCTTGTTCTTGTGTGCTATCAACCTCGGAAAGAATGCCACCGATTTGAGTAGCCGCTTGGAAAAGTACCGCAGTTTTGCGCTCAATGACTTCGTAGTATTCAGCTTGTGTTAAAGCAGAATTTTGACAATTAAGTAATTGTAATACCTCGCCTTGGGCAATTTCATTAGTGGCTTTTGATAAAATTTGCATAATTTTCATTGAGTCT